>Ga0209536_100002490_pt1 | contig 30070 bp, 25 predicted proteins | sample DeeMarSeWOR28_12_FD_187461 | JGI IMG/M metagenome (GOLD analysis project Ga0209536, IMG submission 187461) | Marine sediment microbial communities from White Oak River estuary, North Carolina - WOR-2-8_12 (SPAdes) (version 2) | ecosystem: Environmental > Aquatic > Marine > Intertidal zone >...
GGGTTCGACAAAATCATCTCCTTTGATATGGGGGGAACCTCTACCGATGTCTCCCTCATGGACAAACAACTGTCCCTCACACTGGAGTCTGAGATATCGGGATATCCGGTAAAGGTCCCCATGATAGACATCCATACCGTAGGGGCCGGAGGCGGTTCTGTGGCCTATATGGACTTGGGTGGCTCTTTAAAGGTGGGGCCTGAGAGTGCTGGGGCGGATCCAGGCCCCATATGTTACGGAAAAGGCGACAGGATCACGGTCACTGATGCGCATCTCTACCTGGGAAGACTGATTCCTGAGCACTTCTTGGGGGGAAGCATGAGGCTTCAAACGGATAACCTTGAACCCTTTTTTAATCAAATGGCCAAGGATTTGGGCCTTTCAACGGTTGAACTGGCAGAAGGCATTCTCTCCGTGGCCAACACGGCCATGGAAAAGGCCATAAGGGTAATCTCTGTGGAGAGGGGATTTGATCCCAGAGAGTTTACCCTTTTCACCTTTGGCGGCGCCGGGGGCATGCATGCCGCTTATCTTGCGAAGCTGCTCAGCATTCCTAGGGTCTTGGTACCCAATAGCCCGGGCATCCTTTCAGCCATTGGCATGCTCATGGCCGACATCATTAAAGATTATTCTTTGACGGTGATGCTCAACCAGTTCAATACGGATACAAAAAAAATTTCAAAATTGTTTCACGGCCTCGAAGGCAAAGGCACTGAGGATTTGATCTCAGAGGGTATTGAAGAGAGAAACATCATTTTAGAGCGGTATCTCGACATGCGATATGAGGGACAGTCCTATGAGATTATTGTGCCCTTCAAGGATAACTTCATCGAGGGTTTTCACGAATTGCACGAGAAACAGTATGGTTACAGAAATCAGGACAAGACGGTTGAGATCGTCAATCTGAGGCTTCGTGTACGGGGTGTCCCAGACAAACCCACATACAAAAAAACCCGGATATCTTCTGAAAAACTGGATAAAGAGGCATTGCTGGGCGAAAAAGAGGTGGTGTTTGACTATAAACCTGTGAAGACACAGATCATTAATAGAGAGAGATTGGTGAGTGGGAACAGAATCAGCGGCCCTGCTGTCTTGGTGGAGTATTCTTCCACGATTGTGGTGCCACCATTTGCAGAGGCCTCTGTGGATGAGTACGGCAATCTCATCATGGAAATAGAATGATTCACCACAGAGACTCACAGAGATATTTTGGTTTGCCGGGAGGTAACGGCAAACCAAAAGCTGTCAGTCCGCCAAAGGCGTACAAGGCTTAGCTCTAAGATAGATGGTCGAACATTCAGGCTGCCAGCTGCCCCAAGAAATGACTTGCACATAAGGAAAATGAACAGTGAATACAAAGCTTATCGCACCGCAGTCTAACAGCTTTATAACTCCCAACAATAGAGAGGCATTCTTTTCCCCGATCGGTACCCGCCCGGCATCGCGAGGCTTCAGCCGAGGCGGACGGGTCTCCCGATCGGGGAAGAATAAATTCTCTGTGCCCTCTGCGCCTCCGTGGTGAGAAAAATACTATTGGAGCTTGCTGTGAAAGTTAATCCCATATTGTTAGAGGTTTTTAAGAACCGGTTTTCTTCCATCTCTGAAGAGATGGGGGTGACCCTGACAAGGACCTCTTTTTCTCCCAATATTAAGGAGAGAAGAGATTGTTCTTGTGCCATTTTCAACAAAGATGGAGACATGGTGGCTCAGGCAGCACATATCCCAGCTCACCTGGGTTCTATGCCCCTTTCCGTGAAGTCTGCTATAGAGAGTGTGCAATTCAATGATGGCGATATGGTCATCCTCAATGACCCATTTAAAGGGGGGACCCATCTACCCGATATCACCATCGTGGCCCCGGTCTTTTCAGGTGATAAAGAACCCTTCTTCTATGTGGCCAATCGTGCGCACCACGCCGATGTGGGCGGCATGACCTCCGGATCCATGCCTCTGGCCTCTTCCATCTTTCAGGAAGGAATCATCATTCCGCCCATCAAGATATACGAGGCCGGTCAGATAGACAAAAAGATCATGCAGTTTTTCCTCAACAATGTGCGGACACCCGTTGAAAGAGAAGGAGACTTTGCTGCACAGATCATGGCCAATATAACGGGTGTCAGGAGGATCAAAACACTGATTGAAAAATATGGCTTGGAAATGGTCGATTTCTATGCCAGAGGTCTTCTGGATTATGCGGAGAGAATCACCAGAAAAACAATCCAAAGAATTCCTGCTGGCGCTTATACGTTTGAGGACTTTATGGATGATGATGGTCTGAGTGATGATCCCGTCAAGATAAAGGTGCTCGTCCAGGTGATGGGAGATGAGGTGACTCTGGATTTTTCAGAATCCAATGCGCAGGTGAAAGGCAGTATTAATGCGGTGTATGCGATCACTTTATCTTGCATTCTGTTCGTCATTAGATCCCTGGTAGAGGAAGAAATTCCGACAAACGCCGGCTGCCTCAGGCCTATAACCATCCTCACCAAGAAGGGGACCGTGGTGGACGCCAATTTTCCTGCTGCCGTTGCAGGGGGGAATGTGGAAACGTCGCAGAGGATTGTGGATGTGGTTTTGGGGGCCCTTTCTCAGGCGCTGCCCAATAAAATTCCGGCGGCCAGTCAGGGCACTATGAACAATATCACCATTGGCGGCATCGATGAAAGGAACGGGCAATCCTTTGCCTATTATGAGACCGTGGGGGGAGGAATGGGCGCTTCAACAAACGGGCCTGGTGAGAGCGCTGTCCATTCGCATATGACAAATACCCTGAATACACCCATTGAAGCCCTCGAATACAGTTATCCCTTTTTGGTGACAGAATACTCTGTCAGGCGCGGATCGGGTGGTGATGGACGGTTTCAGGGAGGTGACGGGATCATAAGAGAGATCAAACTCCTCTCCGATGCAGAGGTCACAGTGCTCTCTGAAAGAAGGAGGATACCGCCCTACGGGCAGGCGGGAGGAAAGCCCGGGAAGGCTGGGAGAAATATTGTCATAAAAGGAGGAGTCCCTTCTGAAAGGCCCAGCAAGTTTAATGAACAGTTGAAAAAAGGAGATACTCTGAGAATAGAGACGCCGGGCGGCGGAGGGTATGGAGTGAAGGGATGAAAGGGGCATTTCAAGAGATGGCTTCGTCGTCCTGCACGCAGGAGTCTCCTGAGTGCAGGACGCCTCGCAATGACCTTAAATGCCTAGGCTGGTCTGAAAGCCAGTGTGGTTCTGGGGCCCTGCTCTCCTTCTTGATGCAGGAACTTCACTGTCATTGGCATACCCACTTTGATGCTTTCAGGGTTGTTTCCGTCCACTTCGTCAATACGGGCATCCACCCGAGCGCCCTCCTCCAGTTCCACCACCCCTGAGACATAGGGATTCTTTCGATTGTATCCCTGCGCAATCATTGACGGAGGACCTATAGCAATACAGGTGAAGGCACCCAGTTTTCCCTTACCCTTCATTTCCACCCAATCCATATCCGAACTGTAGCACTTTGTGCAGATGGGCTTCGGAGGCACAAAGAGGGCATCACACGCTTTGCATTTGGAACCCATCAGCTTTTCTTCATTCAAAAATTGCTCATAAGAAATATCGCTAAATGGCCTCTGTTCCATTTTTCTATCTCCTTTCAAGGATGGTGAAGGTGCAGGTTCCGCCTGTCCCTCCCAGGTTATGGGCGCCACCAATTCGTAAATCTTTCTTCGGGACCTGCCGTTCCCCCGCTTTACCCTTCAACTGTGTCCAGACCTCATAGAGCTGAGAGACGCCAGTGGCTCCCACAGGATGCCCCTTGCACTTGAGTCCCCCGGAGGTATTGATAGGCATGGGGCCATCCAATCGGGTCGCCCCCTCTTCTACCGCTTTGTACCCTTGGCCTGGTTTAAAAAATCCCAGGTCTTCTATATGGATGAGCTCTGCTATGGAGAAGCAGTCATGGACCTCGGAGAATTGAATATCTTTCGGTTTCAGGCCGGACATGCCATAAGCCTCTTCTGCAGCATATCTGGTCGCTTCAAAGTATGTCATGTCGTCACAGGCATGCAGGCCTCTGCCGCTGCCCTGTCCTATTCCAGCCACGTAGATGGGATCGTCTGTGAAGCTCTTGGCTATGTCCTCACCTACCAACAACATGCAACTCGCCCCATCGCTGATGGGACAGCAATCATAAAGATGCATAGGCCATGCGACCACAGGGTTTGCTTTGGGATCGCGAAGGAAGTCCTTCTCATCCTTCCACTCCGGCACAGGGATACCCTTCTTCTCGAGACTCTTTGCCTTTGCATTCATCAAATCTCGAATGGAAAGTTTGAACTGGGCCTTGGGGTTCAGTGGAGCATTGTTATGACTCTTTATCGTTATGTCCATGAGATTCTCGCGATTTGCTCCATATTTTGCAAAATAGGCCGTGGCGACGGCTCCAAAAACGCCTGGAAAGGTAAACCCCACTTTCCCTTCGTAAGGTACGGTTGCGAGGGCCAAACCCTCTGCCACTTCCTCAGTGGTTCGTTTTGACATCTCCTCCAGTCCACCGACCAGGACCATATCATAGAAGCCTGAGGCTATGGCAAACACACCCTCCCGTAAAGCAAGTGCACTTGAGGCGCACGCCCCCTCTGTTCTCGTTGCAGGCTTTGGCGTGTGCCCAATCAGATCGGAGACGATGGGTCCCCAATGGGATTGGTGTACAAAAAAGTCGTTTGAGAAGTTTCCCAAATAAAGGGCTTCAATCTCTTTTGGGTCCACACCTTTGTCCACGGATGCAAGCATTTCCTTGAAGGCTTCAGCAAACACGTCCTTTGTGTCTTTGTCCGGGAACATGCCAAATTTGGACATGCCCGCACCCACGATGGCCACCCCTCTTCCTAGTTTTCTCCGCTTTGCCATTTCATCCCTCCTAGACTTTATCGGTTTGAGTTATTGGTTATAAGATATTGGTTATTCGTTATTCATCGTTCATCATATTTCATGCTTTATTCATTGTTTCTTATTTCTTGCTCGTTATCAGTCTTTAACTCCACCACTCTGCTTGGGAGTTCTTTCCCATGTCATAGGCTCTGGGCGAGGGCGTCCCTGCTCCGAGAGGCTGTGTCGTAATGTCATTGCGAGGGACTCCCGCGGAGGCGGGAGGACCGAAGCAATCTCATAAGGCATTGAAAACAAGGAGATTGCCACGCTCCCTACGCTCGCTCGCAATGACGAAAAGAAATGGCGAAACGGCCTCGGAGAGGCGACGCATTCTGACATATTACTGATAAAGGGACAAAACAAGAGACTATTATCTGAAATTGCGTCTAAGTTCAACCAAATTAAGAGGGTCTAATCTCTTAGACTCTTAAGTTCATTTATGAGTGCGGGGACCACTTTCCCTACGTCTCCTACAATGCCGTAGTCCGCTATCTTGAAGATCTCAGCGTCCGGATCATTGTTAATGGCAATGATAACCTTAGACCCGCTCATTCCGGCTGTGTGCTGCACAGCTCCAGATATCCCACAGGCGAGATAAAGATTGGGTCTGACCGTCTTTCCGGTCTGGCCGATCTGGAAATCATGGGAAATCCAACCCGCTTCCACGGCAAGTCTGGTGGCTGCCACCTTCGCCTCCAACAAATCAGCCAATTTTTTTATCATTTCAAACGTTTCTTTATCACCAGCGCCCATGCCTATTGCAACAATTCTCTCTGCTTCTTGAATTCCTACGCCTTCACTCCTGGCTCTAATGCTCTCAAGGATCTCCACTTTCACATCCTCTTTATTAAGATGGAGATCAGCATCTATTATTTCCCCTGTCCTGCCTTCATCCCTTTCAGGCAAAGGCATCACACCTGGCCGAACCGTGGACATCTGGGGCCTATGCTCCGGACAGATGATAGTTGCCATCACATTCCCGCCAAAGGCAGGCCGCGTTGACACAAACAACCTATTTTCTGTATCGATATCCAGGTCTGTACAATCCGCCGTGCATCCTGCATTCAGCCGGAAAGATAATCTCGGGGCCAGATCCCTTCCTATGGGAGAAGCGCCAACAATAAGCACCTCTGGCTTTTCTTTCATGGCCTGTCCTGAAATGATATCCGTGTAAAGCTCTGTCCTATAATCTTTTAATATGGGATCATCTGCGAGGATGACCCTGTCGGCGCCAAAATAGATCAATTCATTCGCAAGATCACCCACGGATTCACCGATCAGAAAAGCCGTCAATTCCACATCCAACTTGGCTGCAAGCTGGCGACCTTTACCCAGGAGCTCGATTGACACCCTGGCGGGTCGTCCTTCTACCTGCTCCACGAACACCCAAACGCCCCGATATGCATTTATGTCCATTTCTGATGCCATAATGCCTTAAATGATATATTTCTCCCTGAGTTTTTCAGTGAGCTGGTAAGCGGCCTCTTCCGGACTGCCTTCAAACATTTCTGCCTTACCCTTCAACACCTTGGGCGTATAGACCTTTTTCAGTTTTGTGGGTGAACCCTTGAGCCCGAAATTCTCTTCCCTTCCTTCCAAGTCGTCTGCTTTCCAGACTCTTATCTCCTTACTGAAGGCCTCTATGATGGTATCCATGGGAGCGACCCTCGGTTGGTTGGCCTCCCTCTCCACTGTTATCAGTGCAGGTAAAGAGGCCTCCAAGACCCTCTGAATATCTCCGAGCTTCTGTTTTATCCTTACCTTTTTATCAGAGACCTGCAAATCAATGGCATACGTTAATTGGGGAATATTAAGATATTCTGCAAGCTGTGGACCCACTTGCGCAGTCATGCCGTCAAGGGCCTCTTTGCCGCAGACGATCAGATCCCATTGGCCTATTCTTTGGATAGCCAGACCAAGGGTATAAGAGGTCGCCCATGTATCGGACCCGGCAAATTTCTTATCTGTGAGTCTTATGGCATGATCGGCGCCCATACCCAGGGCCTCTCTCAGGGCCTCCTCCACCTGACCCGGGCCCATGGACAGGATGGTCACCTCTCCACCATGCTCTTCTTTTACCTGTAAAGCAGCCTCAATGGCGTTCTTGTCATTGGGATTGATGATGCTCGGAACCCCTTTCCTAATGAGGGCCCCAGTTTCCGGATCCCACTTTACTTCTGAAACGTTGGGAACCTGCTTGATACAAACAATAATGTTCATTTGGATCTATCTTCTCTCCTTAACTAATTTCCAAAACTCATCAATTGAGAAATCCCCCCGCCCGCCTCGCCTGAGCGGCTCGCGCTGGCGGGCAGGCCTCCATGCCCCTTTAAAAGGGGGGGCTCTGTTGATCTCCATGCCTATTGGAGCATAATGCCCCCCTTTCGTAAAGGGGGGCATGGGGGGATTTTGAGAATCTATCTAAGAAGGGCTGCGCCTGCGATTGTCCTGTTAATCTCTGAGCTGCTGGCCACGACCCCAGCATGGGCGGCCTGACGAAAAAGCCTTTCCACTTTGTACTCTTTGGAATAGCCATAGGATCCGTGTATTTGCAGGGCCAACCTGGTTATTTCTTGAACCGTGGGAACCACAAAGATTTTTAGTTCAGCAGAGAGCACCTCGACGGATTCTCCAGCGTCCTGAACTGAGGCGGCCCTGTAAGTTAGAAGTCTGCAGGCTTCGATTTTACTCTTCATCTCCGCAAGCATCCACTGGATGCCCTGCATGTAGCCCATTGGTTTTCCTCTCACAAGCCTCTCTTTGCAGTACCTTACAGACTCATCTAAGGCCGCTTGACCCAGTCCCAACATGTATCCCGCTTGTTCTATTCGCTCACCGGCAATCCAACGGAGCAAAATTTTGAAACCATTGCCCCGATCTCCCAGCACATTGCTCTGAGGAACCCGCACATCTTTGAAAAACACATCCACACAGTTCATGCCTTCAAGACCCATAAACTCCCAAGGCTCAGAGGTGCTGTACCCTTCGGAAGACTTATCCACGATAATGGCGGTGATATTTCCTTTCTGATCTTTGAGCTCACCATCCCTTACATAAAAGACGCCATAACCCTTTTTGTTTCCTCCGGTAATATACCTTTTCGTGCCATTAATAACGAAGTCATCGCCGTCAGGAACAGCCGTCGTGGTTATAAGTGTAGGGTCTGAGCCGGTCGCCGGTTCAGTAAACGCTGTGGACGCATAGGCGCTTCCGTCACAGAGCGAAGGCAGAAACGTCTTTCTCACATCTTCAGAACCCCAGTGGTAAATGGTCTCGGCAGTGCTGTTGTTCATTGTCATGGGCCAAGCACAGACCGTTCCTGTTTTTCCCAGCTCTTCGACAATCAATATGATGTTCAGATTGCTAGATCCCACGCCCCCGTATTCCTTTGGAATAACCAGGCCCAACATACGCGCCTTTGCAAATCTCTCTAGTAAATCAGATGGATAATCGTTTTTTTCAACAATCTGATCAGCAATGGGCATAATCTCTTGATCACAGAAATCTCTGGCCGCCTTCACGATCATTTCATTCACCGGATCCAATTTGTAGTCCATCTTTTCCCCCTTCCTATCTATCCTGTCATTTATATGGTTTTTGACTCCAGAGTCCCATCAATGCCTTACCTATTTTATCCCCCCACTATCTCCGGCTTCTTTGAAGTAACAATATGGTTTTGGACGCCAGTATCCGCACTCTGGCATTTTGATCACCTAGAGCCATTTCAGCAAGGGCGATGGCCACACCGTTTCTGCTATTTCCCAAGCCTTGTATCACTTGAAGTCGGATTCGCCAATCCGCGTCTTGAAGGGACCTTTCAAGGATCGCTCCACCTGTATGGTCACCCAGCCTAAGCATGGCATTGGCCACTTCAATTCGAACGGACTTGTCTTTATCTTCACATCCCTTTCTCAAGACGTTCAATACGGATTCATCCCCTAACTGGCCCAGTGAGGCGGCAGCTTGGGCTCGGACTCCTGGGTGGGGATCCTTCAAAGCTCTGAGCAGATAAGGGATCGCCGAGGGATCTCTGATATTCCCAAGGGCCTTTGCTGCTCTTTCGCGTACAACTTCTTGAGTGTCTTGAAGGGCTTGGGCCAGCAATGGGATCGCTCTTTTACCTCCAATCCTGCCTAGGGCCTCAACGGCATAACCTCGCACAGCCTCTTCCTCGTCAGAGAGAAGGGGTCCTAGATGTGGAACGGCCTCTTCATCACCAACCCTTCCCATGGCCACCGCAACATTGAGACGTACAGACCACTCTGGATCATCAAGGCTTTCGATCAAATGGGGAAGTGCCCAATCACATGGGATTTCCCCTAGGGGAACGGCCCCATATCTGCGCACGTCCCAGTCGGGGTCCTTGAGTGCCTGAAGGAGAATGGGCATACCCGATCGATCTCCCAGTTTGCCGAGGGCCTCGGCGGCATAGATCCTGACCAAAAGGTCTGAATCGCTCAATTGTCTTTTGAGAACAGGGATGACTGTAAAATCCCCCGACTCCCCCAGAGCCTCGATAGAGTAAATTCTAACATGCCAGTCCTGATCCCCCAAAACCTCTATCAAGAAGGGTATGGTTGCTTGATTCCGTATCGATCCCAGGGCCTGTGCAGCCAGGCTCCTCACATGCCAATGGGGGTCCTGAAGGGCCGTGGCGAGATGAGGAATGGATTCCCTCGCGCCAATTCGCCCCAAGGCCTCGGCGGCATAAGAACGCACTGTGCTGTGGGTATCCTTGAGGCCTTGAGCGACCCAGGGGACGCTCCCTCTGCTCCCTAATTCTCCAAGGGCTTCCAAAGCCCAAATCCTATGCATGGGTGCTGGGTCCTGAAGAGCCTTCCTCAATATCACCACGCATTGCTCCTCCAAGCACGTGGTAGGAGTATCAAGCTTGCTTGCGAACACCCATGAACCCAGTTGCACCAGCAAAAGGGACAGAAGTCCCGACCCGAAAATCCATACGAGCAAGCGCTTCATTTGCATCAATTTCCCAATAAATTGAGTTTACATGTTCAATTCCTTATAGACTGATTTCCGGATTTTGTGAAGGACGTTTTCCTTGATTCAGCGGCAGCAAAAGGCGAGGCCCACATCTTCTGGGTTTGGAAGAAATTGGGAATTGATGAGATCCTGATAGGCGGTTTCTTGGCTCAGCAGCCCCTTCTCCGTAAGCCATCCCAGGATCGGGGCTATCTCATCTTGAGAAGGGGCGTTGGCGCCTTCGAAAATCGGCATTGGGAACCCCTTCCGGCCCTCTTTAGGAATGCCCCCCTGTTCCTCAAGTAGTGCACGAGACTCATCGGGTTTCAGATTTAAGGCCAACACGGATTGTTCTAGGCCAAAAATGAATCTCTTGATGACCTCAAAATCTTTCTCAATGACCGATTGCTTGAGGAGCAATATGCTCATCCAGGGGAGACTCCGGTCGTCTGCCAGAAAAGTCATGCCTTTTGCCAGAGCCATGTCGGTATAAGGCGTTCGCAAAACAGCGGCTGATACTTCCCCTCTGTTGAGCAAGTCCCAGGCCTCGGCAAGGCCTTCCACTTCTCGCATAACGACTTTATCAATAGGGATGTCCATGCTTTTGAGGTAATGTTCCGCGTAAAATCGGAACCCAACTCCTTTGGGAAGGGCTATGCTCTGTCCATCCTCCTGGGCAAAAGGCCCATATTCAACCTTTTCGCCAGCCACCAAAGCGAAGAGGGCTCGGTAAGGATTCGCCCTTAAGACGTTTTTAATGATTCTTACGCTAGGATTGCCTTTGGCCAGCAGAAGCCCGGTGGGCAAGTCACATATAATCCCATCTACGGATCCCTCCGCTAGCAATCTCTTACCCGCTTCCTCTCCCTTAAACGGGATCACATTTACTTCCAGCCTGTTTTCCTTGAATATGGGCCTAAATATGGCCAACCTGAGGGGTACGGAGTCGGGTAAAAGGGGCGCACCAATGCTTAGTTTGCCAAACCGGGCCGCTTTGGGTACAACAAACTCCCTTCCAAACGGGTTTTCTACCAGCTTGCCGTTGAACTGCTTTGCGTGTGTCAAAGCATCCTCCTTGCTCGCAAAAGCGTGGATTCGGTTCTTAACTTCGGGGATCGTGACCACATCGCTTTCTACGAAATACCCGAGCGTGGAATCGAACCTCTGGCCCGTGATCTCATCCACCACCGTGAAGTAAATAACTTTGTCCTTGTTTTCTTTGAACCACCGGGTAGCACAGTAAATGGAGCAAAAAACGGGGCTTGATCCATCATCAAGGAACGCGTCCACCTGGTAAATGGGCCGCAATTTTGTGCCATCATAGGAGCACCTCTGGACCTTCTCCTGGCGCTTCTCCTTTCCACCCCTTGTGGTCTTCTGGCCGAGGATACCCCCAAGCAGAGCAACGAGGGCGACAGCCACGAGAGCAATGAAGATCATGGTGAGTCGTTTTCGGTTTAGCATAGTTTTTCCTGTTTTATGTGGCAACCAGATGGACCGTGTTCATCACCATGGAAGCCCCAAAGCAAAATACAGCGAATCCGTAAAGCCTCCTGATATGTTTATTGAGGAGATTTTTGGTTTCTACTGACCTGCCCATCAGATCCGAGAGAAAGGCCCAACCCACGGCAGAAGTGCCCAGAATGAAAAAGAGATACATAAGGATCGAATCAGGCACATATTGCCAGAGACAATAGAGGCAATGATGATAGGGAAGGCTCATGATCTTGGGTGCGTGAACCTCTATTTGGGTGAGAAGAAAAAGTCCCCCATTAAGAATTGCAAATAAAAACAAAAATCCCAATACGGGCCTCTGCCACCTGGGGTAGGATTTAGGTCTTAGAAGCCATATAAAAACCGCAAGAATCAATATCAGAAGTAGGTTGCTCACGTAGTATCCGTAACCTAAAATGGACGTATATCCTGTGCCTAGAGTCGATTGAGGAACCAGCCTGGTTGGTCTGTCCAGGATATCTGTGACCGTTGTGCAGCACGAAACCAGGGTCCCGGGGGCGATCTGTAGCATGAGCACCACATCCAATAGGCTCTCTGCAAACACAACGACAGCAGTGGCACTCAGGAAGAAGAGTTTCCTGCCCATCAGCGGAGAGGTCTCCGTCTTCTGATCGAGAATGTGTATAAGGAGCCAGGCACCGACGAGAAAGAATGCGATGGGTTTGATGATTTCAGAAATCCCTGTCAGCATGCGCTTCACTTGAGTCACGCCAAAGATGCACATGGCCCCATCGATATCCGGAACAAAACTCTGAAGGGTCGCGTAGAACAGAGGCCAATTGAGAAGCCGAATCCCTAGTACAACCACGGCCACCAGCAGGACAAGATGTGACCTCTTCTCCACCTCAGATCTCTCCTCAACGGTTGAGGCGCGTCTCCATCGCAAGGCAAGGGTGAGGGAGAGGAGGCCAGCCCAGCCCATCAGAATCAAGGATATGAGCCCTATGAACGTTTCTGTAATACTAAAGACGTTGAGGATCATTCCTTTTCCTCCCTTTTATTTCTCTTATAGGAGATTCCTTCAAGCTTGCCACGATCAAGGTTGAAGAGCACGTCTCCCTGCCTCTTGAACACCGGATCGTGGGAGGATATGATGAGTGTTTTGCCCTCTTTTCTCAACTCAGCAAGAATTTCCAGGAGCCGATCAATGGAATCTGCGTCAATATTGGACGTGGGTTCATCTGCGATCAGAATCTGTGGATCGTTGATAAGTGCTCGCGCAATGGCGACCCGCTGTTGTTCGCCTCCGCTCAGCTCTTCTGGCGAATGGTGAAGTCGATCCCCCAATCCCAGTCTCTCTAAGAGCGCCTCGGCTTGTGCAAACCGCTTTCTCACATGAACGCCCATAGGTACCAGGGGATAGGACACATTCTCCCATGCGGAAAAGCCGGCGAAGAGATTAAAGCTCTGAAAGACGAACCCGATCGTTTCGCGCCTGATCCGAGAAAGCTCAAGGTCAGAAAATTGAGTCACATCCCGACCTTTCAAATAGATCTTGCCCCCTGTGGGGCGATCAATGGTTCCTATGAGGCTGAGAAGCGTGGTTTTGCCTGAGCCTGAAGGGCCATATAGGACGACTGTCTGATTCTCTTGGATCTCCAGGCTAATATCCTCTACCGCGCGGACTTCATCCCGCCTTCCCATATGGTAGAATCGTGACACATTCTCAGCTTTAATGATCTGTTCCATAGAACTCAGCTCCACTTCGTTTCGCCTCACCTCATCAATTCACTCGGTGGCACATATGCCTTTTGCCAGGCGGAGAACAAGCTCCCTATCAGGGTCACGCCCAAGGCAAATAACAAGCAACATAAAGCGTGAGATGGCAGGTATCTTGAAGGGATGTCCACGTCGGGGATCAGACCCACCTCGGCCACGTAGAACTGGGCAATCAGGATACCATTGAGCCCTTTCATCCAGAGCATGGACAGCAGCACAGAGAGGGAAACGGACGTGAGACAGATCAAGAGATTCTCCATGACAACCTTTTCAAGGACCTCCCAAGTCCTCCACCCCACGGCCCTCAGCACGCCGATCTCCTTGTCCAACTCTTTCAGGCCAAAGCCAGAGGTGACGAGAAAGGCTGAAATGGCCAAGGCTGTGCCAACAACAAAAAGAACAATAAAAATTCCTTTCTTATACCCGTAACCAGACCCAAGCCTCTCTCCAATGTGGGCACGGTCCTTTATCTGAACCTGGGACCACGCTGTTCCTTTCAGTTTCCTCAGATCGGACAGGGATCTTTTCACAACAGGAGCATCTTTTGGAGAGGTATAGAGCAATAGCTGGCTCGCGTCACCTTTTATCCTGAAAAACTCATTTGCATCCTCAAGATGCATGATTAGCACATCAGAACCCCACAGGCAGGTGGGGGAAAGCGTTCCGACGCTCTTAAACACCTTGCGATTGTTCAACGCCAGCGTAAAACGAATACCAGGCTCAACGGCAAACTCCTCAGCGATACTCGGACCCACAAGAACCTCCCCACGAGCGTTCGGAAGAGTTCCCTGCACCAGCGGTTTAAGCGCGAAAAGGGACTCTTTGTCAATGCCAACCACAGCCACAAGCCGATTTGCAAAGTAGGTTCTGCCGATCACCCGTGCCCTGGCACGAGATACCCCTTGTAAGGCAGATAGCTCTTCCAGGAATGCCGTGGAAATCGCTCCGCTCCCCCCGTATTGGTCCGTTGAGACAAAGAAATCTGCACCCGTTCTCACGGCAATTTCGGCCTGGAATCTCAGGCCCTCAGAAATGGCGAGTGCTGTTACCAGGGGAAAAAGGATGGCCGTAAGGCAGAGTGTGACCACCATTGATCTCACACGTCGCCGCAGGAGATCAGCCAGCGCTGCGAACAACAAATTCCTGTGTTTCAAGGCTTTCGAATGTTCCATTGATCCTCAGGAACTTCTTCAAAATAGCTCACTGTTCCAGTGCGATCAGGCCCGTAGGAATACCCACCGGGAATAGGCCACGTAATGGAGTCGTCTACCGAAAGGATCCGGGCGTCATAGTTTATGAACTGCCAGATGGGGGTGGCTATGGCACCCATACCCAGTCCACCTGTGGCCCTTTGAAAAACCCTGATATCTTCAGCCTTGTGGCCCCGCCAGGCATGCATATCAAGGGCGATGGCTGCTGTGGTAATTGCCACAAGAAAGATCACAAAAAGTAAAACGATGCGGCTATGTTTTTCCATTAAATTAGCTACGCTTTGCTAAGCAATTGGAGTACTGGAGTATTGGAGTTTTGGAGTAAGGGGCCAAAAGAGTTTTTGACCAATATTTCAACTTTACTACTTTTCATCTCAGCCTTATTTCATCCTTTTCCCCCATATTTCCAGGGCTTCTTCATATGTGACCACCTCGCCCCCAAAACCCTTGGCGAATTTCTCCGCATCACCTCTTTTTTTGAAGGCGATAAAGCCCGGTGCCATGTCAGTAATGACACTACTCTTGTACACATAGAAGCCTTTCTTCACGTCAAAGGAGCGGTTGCTAAGAAGATCTGCGGCTGTAGCTGATTTCCATCGATCTTTAAAGCGCAGGTGCAAGGTCAAGCCGCACTGAACACCGCAGGTGGTATATTTTTTGCCGTCTGTGGTCTCCACCACATAGCGGGTATGAGGATATTTAGACACATCCATGCCACAAACGATGCACCTCTCAACATCGTCCCCCCAAGTTGAGGCAACAGAGAGGACAAGAAAGGTCACCATACATACAATGAAAACGGCGCAAGATTTGCTGTCTTTCATAAAATCCTCCGAAGAACGAAATTGAGATACTCTCTAAATTCTCCCACCCCCCTCGCCGAGGCATTGAAAACCAGCCGAACGCCTGTAGTGCCGCCTCTACGCTGCAAGCAGTGGGGAATCTCGAACTGCCTAGACAGCCTCCTCCCCCTTTAGGGGGGAGGATTGAGGTGGGGGTGAAAATCCGCTAGGTTTCACCCTCCCCTTTATCCCCTCCCATCAAGGGAGGGGATTATGAGAAGGCGGGGCATTGGGCTGATTGTGGTATCGGCCTTACTGCGGTCTCCGCGTCCAAACAAATATGGTAATGGCGTGCAGTTCCTTTTCCGTGATCTTTCCCTGGTATCCCTCCATTTTGTGAGAGCCACCCAAGATCACTTGTTTGATCTTCACACGAGTATCCATACGGTCTGCAAAATCGCCAGCGTTCCATGCGCTGGCCGTACCGCCCTTTCCACCTTCGCCATGACATTTAAAGCATCCGTGTTTCCCGGCCAATTTCTCTCCCATAGTCGACATTTTGGCCTTCTTCTTTTTGATCAAGGCCATATCTTCTCCCCTGCCCTCTATGGCGCGCGTGAGTGCATCATCAAGGGAGCCTATGGTTCCCCCGTGTTCCTTTTGATAATTTTTTGCCACATCATGGGAAGCAAAAGCCAATTTGCTTACAGGCGTCATGGTTCCGGGAAGGTCGCTTCCTATCAGAAAATAGGCGCGATGCGCATTGATGAGGGTCTTCATACCATAGTCTGCCACCTCCCACTGATCAATATCAGTCGGCCTTTTCTGGTATATTTTGGAAGCGCAGTGGATACTGCAATATCCCGTTGTTTTTCCGTCCGAAAAAGTTAACCAGTGACTTGTCTTCCAGAACATCTTCAGATTCATGCTGCAGAGGGGGCACCATTTCTGCTCTTCAGCATGAACCGCTGCAAGAAGACACAGTCCAAATACGAAAACAAAAGTCCACACAATAAAACTCTTTCTCATGGCTCATTACCTCCTAAAGTGCACACGAAGAGGATTCGTGTCTGTTTGCCAAATGAAAGGAACGTTTCCTGAACATCAGATCAGATCAAAAGCAAGTTTTTAGGAGGTTTTTCCCGAGGCCTCGAAAAGCCCTTTGGAAGTTGGTTGAAGCGTCCTTCAGATATCCTCATATAATATGGGCCAGTGCTAAGAACGGTATTGCACGCCAGGCAGAGGGGTTTTTGAGTGGAATGTGAAATAGTACCGGTGGGGTCTGGCGAACAAGGCGAATACTCTGCCACTCTCATTGGCCTCTTTAGCCTAACCCTAAAGGGGTTTTTCACAAACTTGCCTTTATACTGGCAGGCATGTAATTTTGCGGCCTTCTCTCCGGCAAACGCATGGATTCTATTTCTGGTGTGCGGTGTGGTGACCACATCACTTTCCACGTAATAGGCAAGCTCTGACCTTATTTTTTTCCCAGTCACTTCATCGGTCACCCAGACAGATAAGGGCAATTGAGCATTCTCTGTCAACCAAATCTGGGCACTGAGGATACACGAAAAATTGTAGCGTGTCTCATCTTTCCTTATGATTGTCACTTCGTACAGTGGATCTATCCCAATACCGTCCAGTGAACATCTTGTTGAAGAGGAACGGTGCTGGAAAACAACGACCATAGTGGATATGCTTGCAGCAATGATGAGTCCAGTTATAAAACGGGATCGTTTCATTTCCGCTGTCCTTGCCTAATCCATGGCCACTTGATTTCCTGGCTGATCCGACCCAAGATAATGAACCACTTGTCCATTTCTCCAAATAGGGCCTTTGTGAAATAAACGCATGAATTGTGCCAAACCATTGTACTGTAATACCCCAACGTAACGTCTTGATTTAAATGTATTTATTCAAGGGCTTGGGCACTCTTGTCCCCTCCATAAAGAGGGGGTGCCGCAGAAATGCAATATATAATAAGAGATATTGTTGCAAGTTTGAAATGGTCTCATGTCTTCATGGCCTCCGATGGCGGAACGATAGCTGTTCTCCATGTGGAATAGATACTCCCAACCATGGTCAAGATCATGGCCATCATGACGCCCAGGACAAAGGGGATGGGAAAGATCCTTGATGGTATTGGAAAGGATATCATGATGCCCAAATTGGCTATGAAGAATTTCGAAATGAGAGCTCCATTGAAGATCTTTATCCATCCGGTTGCGGCCAGAACAATACAGGGTGCACTGATAAGGCCGAGGACAAGGTTCTCCAGGGCGATCATCTCCAAAACCTCAGGTGTCTGCCAGCCTAAGGCCTTCATGACGCCGATCTCTCGTCTCCTTTCAGACTGACCGAAACCTGAGATGACGCCTAAGGCCGGGATGCCAAGGGCCAAGACAAGGCAGTAGAAACCAGCAAAGACCCCCGCCTTTATGTTGAAGCCCCTCTTGGAGTAACGATCGATGAGGTCCTTGGTCTGCACCCTTAGAGGGGGCCGCCCGCTCTCTTCTTCTGAGATCTGAATGATGATGTCCACAATCTGTTCATATCCGGGCCTTGTATAGACCAAAAGGTCTGTAGCCTCACCCCTTATTCCAAATAAGTCTGAGGCGTCCTCGAAGTTCATCACCAGGAGGTCTGCGTTCCAGATGTTAAAGGGGGAATGAAATAAACCAACGATCCGGAAGTCCTGATAAAGACTTCTCTTTATGGTGAATTGGCTTCCAAGACTCAGGTTAAGATATTCTGCCGCCCTCCATCCAAGAATGACTTCTCCCTTTGCCTTGGACGGTCTCCCTTTAATGATCTGAACAGAAGATGGAGCGCGTTGGGAGGGTATGCCAAGAACAGCCATAAACTTGCCCTTCACATAAGTGCGTCCGGTAACTCGAGGGACGACTTTGGTAACACCCTGAATCCCGCGTAGTTTTTCCATCATCTCCAGCTCTATGGGCGCATTGCTTCCATAGTTATCCCTTGCCACATAGACATCACAGCCCTCTTCTAGAACGCTCGCGAATTGTGACTTTATGCCCTCGCAGATGGCTATGGCTGCTACAAAGGGACAGAGGAGGGCGGTCAGGCAGAGGATGACCACGATACTGCGGACAGGATTCCTCAAAAGGCATTTTATGGCATTGAAAAGAAGGGCTTTATGCTTGCTGAAAATGGGGGCGGGTTCTCGGTTTGGCAGACTATCAGCATGAATGAAAGGATTCTTGGCCATGGACATTTCCGGTTAAGCTCCGCCTAAAACCGAGGAATAGATTAGAATCATGTCCACGCACAAAGGCGAAGTGATGCTAGATCCTGGACGCTAGATGCTGGAAAAGAAAAGCCAGTTTTTTCTTATCCAGGATCTAGAAGCCAGAATCCAGTATCAACCCATCTCTTCCTCCTGAGTCTATCGTTTAATTTCGACACGAATGCTTGGCACTTTGGCTATCATTCTCTCTAGAATAGGCTCTAACCTAGCCATCGTTTGCGCCTCTTATAATGCTTCACATCTCGGTAACTCTTCCTCTCAGAGAGGGCGCCAAAACCGAGGTAGAACTCTTTCACGTCTTCATTTTCTTTTAGGTCCGTAGCCATTCCGTCCAACACAACTCTACCATTTTCCATCACGTAGCCATAACTAGCCACGTCTAATGCCGCAATGGCATTTTGCTCCACGAGCAGAATAGCTGTTTTTTCTTCCTTATTGATCTGCCTGATGATCCGGAATATCTCCCGAACAAGAAGGGGGGCAAGACCCAGGGAGGGCTCATCCAGAAGCATCAGCTTGGGATGGGCCATCAAGGCCCTACTGATCAGCATCATTTGTTGTTCACCACCAGACACATATCCACTCTTCTGGTTTTTAAGAGATTTTAACACCGGAAAGTAGGCATACATCCTTTCCAAGTCTTTTTTCGATTCTGAGCGGTCCTTAAGGATGTATGTGGCCACCTCAAGGTTCTCCTCCACCGTCAGTTGCTCCAGCACCCGCCGTCCTTCCAGGACCTGAACAATGCCTAATCGGGCAATATCTTCAGGACCCATCCGATCTATTCTTCGGCCATTGAAATGAATATCGCCGTGGCTGACCTTCCCCACCTCCGTTTTCAATAGCCCCGAAATGGCCTTGAGTGTGGTCGTCTTACCTGCCCCGTTGGCACCCAACAAAGTAATCACCTGACCCTCCTTAAGACCAAAAGATACGCCCCTGAGCACGAGAATGACATCGTGATAGACCACCTCGATATTATTAACACTCAGCATTTCCGCCTTCTTCCCTGCTCATTATTTCACATTATTCCATGAAATGAATCTTGAGTGATGTCCTAAGGATCCCTTTTTTGCCGTCCTGGTAAGTGATTTCCGCTTCCACCTCAATTTCATCTCTTCCATCATACATGGCCTGGATCAAATCACCATATCGCTTTTGCAATGACTCCCTTTTGAGCTTCCGCGTCCGTGTGAGATCCGCCTCATCCGGATCAAACTCCTTATGGAGCGAGACATACCGCTTTACCCTGGCCACCTCCGGCAGGGTGGCATTGACCCTCTCCACGTCAGCTCGAATCAATTGAGCCACTTCCTCTTTTTGGGAGAGATCCGTAAAAGTGGTGTAAGGAATTCGATTGATCTCCGCCCATCTCCCCACGTTTTCAAAATCGATGATAATAATGGCTGTTACATAATCCCTCGTCCTGTCACCTACAGCCATGGCGTCTTTGATATAGGTACTGTATCTGAGACCACTTTCTATGTACTGGGGCGCATATTTATCACCGGATCGCAGTTCACCCAGCTCTGATACGCGATCCATGAAAATGACATGACCCTGCTCGTCCACGTTGCCTGCATCACCACTGTACCACCATCCATCTCTAAGGGCTACGGCGGTGGCCTCAGGGTTTTTATAGTATTTTGAAAAAGCGTACGTACTTCTGACCAGAATTTCCCCCTCATCAGAGATCTTCACATCCACTCTCGGCAAGGGAGGTCCCACGGTCCCAACCCGGATATCATCTTCAGCGTGACCTGAGATCATGCCCCCTTCGGAACTCCCGTACACCTGTCTGAGCTTGATCCCCAAGGCCGCGATGAATTTAAAGGTATCTTCGCCCAGGACAGAGCCTGCCGTGGCAGCAAATTTGGCGTTGCTCAATCCAATGCGATCTCGAATTTGCCGCAAAAGGCACAAGTCTGCAAGGGCATAAAAAAGCCTCAGCCTAAGGGGCACCTCCTTCCCCTTTAACTTTAGATCTGCCACTTTCAAAGCGATGGGCATAAAGATGTTGTACACCGCCTTCTCGATTGCGCCCGCTTCAGCGATCTTTGCCCTTATCTGTGAGACCCATCCTTCCCACTGTCTGGGCCCCCCGAGGATCATGTATGGCAGAATCTCGGTGATGTCGTGCAAGACTGTCTCAGGTTCTTCCGGGATATTTAGCTTTGCACCGCTCAATAGATGTGGGATGGAACCCAAATAGGCTTCCCCCACCCATGCTGGGGGTAAATAGCAGAGGATATTTTCTCTCTCACTTAAGTTGCTAAGGGACATGGTGGCTCGAGCTGAACCGATCAATGCCCGATGACTACACATCACCGCCTTTGGGCGACCCGTGGTGCCGGAAGTGTAGTATATGTTCGCAATATCCTCTGGGGACACCGCCTCAAGCATACTTTCAAAAATATCAGGATGCGACTTTTCATAGGCCTTCCCCATCTCCTCCACTTGGTTAAACCTCAATAAAAAGGGTTCTGTGTAGTTGCGCATCCCCTTATAGTACCAGTAGATGATCTTTTTCACCTGGGGCAGGTCGTCCTTGATATCAATGATCTTGTCTACTTGCTCCTGGTCCCTCGCAACCACGAACTTACAATCTGCAAAATCGATGAGGTATTTAAGTTCATCAGGGATCGCATCCGTGAATTGGGGGACCACAATGCCTCTTGCTGCCTGTGTGGCAAACGCCGCCCAATACCACTCAGGCTCATTATCTCCTATGACGGCCACCTTGTCTTCTGGCTCAAGACCCAGACTCTTCAAGCCCAGGCAGAAATGCTTTATCTTTTCATAGCTATCCGTCCAGGTGTATTCCTGCCAAAGCCCAAAGTCCTTATCCCTGACGGCCACTTCGTTTTCGCCCCATTTCTCATAATTGGCTTTTATGAGTCCCGGAATGGTATTAATCTCTAGCATAGAGTTCCTCGATAAATGCAGGACACCAGCCACGGGATTCTAGATACCCCATCGTATTTGAATTCTGATTTTTGGATCCGGCATCCAGCATCCGGTATCTAGTATCCTTGGCGTTATCCCTTCCCCAAGTAAGCCTTGATCACCTTCTCATTATTTTTTATCTCCTCTGGCGGTCCATCTGCAATCTTTACCCCAAAATCCAGCACCACCACCCGATCAGCAATGTCCATCACAAGACCCATATCGTGTTCGATCAGGATCATGGGCGTACCCCGCTCTTCGTAGATATCCAGGATGAACCGCGCCATGTCCTCCTTCTCTTCTCGGTTCATTCCCGCCATAGGCTCGTCGAGGAGAAGCAGTTTGGGCTCGAGGGCGAGAGCTCTGCCCAGGTCTACCCTTTTTCTGAGGCCATAGGGTAGGGCGCCCACCACCTGCTTCCGGATCGGCTTGATCTCCAGGAAGTCCAGGATGTCTTCCACAGCCTCTCGATGTTCTATCTCCTCCCTCCGGCACCATCCGAAGAACAGGGCGCATGCCGCCATACCCCTCCGGAAATAGACATGTCGGCCCGCCATGATATTATCTAGGGCTGTCAGACCCGTGTAAAGTTGCATGTTCTGAAAGGTCCTGGAGATCCCCCTCTCTGCGATCCTAAACGGGGCAAGGCGTGTAATATCCTCCCCCAGGAATCTAATCCCTCCTCTATCAGGCCGGTAAAAACCGTTGATACAATTTAGCAGGGAGGTTTTTCCTGCCCCGTTTGGCCCGATGATGGCGAGCAGCTCATGCTCTTGAACTTCAATGCTCACATTGGCCAGTGCCTGCACTGCCCCAAAGGTCAGACTTATCTTCTCGGCTTTGAGCACAACCCCATTTCGGTCTGCCATGTTTCTCCCAAAGTCTAATGTTTCAGCTCAATTCCCAACCTTGACCTTCTACGCTCTTCATCGCATCTGCTTTCCCTGCCCTAATCCCTCCCCCTTTTCCACCTTCGTGTCCGTGGACGTGGGTATTGTGACGAAGTAGGCCAAGGGGGAGGGAGTCTTAGATTAATAGGGCAAAGCTTTCTGCCACTCTGCTGGCACCAAAAAGGGAGCCTTTCTCCAGCCGCTGACATATTCCCAGCGAACGACCTCTTTCCCGTTCACCTTGACCTTCTTCACCTGGGCGATCCTTGAATCGCTGGTGCCCCTCTTATTCTTGCCATAGGTCAAGGTCCCGAGCCCATTCACATCCACCTTGCCCCAACCCTCCGAGGTTATCCTCACCTCTTTTGATGTGATCTTGTCCCAGCTTCCGACCCTGGCCAGGGTCTCCTCTATCAGTCGCTTGGTCTGCCAGGTGTTCATCCAGCCCAGGATATAGGCAGCACCCCGGTCCTCAGGCCTTCGGTTTTTTTCCTTCCATGTCCTTCGGATGATATTCAAACCTGGGGTGTCCTCCCAGGTGAGACGCCAGTTGGTGATTCCTGTCAGCCCAACGGCTGCCTCCTGAGGGGTGGAATTATAAATCATCACATCATCCACACCAAAGGTGTTCACGGCAAACTTCAGGCCCAGTTTCATCTTGTAGTTGGCATTCAGGTACGGGGGCACGGTCTGATAGATCCATTGTCCGAGGCACCAATCGGCCCCTGCCTTTTTGGCCTTCATCAGAGGTGTCATCGCGTCCACCGTCACAAAGGGCACAAATATGGTTTCCACATGCTCGAATCCCTTTTTCTTGGCATAATCCATGAACTCATCGGTAATGCAAGCCTTGCCATAACCACTCCCATAGGTGAGGATGGCAAACCGAGGTTTTCTTCCCATCTTCTTGAAATCCCAATTCTCCACCACCCAGTCCGTAAAAAGTCCCCACTCATCTGGATAGTAGGCAGCCGTACCAAAGGCATATCCTGGCGGGTAGATCACATTGGGACTGGTGCTGCAAGTGTAGATACACTGGGACCGGTCCCTTTCATACCGTGCCTTCAGGATCTGCTGTTCTCCGGTTCCGCAGGTATGCCAGATCGGATATCCCTTTGCTCTGAGTCTTTCGTACCCGCTAGTGGCAATATCAATCTTGCTTTTTGTATCCTCCCATTCCACAAAGACCTCTCTGCCACCGATCCCGCCATAGGTCTTGTTCATGTACTCGATGGCGTCCTGGATACCCACCAATCTGGGAGCATTCCAGAACCCGAGGGGGCCTGTGAGATCCCCCAGGAAGCCTATACCGTATTTCTCCTTGGCCAATACCGTTCCGTTGAAGGCCAGTGGCAAGCTCACAAGCAGGAAAACCAAGACTGCCAAAATGCTCATCTTTTTCATAAATAACCCTCCTCTCTTTGTCGGTTAATTAAAACGAACATCAGTCACACTGTATTCGTTCGATCCTGTCTCTCACCCCCTTCTAATGGCCATAGGTGAACGGCCAGTGTCTGAAACGATTCTTCAATATCTCCCACCGATGGGCCAGCCCTCTGGGCTCCAAAATAAGAAAAAGCACAACCACCAGTCCGAAAACCACAAGCCCTGTGGACGCGCCGATGCGGGATGCAAGCTCCGATGGGAGAACGCGGCCCAAAAAAGGGGTAAGCGCAGAGACCATCTCGTCCAGGACCTTTATGAAAACGGTTCCCAAGACGCCCCCTAAGATCGAACCCATGCCCCCAATAATAATGATGCCCAGCATCCATATGGAGTCCATCAAGCTGTATTGGTCTGGCCGAACAGTCCACCTGAATGCGATATTAAGCGCACCTGCGGTGCCAGCAAAAAAGCAACCGATAAAAAAGGCCCTGAGTTTATACCCAAACAGGCTAATCCCCATAATTTCTGCAGCCAAGTCATTATCCCGAATGGCCACAAAGGCCCTTCCCAGCCTGGATCGGACCAAGTTCTGAGCGAAGTAGGTCATGAGCACAGCGATGGGCATGATGAGGTAGTATAGGTTTTGTTGCGTGTCAAAGACGATGCTCCCCAGTTGAATCGGCTCAATGCTCATACCTTGAGCCCCACGAAATATCTCGGGCTTGAAATGAAGAAAGAACGCCGCAATGATGAATTGGGCCGCTATGGTCGCCATCGCCAGATAGAATCCCTTGAGCCTCAAGGACGGCAAGCCAAAAAGAATCCCCACAAGCCCTGCAGTGAATGCAGACAGAGGAAGAGAAATCCAGAAGCTTAGCCCCCAGATGGTCATAAAGGAGGCACACGCATAGGCCCCAACCCCCATAAATGCGGCATGGCCCGCAGAAATCTGACCAGCATAGCCTGTAAGGATATTCAGGCCATGGATCGCTATCGTTATTATAAGGATCGTGTTGATCACATTGAGCAGGAATCGGCTTGGGAATAGTTGGGGGATAAGTAGGAGAAAAAGGAGGAATAAGCCCAACGCAACCCACTGAGGAATCGTCCTCAAAATGGCTATATCCTGTTCATACCTGACATCGAAAACGCCAGCGGGTCGAGTCATATTAAATCCTTTCTATCCTGACCATTCCAAAAAGCCCATAGGGCTTGATGAGCAACACGATCAGAAGAACGATAAAGGGGACCACTTCTCCCAGCTCCCCACTCAAATACGCTGTCACAAGGCTCTCAAGGAGGCCAACGATAAACCCTCCTACAATAGCCCCGGTAATGGAATCAAGCCCGCCCACCAGCACGGCCGGGATGGCCTTGAGCCCCAAATGACTATTCAGATAATGCCCTCCCGATAGGCTTCCAAGAAATATGGAGGCCGCATAGGCTAATATGGCGGCGATGACCCAACTTATGCTGAAAATGTGTGTGACCCGGATACCCATACTCTGGCTCACCTGATGGTCCTCTGCCGTTGCCCTCATGGCCTTCCCCAGGACGGCCTTTTTATAAAAAACGGCAAAAGCCGTAAAGCCCACAACAACGACGGCAAAGGCCCAGATCACCTGCTGGTCGATGGCAATGCTGCGTATCATGATCGCCTCTGCGGGAAACAACTCTGGATATTTATAGAGCCCTTCTCCCCATAGCATCAAAGCTCCTCCTTCCAGGAGGTAACCCAGTGCGATGGTCATTAGCAAGGCAGCGATCAAGGGTTGGCCAATAAGCGGGCGGAGTGTCAACCTTTCCAATAGCAGTGCAATGACCGCTGTGGCCGCCACGCTCACAAACATTCCGCCTATGATGCCAAATTTATGAGACAGGGTGGCACCGAAAAGGACAGCGACCATGAGCAGATGGCCTTGCGCAAAATTAAAGACCTTGGTGGATTTGTAGATGATCACGATACCCAGAGCAATAATGGAATAGATTGCCCCCAGGAAGATTCCGGATAGGGTAAAATAGAAGAGATAGTACAAGGTTTGACCTCCTTTTCTGCTGTGAATCGGCTACCTGATTAAAGCCAAGCGGCATATCTTCAATACAAAGAGGTCCACTTCTTCTGTTTCGCAAATAGGAGGTTTAGGCAATTTAAAAGAAAAGACTGTTATTCTTGGAGGTCTATAACTTGAGTGACGTTGTGGGTTAACGCGTATAGACTGTTTAACAGGCGGTTGGCGGAACTTGCTGGCTCCCAACAGGGGCACAATCCCTGTCAGGAGCACCGTATGCACATCTTTGAGACTCTGTCCATTCTATTCATCCCCCAAAAAGCTTGATGAAGGGATAAGGTGCACGGAAAGTGTTTATAGAAAAGTCTTTAGGAAGTCAAGAAAATTTGGCAATTGGGGACATGTACGCCCCCTCTTCTCAAGCTAGACTGATGCGAAATACTGGACAATGGCACTTGTGAGGGCTTCAATGGTGTATTCCTCGGGAACGAGCCTGACAGACAAACCTTGCTCTTCTGCGGTCTGAGCCGTGATAGGCCCTATACACGCTACAGCTACCTTGGCCATCCATGTTTTCAGGTCCTGCCCCTCTTCACGAAACATCTCCACAAAATTGGTGACTGTCGAAGAGCTGGTAAAGGTGACCATGTCTATCTCCCCCTTCTCCAACATCTCTTTGACGCGACCTTTGTCATGATCCGGTCTGACGGTCTCATAGGCTGGAATCTCATCCACATTCGCTCCCAGCTTCACCAATTCCACGGGAAGGACTTCTCTCGCCCTGGCTGCCCGGGGCAATAAAATCTTTATGCCCTTTACATTCCATTTTCTAAACGCATCTACAACAGCCTCCGCGCGATACTCATCAGGGACCAAGTCTGGCCTTATCCCTTTTTCATAAACAGCTTCGGCCGTCTTAGGGCCTATGGCCCCGACTTTCATGTCTTTCAGTTCCCGCATGTCCAATCCTAGATCCTCTAGGCGCTTAAAGAAATATTTCACACCATTCACGCTGGTAAAGAGCAACCATTGGTAGCGCTCCAGACGCATCATGGCCCGATCAAGCGCATCCCAGCTTTTGGGAGGCACCACCTGAATCGTGGGAAACTCGATACACACTGCACCTAAATCAGTTAAACGTGCGAGGAAACCGCTCGCCTGCTTCCGGGCTCTCGTTACAACAATCCGTTTCCCAAAAAGGGGTTTGTTTTCAAACCAGTTCAGCTGTTCTCTCAGGTGCACGATATCCCCCACAACGATGATGGCCGGCGGCTTCAACCTTTCTTTCTGAGCGCGCTCTGCAATGTCCTGAAGCCTACCCACCACTGTCTTCTGCTCTGGCACGGTCCCTCTGTGAATCAGGGCAACGGGTGTGTCTGGAGAACGTCCATGCTTCATGAGCCTTTCTGCAATCTGTTTCAGATTCCCAACGCCCATGAGAAAAACCAGTGTCCCCACGCTGCTCGCCAGTTTATCCCACGCTATACTAGACGTCTCTTTCGTCGGATCTTCATGGCCCGTTATGAAGGCGACCGTGGACGTGTAATCTCGATGAGTCAAAGGAATCCCCGCATAGGCAGGGACGGCGATGGCTGAAGTGATGCCAGGCACAACCTCGAAAGGAACACCCGCCTTCACCAGTTCCTCTGCCTCCTCACCACCTCGACCAAATATAAAGGGATCTCCTCCCTTGAGCCGAACAACCGTGAGACCCTTTAGGGCCTTTTCCACAATCAGCTTGTTTATCTCCTCCTGACTGAGGGTGTGGTCCCCTCCCTTCTTCCCCACATAGATTAATTCCGTCTTTTCATCCGCATGATTGAGGAAGGCCTCGTTGGCCAAATAGTCATATATAACTACATCAGCCTTTTCCAGACAGGCCTTCGCCTTGATGGTCAACAGGCCCGGGTCTCCTGGGCCCGCACCAACCAGGTACACCTTACCTTTCTCGTTTCGTTCCATGCTTCAACATCCTATCGAATTAGCCGCAGACACACGCGGACAGACAAGCCTTTTCCTCTGCCGACATTGGCAGAGGAAAAGGCTTGCAGCGATGATACCTTTTGGGCGAATTATTCTCCCAGAGAAAATAAGTCTGTGATGTGAGCTTGGACAAACTCAAACCACCTGGATCAACCTGAATTCTTAAGAGATGCCAACAATTCTATTTACGCTTTCCCGTAAATCCTCTCAAGGATTTCATCGGCGCCGGAGGCCAGAAGCCTTCTGGCAAGACGGATACCCATGTCCTCAGCCTTATTCCTTGCCCCTGTGATTCTATCTCTGATAACCTTGGAACCATCCAGCTCAGCAACCATTCCCTCCAAATCCAAACGCCCCCCGTTTAGACGACTAAAAGCGGCGATAGGAACCTGACAGCCCCCTTGCAATTCTTTTAAAAAGGCCCGCTCTGCCTCAACCGTAACTTGTGTCTCCTCGTCGTTCAAAAAATCGATCAGTCCTATGGTCTCCTCATCATCATGGCGCACCTCCAGACCCAATGCCCCCTGGCCAATAGCCGGCAAGATCTGTTCCGTGGAAAGAAGCTGACTGATACGGTCCTCAAAACCAAGACGTCTCATTCCCGCTGCTGCCAGAATGATCGCCTGAAAATTCCCGGCCTCCAGTTTCCGGAGCCGCGTATCCACGTTCCCCCGCAGGGGCAACAACTCCAGATCAGGGCGAATGTGAAGGAGTTGGGCGGCCCGCCTCAGACTACCCGTCCCCACCCGAGACCCGCGGGGGAGCTGGCCCAGGTTTGGACAATCTATGGAGACAAAGGCATCGTGGGGATCCTCCCGTTTGGGAAAGGTTGTCAGAATTAGACCTTCTGGCAACGCTGCAGGCACATCCTTCATGCTGTGAACGGCCAAGTCCACACGTTTATTCAAAAGGGCCTCTTCAATCTCCTTTACGAATAGCCCCTTCCCCCCGATCTTGGCAAGGGGAGAATCCAGTATCTTATCCCCTGTGGTCTTGATCCTCACCAGCTGCACCTGCGCATGGGGGTGCCTGCCCTCTATTCTCTTCTTCACCCACTCACTCTGGGCAAGGGCTAGTTTGCTCCCACGTGTACCGATCCTCAGAACCATATTCCTGAATGCCTAAAGTGTCTAAAGTGAGCTAAAGTGCCTAAAGTTAAAAAATGAAGAAACCAGAAAAAAAGAATATCGGTTATGAGGATGAGGCTAAGGCCCTTTTCGAAAGGCCGTATCTCAAAAGAAATTCCACCGGGCCCCGCAGTGACCCAATATTTTGAGGTTTGCGCCCCTGAGCCCCTGGGAATCTCCCGTCACTTTGTTAAACCTTAAAATATTGGAGCACCGCCCACTCGCACAATAGATGCGGCCTTGAGAAAAGGGGCATAGCCTCATCCTCCGATTAGCTTACTTCCTGTCTTCTCTACCCAACAAAAACTGCACCAGTTCCAGGTCTTGAGGCGTCGTCACCTTGATATTGTCCTCAGAACCTTCAACCAGCTTTACAGGTATCCCCGCTCTCTCCACCAAAAGGGCATCGTCTGTGACTTCCTCCCACCCCTCCTCCACGGCCCGACGGTGTGCCATGAAGATATCTTCATATCGGAAGACCTGTGGCGTCTGCACCAACCAGACCCTTTGTCGGTCGTAGGTCCTCACAACGAGGGCATCTTGGTCAATTTCTTTGACCGTTTCTTTGGCAGCCAGACCCGTGATGACAGCGCGATTTTCCTGCGCAGCCTCCACGATGCGCACAATAAGATCAGGAGCAACCAAAGGCCTCACACCATCATGAATCAGGACCAGTTCACACTCACCCCCTGAAGCCTCTATACCCAACCTCACCGAGTCCTGGCGCCTCTCCCCTCCAACCACCACCTTTTTCACTTTTGTCAGACGGTGCCGTTCTACGATTTCGCTCTGACAGTATGCCACGTCCTTTTCAGGTACAACGAGTATGACAGTATGAATCACAGGGCATACTTGAAATTTCTCCAAGGTGACCGCTAAAAGAGGTCTTCCATCCACATCCAGAAACTGCTTGGGACGCTCGTTTTCCATACGTACACCGCTTCCAGCGGCAGGAATGATGGCGACTGTCTTCAGGCTGCTATTGGTAGGCCCTGCTTTCACGTTCATCAATACATTCTACCTTTAAGGTGTGAACACAGATTCTTATGCAAATTGCGCAGCGTTAGTTGTCAGTAGTCAGTTGTCCGTTGTAGGTTGTCCGTTGCATTTTACCTATCAGAAGTTCCGTAAGGTCACCTTCCCCTACCCTTTCGAATTTCTTTCTTAATAGGGAGGCCATTTACAACGGACTACTGACTACGAACTACGGACTTGGACAAAAAAACAGGCCCAGGATTGCCCCCATCCTGAAAGCCTGCTTGAATGTAAAGCCTCTATCAGGCCGCCTGGGCCACTTTTCTTGTTCTCTTTTTTAGGCGGTTGATGCGGCGGCGCAAGACATCCAATTT
>Ga0209536_100002491_pt1 | contig 30069 bp, 28 predicted proteins | sample DeeMarSeWOR28_12_FD_187461 | JGI IMG/M metagenome (GOLD analysis project Ga0209536, IMG submission 187461) | Marine sediment microbial communities from White Oak River estuary, North Carolina - WOR-2-8_12 (SPAdes) (version 2) | ecosystem: Environmental > Aquatic > Marine > Intertidal zone >...
CTGATTGACGAGATCCCGGACGAGGAGTTGTGGGATACCCACATGTGGTTGAAGATCAAGCTGATCGACGCAATCCGTGAAAGGGCCAGACGCCGTTGGACAGAAGACAGGCTGAACCCGTCCCTGATGGTATCGGGCGGGACGTTGTTGGATCCGACAGTATTGACCATCGGTTTTGCCCGGCGTTTTGCCACTTATAAGCGAGCGGATCTCATCCTCAATGACTTGCAAAGGCTCAAAAAACTCCTGAACGATCGCTGGCACCCGATCCAGATAATTTTTGCCGGCAAGGCCCATCCTGCGGATGATCCAGGCAAGAGAATCCTGCAGCGCATTGTCAATACGGCCAGAGATCCGGAATACGGAGGCAGGATTGCCTTTGTCGAAGATTATGGTGAGCAGTTTGCCCAGTACCTGGTGCACGGGGTTGATGTATGGCTGAATAATCCTCTGCCGCCCATGGAGGCATGTGGAACCAGTGGCATGAAAGCCGGCTTGAACGGGGTGCCCGGCTTAAGCATCCTTGACGGCTGGTGGCCTGAAGGCTTTAATGCCAGGAACGGTTGGGCCTTTGGGGCAGAAAAGGTTGAAGGGGACCGTGACAAGGCTGATGCAGAAGCAATATACCGGCTGCTTGAGGAAAAAGTTATCCCCCTTTTTTATAAAGCAAGCAATCATAATATATCCGAGGGATGGGTTGCCATCATGAAAGAGTCCATCAAGACCTGCGGCTCCCGATTTTCTGCACGCAGGATGGTTACCGAGTATATTAATAAATTCTATTTTACTGCCCTGCAGAACAGAGAAACATAAGTTTTACAGGGTCTTATTGCACTCAGAATAATTCAGGAAGAAGACATGGAAGAAAAACGGACAGGAGAATTCGGCTGGAGCCGTGATATGGGCATATCGCTTCACGACAAGATCAAAATCGATCTGAAAAATGCCCTGCTGCAGAAGAAAAATGACATCAGGGATACGCTCCGTGTTGTAATGGGTGAATACCCTAAACTGACAGTGCCGATTACCCTGCAAAGCGGCAAGAAGACCTTCCGGGTGAAAAAACCGGAAGAGATAAGCGATGATGATCTGCTGGGAGTCATTCGCGGTCTGGTAAAATCAGAAAAAACAGTACTGGAACTGCAGAAGAAGGAAAGTTCCCCCTACCTGCAGGTGCTGGAATCTTACCTGCCCAAGATGGCGGGCAGGGATGAGGTTTTGGCCTGGATTAATGACAATATTGATTTTTCCGAATACAAGAGCCCCATGCAGGCCATGGCGTCCATTATGAAGCATTTCGGCAAACTGGCAGACGGCAATATGGTGAAAGGCTTGCTGCAGGAATTGTCGCAGAAATGAAATTCATTTTCTCCTGTCGATGGTCTGGATATTGATGCAGAAAACGTTGATTGCATTGGGGGTGATATTTCTGGCTGTGGGGCTTTTCTGGCCATGGCTCGGGAAATTGCCCATAGGGCGCCTGCCGGGTGATATTATCATTGACCGGCCGAACCTGAAGATATATTTCCCCATCACCACCATGATAATTATCAGTATCATAATTTCCATCGTGTCCCGCTTTTTCAGAAAATAACCGCGCGAGTCCGAAGTGCAGGAAGAAAATTTGCGATTGCATTTTTATTGCCTTTATGTTCAGTCATGCTTTCCAATTTACAACGAACCGGTGAACATTTTTGCCCACTGTGAAAAACTTTGCAATCAGTAAAGGGTCCAATGATGTCTGCCGGGTAACACCAGGCGGGGAGAGTTATTTTGCAAGGTCGACAAAATTATTAGATATGCTATAATTTATATTCTGAGTGTATTTTTTATCATAAAAGGAGAGTGCAATGGGTAAGATAGGCAGGAACGAGGCGTGCCCCTGCGGCAGCGGCAGGAAGTTCAAGCGCTGTTGTCTGGGAAAGCAGCAGGCGGTAAGCAGCAACCTCACAGAGGTGCAGAAAGCGCAGATTTCTCTGCAGAATGCCATTAATACAATACAGAAGGCAGCATCCCAGGGAATCCAAAAAGTGCATGAATTAGGGGTGTTCGTCCTTTTTTCCACCACGAACGGGGATGCCTGGCTGCTGGAGGTGACTCAATCAGACGCCCTGCAGGTGGCAGCAGACAGGGAAATACTGACCGTTGATTTTGAGGAGAATCCTGAAACCATTGAAATCAGCTGGCCCCACACCTTTGAAATCAAAGACAAGCAGTTTGTCATAACTGCATATAAAGATAAGAAGGTCGAGGTCATTGAAAACTACCCGACCCATCCCGTCAGTGCAGCGATCAAGCGCATCAAGAAAAAGTATTCTCCTGAACTGCTTGAAAGCGTCCATGTAGGGCAGGAGCCCTTGCCGAAAGAGGCCTAGCCCTGGTTATGCGGTTTGACCGCTGAAGCACTCGTATTGCTTTGAAGATTTATGCACGATTCATCCCCATGGCAGCCATCATGGGGATGATCTTTTATCTGTCCCACCAGCCCGGTGATTTTGTTAAACTCCCCCTATTTGTCGGCATTGACAAGATATTGCACATAATTGTGTATGGCTGCCTGGCCGGAACATTTCTCTATGGCCTGCATCCATTCACCCATCACTCCAACCGTGCAGCTATTGCTCTGGGAGTAGTGTTGTTCTGCCTCTTGTTCGGTATAAGTGATGAGTTTCATCAAGCCTTCATTCCGGGACGCTTTGTGAGTGCCTGGGATGCGGCAGCTGACTGCTTCGGGGCCATGCTGGTTGTCGGCTGCTGGTACAGAAAAAAAGCCGGGGATGAGGCCGAGAATTATTCTTGACAAGAGAACAGAAAGTTCTTTCATTTAAATTAGCGTATCAAATCATTTTTAAATCAGGACCTTTAATTCAGGCGGGCCTTCAGAAGGCGCCTGCCGGCAGAGTCTTTTGATTTCTCGCCACATTGCCTGATATTGGTCCTTGCGCATCAGGAATCTTGTATGGCTGCTAAACCATCATACAGTGAATTGCAGAAAAAGGTGAAAATCCTGGAAAGGGAGCTCGCCGGGCATAAAAGCATAGAAAAGCTGTTATGGGAGAAGCAGGATCAATTGTTCAAGGTGCTTGACAGCCTCGAGGCCATTGTTTACGTGGCTGACATGCAATCCTATGAAATCCTTTTTGTCAACCGTTACGCTGAAAAACTGTTTGGCCATATTAGCGGAAAAACCTGCTGGAAGGTGCTGCAATCCGGTATGACGGGCCCCTGTCCTTTCTGTATCAATAAAAAGCTCGTTACCCCTGGCGGCAGGCCCAAAGAAGCGATCCAGAGGGAGATGCAGAATAGCAGCAATAATAGATGGTACTCCATACGTGATAGAGCAATAGACTGGTTTGACGGCAGGGTTGTCCATTTGCAGATAGCGTTTGATATTTCTGAGCGCAAGCAGGCGGAAGCCGTCCTGCAGGCAAGTGAAGAAAAATTTCGGACGGTGGCGGATTTTACCTATGACTGGGAATACTGGATCAATGAAAAGGGTGACTTCAATTATATTTCCCCCTCCTGTGAGAGAATAACCGGGTACAGTGTCCGGGAATTTGAAGAAAATCCTGCCTTGCTGCTTGATATAGTCCATCCGGATGACAGGCCGGGTTTAAGCAGCCATTTAGATGAAGAACTGAAGATTCCCAAGGTGTGCCACCTGGATTTTCGCATTATAACCCGCACAGGCGAGGAGCGCTGGATATCCCATTACTGCCAGCAGGTTTTCGGCCGCAACAACAACTTTCTGGGACGGCGCGCCAGCAACCGTGACATCACTGTTCAGAAAAAGGCCGAAGAAGATATCAGGTTCAATGAGATCCGGCTGACTTCTATGTTGAAGAATATAAAGCTCAATGAGATGCGGCTGGCGGCTCTGCTGAATCTTTATGAAATGCAGGATCTGCCCACCAGGCAAGTGTGCGACTTTGTCCTTGAAGCCTCGCTGCCGCTGACAGGAAGCGAAATAGGATTCATGGGATTCCTCAGTGATGATGAATCACAAATGACCATTCATTCCTGGTCGAAAAGTGTCATGTCCCGGTGTAAGATTCATGAAAAACCGATTGTTTTTACCATTGCCGAGGCCGGGGTCTGGGGAGAGGCAGTCAGGAAACGAAGGCCGGTTATCATCAACGATTATAAGTCATCGCCCCTGAAGAAGGGCATTCCTGAAGGCCATGTGGCTATCTCAAGTTTTATGGCAGTACCTCTCTTTGATAAGGAGAAGATAGTTGTAGTTGCTGCCGTGGGCAATAAACTGCAGGATTACGGGGAACAGGATGTAAGGCAGCTGCAACTGCTGATCGAAGGCATGTGGCAGATCATCAAGCGGCGGGAGGCCGAAGAAGATCTCATCCAGCAGTCTGTAATGATAAGGCATTTTACCAATTCCGTGTCCCATGATCTCAAGAACCCGGCAATTGCAATCCATGGACTTGCCAAGACCCTCAGGAGAAAGTATGGGGAACTGTCCCAGGAAAAGCTGGAAAATTTTCTTGAGCAGATAGTCAAAAGCGCGGATCAGATCGTAACACTGGCGGATGATATCAATGCGTATATCTCAACCAGGGAAATCTCCCTTCATTTCATGCCTGTGGACCTGAAAGATATCTGGCAGATGATCAGAGAAGAATTTATGCACCGCCTCAGGAAAAGAAAAATAGCATGGATTGAGTCGGAGAGAAAAATACCGAAAATAAGGGCCGATCAGAATGGACTGCTCAGGATATACAGGAACCTGGTGGATAATGCCCTTAAGTATGGAGGAGACGGCCTGAGTGAAATCGTTCTGGATTATGAACCATCAGCTACCCACCATATTATGAGCGTGCGGAATGACGGTGATAGTATCCCGCCGGAAGAAATTACTTCAGTTTATGAGGTCTTCAAGCGCAAGACGGGGGGATCGGCAGGTGCGGGTACCGGTTTGGGGCTGGCAATAGTGAAGGAGATTGCCAAGCATCACAAGGGGGATTCCTGGGTGGAATCAAGTGCTGAAAGCAACACCACATTTTATATTTCCATAGCTAAAAAACTGTAAGGTTATTCCAGACCGGCGGAGTCACGACGCCTCCTCCCGCTTTTCGGGGCTACTCTCTTCAGAAGGGGATTGTGTTTCTGCGCCGCTACCTGCATTCTCAGGTGTTTCAATATCTGCAGTCCTGTCTTCATCTGCCTCAGCGGTCTGTTCTGCTGCAGTCCCAATCTGTTTGGGATAAATTTCTGCAGCTGCAGCCGCAGTTTCTTTACCCTCTTCCTGGATGTCTGCAGGCTCCACAGGGCCGAACTGATCAACATAGAGGCTTGCAAGGCAGCCGGCCTGAAAAGGAGGCAGAAGGATCTTCAGCACAAAGAGAAAAGGGAGCATTGCGCTTAAGAAATTCAAAAGCATTATGGGAATGACGGAAATCAGCAGTAGAAAAACAAAGTGCATGAGAAAACCTGTTTCATTGACCTTGTTCATGCTGAGTCGCATGGCCTCGCTGTAGGATATCCTCCTGTCAGCCATCAGGGGGAGGACATAAAGCCACCACGTGGCAAAGAGGAAACCCGGCAGGATCAGCAGCATAAAGCCGATGAAAATGAGGAGCAGGACAAGAAAATAGGGGAAAAGGTTGCCAAACTGCTGCAGACCCGAAAAAATATCGTTAAACGAGGGTTTTTTGTTTTCCCGCAGGAGGCAGATAATCAGGAGGAAGTACCCACCCAGAAAAGGCCCGGCCAGGATACCCATGGAAAGGATGGTCAGCAGCTGGACAACCAAACCGCCAAGGACAAGGATAACCGGTTCTTTCTTGATGATACGGTAAGTATTCTCAAGGTATGCCTGGAAATTCATGGTGGATGTATTGGGCATCATCTAGCCGTAAATATCCGTTTAAGGAGTTAAGCCTGGAGCAGCCTGGCCATATCCTTGGCAAAGTATGTGAGTATGATCTCGGCACCGGCCCGCCTGATGCTGAGCAGTGTCTCGGCCATGACCCGTTCCTCGTCAATCCAGCCTTTGGCACCGGCTGCCTTGATCATGGCATATTCACCGCTGACATGATAGGCGGCAATAGGCAGGTCGAACTCATCCCGCAACTTGGAGATTATGTCAAGATACGCTACAGCCGGTTTGACCATCAGGATGTCAGCTCCTTCTTCCACGTCCAGTGTGGCCTCCCTGAGAGCTTCCAGGGAGTTAGCCGGATCCATCTGGTAGCCGCGCCTGTCACCCTCCTGGGGGGCGCAGTCGGCAGCATCACGAAAGGGGCCATAAAAAGATGAGGCATATTTGACAGCATAGGACATGATCGGGACCGTATCATAATTCTCCTCGTCAAGGGCAGCCCGGATCTCACCGACCCTGCCGTCCATCATGTCCGAGGGGGCCACCATGTCAGCCCCGGCAGCAGCGTGGGAAACAGCGGTCTTGGCCAGTACTTCCAGGGTGGCATCGTTATCAACCTGGTTTTCCAGGATAATGCCGCAATGACCGTGCGAGGTATATTCACAGAGACAGACATCGGTGAAGACGAGAAGTTCCGGGACCCTGTTCTTTAATTCCCTTATGGCCCTTTGAATGATGCCGTCTTTAATATGAGCGCCGGATCCCATGGGGTCTTTTTTTTCAGGCAGGCCGAAAAGAATGACGGAGTTAATCCCGAGCTTGAGGCATTCCGTCCCTTCCTTGGCAAGCTGATCCACGGAAAGCCTGTAAACACCGGGCATGGAGGAAATTTCCTCCCGCTTGTTTTTCCCGGGCATCACGAAAATAGGGTAGATAAGTTGTGCCGGGACAAGGTGCGTCTCCCGGATCAGGGCACGAAATGCTTCGTTCTTTCTGAGTCTCCTTGGGCGGTAGTCAGGGAATAACATTTCTTTCTCCTCAAGAATATATGTTAAAAAATGAATTCAAATTAACGTATCAATATTTCACGTTCTGAAAAAGTCACGGACCAGATCGCTTATATACTGTTCAGGGCGATCGATACCGACTCCCGGTATTACAATATGGTCAACTCCTTTTTTCTGCTCCAGCAACCCCAGGCCATATTCAAATGTTGTGCCCAGGGTCTCGCACAGCGATTTGATAGCTTCCTGGTTCAGGGGGTGCCGCGCCAGGATCCTGTCTATGGCTTCCTCGCTGAAAGTAACATGGATGCCGCATTTTACTGAAATGTTTTTTTCGCATTCTTTAATATGCTTGACATAATCTATGAAAATTTCACAGACGTCGCGTATGTCGAGAACTTCATCCTGGCACTGTTTTGCCATGATACCGAGGCGTTCCGGGCTGGGCAAGACACCATGCGCTTCAAGGAATTTTCCCATTTTTTGCGCCAGCAACTCCTTAATGCGGTCATGCTCTTCCTGGTTAAGGCGATGGTACTGGTCCTCGTGAAAGGCAAGATGATCTCCATCGGACAGCATGCGCTCCAGTTCCTGCTGAGGGTTTTGGACCAGTTCCCGGGTGATCGCAAGAAACCTGATATCTGTTGAGGGCAGTTTCTTTTCAAAGGGCAGGAGAATTTTTTCCATGCTGCTGACAAGTCCGCGTGCGCCGGTTTGCTCCTGGGCAGCCTTTTGGGCGATCAGCATGAGTGCTTCGTCACTGAACTGGATCCTGATGCCGTAAGCAAGAAAATCAAGTTTTTTGCCGACAACCACGGAACTGTTGGGATTCAGGAGAATGGCGTACAGATCATTGACATTCAGATCATCCAGACAGGCAACGACCGGCAGTCTTCCTATGAATTCACTTTCAAAGCCGTAAGCGATGAGATCTTCAGCCCTGACATGTTTCAGATAGCGGCCAGACTCTTTTTTTGAAGTTATTTCGCCTTCAAAACCAATGGCCTGTTTCTGAACGCGCTTTTTGATGATATCGTCAAGCTCGGTAAAGGCGCCGCTCATGATAAAAAGAATATCTTTCGTGTTTATCAGTCTGCGCTGGCGCTTCCCTGTTGCCCTGTAATGCTCTATTGCCTCGATCTGGGAAATGGGGTCATGGGGGACCTTGAGGTCAACCTCTGTCTCCTCCATGGGTTTGAGAAGAGCCCGTTGGACACCGGAACGGGAAACATCTGCGCCGATCAGATTCCGGGCCGAGGCAATCTTGTCGATCTCATCGATATAGATAATGCCGTACTGGGCGCTTTCAATATCATCTCCGGCTTCACGCACCAGGTCACGCACCAGGTCTTCAACATCTCCTCCGACATAGCCTGTTTCACTGAACTTTGTCGCATCCCCCTTGATGAAAGGAACCCCAAGTCTTTTGGCAATCAGTTTAATGAGAAAAGTTTTTCCCACACCGGTAGGGCCGATAAGAAGAACATTGTTTTTGATCTGCCCGACGGTTCTTTTGGCCTGCAGAGGATTGTCAATTCCGTTCCTGATCCGGTTGAAGTGGGTGCAGATCTTGGTGGAAAGTATGGCCTTGGCTTCATCCTGGCGGACAACATATTCATCCAGATAGGCGCAAAGTTCTTCAGGTTTTATATCAAAATCCAGGTACGGGGATTTCCTTTCACCGGGCTGCTCTGTAGTAATGGTGCTGTCAATCTCAAGATCAGGCTGGGCATGGAATCCGATTATTTTGACCCGGTCACCATATTTTTTTGACAGGTAATCACTGATGTCCTTTTCAATATCCTGGTGCGAGGGCAGGTTTTTTGTATTGTCATCACTCATGAATTTTTTCCTGATAAGAAAATGATTAAACTCGTCACGGATTCAGGATAATACCATAAGCACCCTCAGGCAAAACTCAAACCATTTTTGTCAACAAACTATGGGAACAGATGAACATGAATCAGGTTGCTGGGATCTAAAAAAATTACTTCAGTCGGAATCAGAAAGTTCTATGTGCAGGGTTTTTAATTTTTTATGCAGATGACTGCGCTCCAGGCCAAGCATTTCAGCAGTCTGCGAAATATTGCCGTTGTTTTCCTGGAGCTTGCCGATGATGTACTCGCGCTCAAATTCTCTTTTGGCCTCCTTGAAATTCATCTTTCGGTAGGGAACCAGGGTTGAACTATCCCGCATGGAGTCAGGGGCTGCAGGACTCTGCTGCAGGTAATGGGCCACGGTTTTGGAGCTGATCTTTTCATCGGGACACATAATAACAATCCGTTCAACAAAGTTGCGCAGCTCACGGACATTACCCGGCCATGTATGGAGCATCATTACAGACAGTGCACCTTCTGTGAATATTTTTTTCCCAAGTCCTTTATGGCTTAGGTCCTCGACAAAATCAGCGACCAGGAGAGGTATGTCATCAACCCGATCCCTGAGCAGTGGAAGGTGTATGGGCACAACATTGAGGCGCCAGAAAAGATCGGCCCTGAAATGTCCCGCTTCAATTTCTTCTTCAAGATTTTTATTTGTGGCAGCAAGAACACGGACATCAACCTGGATGGTCTGATTGCCCCCGACCCGTTCAAACGCCTGTTCCTGGAGGATGCGCAGGATCTTTGCCTGGGTTTTCATGCTCATATCGCCAATCTCGTCAAGAAAGAGCATGCCGCCGTCAGCCTGGTCAAACTTGCCCCGCTTGCTGGTCTGGGCACCGGTAAAAGATCCTTTTTCGTGACCGAAGAGTTCACTTTCAATCAATTCTTCAGGGATGGCTGCACAGTTTACTTCAACCATGGGCTTATTATTTCGATTGGACAGGCGATGGATGGTTTGCGCGACCAGTTCTTTGCCAGTGCCGTGCTCACCCCGGATGAGAACCCAGGCATCTGTCGGGGCTACACGTTCGATCTGCTCTTTGAGATTTCTAATGGCCTGCGAGTTGCCGGTGAGAGAGGGTTTTCTGTCGGCCTTCTGACGCAGGATAAGGTTTTCGGTTTCCAGGCTGGAAAAGCGCAGGCCGTTCTTTATGGCAAGAACTATCTTGTCATAGGACAGGGGTTTTTCAATAAAGTCGAAAGCGCCTATTTTTGTTGCCTGCACTGCAGTCTCAATAGTGCCGTGCCCGGAGATCATGATAACCTGGAGTTCAGGATATTCAGCCTTGATCTGTCTTAAGGCCTCAATGCCATCCATGCCCGGCATCCAGATGTCAAGCAGGACAAGGTCAACAGCTTCAGACTTAAGGTGCTTCAAACCTTCTTCTGCAGAATCAACACAGACCGGTGTGAATCCTTCATCCGACAGGATACCGGCCAGGGATTCCAGGATGCTTTTTTCATCATCAATGACGAGAATTTTTTTGGACATGGTAGTTACGACGAGTTACGAGTGCCTGAAGTTAAAGTGCCTAAAGTTACTTAAGTAACAATGGCATGTCAAAAAAATGTAGCTGATTTTGGAATTCTCTATTCTACTTTTCAGAAAATTTCCAGAGGAACTGATATCCCGAACAAATAATTTTGATTTCAACTTCATTCACAAGTCACTTTAGTCACTCGAAAATTTAGTCACTTCAGATCAAGCGGTCATGGGCAGTTCAACGGTAAAAATTGCCCCGGTGGGCTTGTTGTCCGTCACCCGTATCTGGCCGCCATGGTCTGAGACGACAGTGCTTGCAATGGCCAATCCCAAACCGGTGCCGGATTTCTTTGTTGAGAAGTAAGGTTCGAACAGCCTGAGCTTATCTTCATCAGCCACACCCGGACCATTATCTTTTACCTCCATCAGGACGAGCTGTTTTTCCCTGTCATGTAGTAGAACAATTTCTATAACGCCGCCTTCGTGGAGAACGGCTATGGAGTTCTCCAGCAGGTTGATAAGAACCCTCTTCATCTGCTTGAGGTCGAAATTAAAACGGGGGATCTCCTGCGCCGCTGTGAGACGAAATGTAATATAGTTATGACTTTCCTCGTAAAATACCAGTATTTCCCTGACCATCTCAACAAGGTCATTTGGTGATTTCTGCACGATCGGCATCCTGGCAAAGCTGGAAAATTCACTCACAAGCCTTTTGAGTTCTTCAACCTGGTTGATAATGGTCTGGGTGCAGAGGTCAAAGACATCCTTGTCGGATTCCAGGGTGTACAGATATTTTTTGCGCAGCCGCTGTGCAGAAAGCTGGATGGGTGTGAGAGGATTTTTAACCTCGTGGGCAATGCGCCTGGCAACCTCACGCCAGGCTGCTATTCTCTGGGCTTTTTCCAGCTGGGTTAGGTTGTCGAAAACCAGAACTGTTCCGAGAGGTTTGGCTGCTTCGTCGTAAAGCTTGGTGATATTTATGAGCAGGGAGAATGTTTCCCTGCCCATGGATAAACGCAGGGGCCGCTGAATGGTCGGCTTGCCTGAGTCCTCAAGTTCCTGCAGGAAATTTTCCAGGATAACCCTGTGATTAGGCATGAGTGTATTGCGGAAATCCTGGTGCAGGTAATCATTTCTATCTATATGAAGCAGATCTTCAGCAAACTTATTAATGCTGGTAACCTTGCCGTCCGCATCAAAAGAAATAACCCCTGCAGGAACGTTCTGGAGGATTGTTTCGATATAATGCCGCCGTTCATCCAGTTCAATATTGCTTTGCTGCAGCGCCACGTTAACTGATTCAAGTTCCTTCTTGCTGGTCTGCAGGTCGCTGGTCATCTGGTTGAAGGAGTCAACAAGCAGGCCCATCTCATCATCGGATTCTTTTTCCAGCACAAAGTCGAGTTCGCCCTCGGCTACGCGGCGTGTAGCAGTTGCCAGCTTGCCGAGTGGGCCGGTCAAACCCTGGGCAATATAAAATCCAAACCAGACTGCACTGAAAATAATGAGCAGCGTGACTATGAGCAGCATGACCAGCAAACTTGTCTTAAGGGGGTTTTTAAGCAGCATAAGCTGGCGGTATCCCTCAATACCCTTGGATATGACAGTCATGCGCTGCAGTTGCTCCTGGGGAATGAATACGGTGGAGACCAGGACATATGGAAGGGCAGGCTGTTTTTCCTTGAAAAACACCGGTATAACACTTCGGACAATTTCTCCTGTGGCCACGGGTTGTATCGCTGTCTGGTTTTCTTCGCCGGCCAGGGTTAAACGGAAGAGTTCCGTCGGGATTTCAGGTAAACTCTGAAAGTTGATATTGTCGCTCATAACATCGGCAACTACCTGCCGTTGGTCTGAAAAAAGTGTCAATCCGTCGAGATTGCGTGCTGCCAGGAGACCCTGCAGGAGAAGCTGGATTGATTGCGGGTCACGTTCAAGGATTCGGGCGGAAACAAGTAGTTCTGCAATGGAATTGCCGGTTTCAATGGAGTGTTCGCGGTTTGCCTGATAGATATCCTGGGCAACCTTCAAAGATTCATCAAGTGATGCTTCAACATTTGAGTTGAACCAGTAGTCCATGCTGGTGGAAACGAACTGCAGGGCTATAAAGAACAGCAGGATGGTGGGTATAAGTGACAGGGAAATAAAAGATATGACCAGCCGGGTTCTGAGTGATTTACCCAGGGAGATCTGCCGTTGTTCAAAAATAAGCCGCACCAGGTTTCTGAAGACCAGAAAGACCATAAGCAGCAGCAAAATAATGTTAATATTTATGAGGGAGAAAACAAGAACATTCCCGCTCACAGGAAAGGTGACTTCACCGATCTGGAAGACTACAGTTTCAAGATAGGTCAGAACAGGGATCAGGATAAGGCAGATTATGATGGCATAGCGTGTCCGCCTTTTTCGTATGTCATGAGCTTGAATGGTCATAAGGTCAGCCGCAGTGTCAGGTTATGCCATTTTGTTTCAAAATCCCAGGGAGAAGAAAAAGGGACCAGGTAATGAAAGTATCGCGGCATGGTTTTACGGGCCAGCTTAGCTTTTGCCCTTATTGTGTATGATACCTGGGGATCAAGTTCATCAAGCGGCAAGACCTTGAAGCCATTGATCTCAGACATGAGCTTCCTGGCGTCATCAAGAGAAGAGGTAACCCTGCTGTCGCCTTTTTCATTTCGATGAATATGATATTCTTTTTTTAGACTGTCATACTCCATGACATGGTTGAACTCATGCGCGGTGATTTTTTTGTCCGGCCAGTTGGACCGTTTTGCATAGAGGTCAATGGCAAAGGCAAAGGTTATCGGTATGCCGTTATGAATGGCAGCTTCCATATCTGCAGTGAACCAGTCTGTAACCGTCAGATAAAGCAGCAGGTGCTTCTCTGAGTTTGTTACCGTAAAATCGGAGATTTGTGCTTCCTGCCCATAGGAACTGCGCACCTGGCAAAGACTTGCCAGAAAGAAGAAAAAGAATCCCAGCAGCAGAGAACGCAACAGGGGGAGCAAAAAGCTAGAGTCGATCCTCATGGTATCTCAATATTTGGTCTGTTAAAAGGTGCAAATTGCTCACCTACGCCCTTTTAAAGCTTTTAAAGGGATGAAAGCCAGTATGGTTTGCACCAAGATGCGCGGTGCTCCAATGTAACTGAAATTTAAGCTCCTGTCTATGCGATAAAGATTGGAAGCAAGGGTTCAGGAAGACGGAAAATGGAGCAAGAGTATTGTCTGTCGCGTAAATAACAATTAACGAACTGATTTATCTCCCGTAACCGGAAGAATTTCAGGTCCGGTTGCCGCCAGAAAGACTTTTCGCTGTCAGGGTTTATACCTTTCTAGGAAGCTCTGAAAAGATTGCCTGATATGGAAAAGTAAACTGGCAAAGCAACCTGCTATGCTTGACAGGCAGATTATTATCGTTTATCGTAAATAAACGATGAATAATTGCTTCTGCCAAAACGCAGTACCGGCTCACGGATTCAGGACAATATTAGGGAAATATTAATGTATTTCAGTGTGGCAGGAAATGAAATCTAAAAACAAGCACCAGTCTGAAGCAATGGCCCCTGAGCATGAAACCGAGCTTTTTGCTGCCATGTGTAAAGCCCTTGGACACCCCACCAGAGTAATGATTATCAACTATCTGAAAAATATTGACCGCTGCCTCTGTGGAGATATAGTGGAATTGCTGCCGCTGGCCCAGTCCACGGTCAGCCAGCACCTTAAATGTCTTAAGGAGGCAGGCCTTATAAAAGGTGAGGTCGAAGGGCCTAAGACCTGTTACTGCCTGGACAAGACAATGCTGGAGAAATTTACCCTGATGGTTGATGCCCTTGGCAGATCGAACCAGGCATAAATATAAAGAGGGCAGGAAATGAAAAAGCTTCTTCTCAACAAATTCGAGGCGGAATCGGGAGATTCTGCCTGCTGCAGCAATGAACAAGGCCGGGATTGCAGCCCGGTATTGCGGCCCCTTTCCATTCCCATGGCCGAGCCGGCACATGATGATGCGCCATGCTGCGGCCCGAAGCCTGGACCGCCAAGCAGTCCATTTGAGAAGCCGGGTTACAGGATGTGGCACTTTGTTGCTGATTTTGCGGAAACCCCGGTTGGCCTGGTACCCAGGATTGAGACGGACTTGAAACTTCAGGATCTTGCCGGGACTGTAAGAGCGCGGCTTGGCATCTCGCGTGACAGGTATCGGGTGGCCCCCGGATTATACTCTGTGGGCAAGCCGGATAGAGAGTCTCCTGTCCTGGTCACGGCAAATTACAAGCTCAGCTTTGACAGTCTGCGCAATGAGCTAGGCTCTATAGCCGCCTGGATCCTGGTCCTTGATACGCGCGGGGTTAATGTCTGGTGTGCGGCAGGGAAAAAAACGTTTTCCACTGCAGAGGTCATCCGCCAGGTTAATCGTGCCGGCCTCGACAGGCTGGTTGCTCACCGGGAGTTGATCCTCCCGCAGCTTGGCGCTCCCGGGGTTTCTTCCCAGGCTGTGCTGAAAGGCTGTGGTTTCAAAGTGATATGGGGTCCCATCCGGGCAGGAGATTTGAGATCATTTTTAACTAACGGCCGCAGGGCGGAAACAAAGATGCGGCAACTTACCTTCTCTGTTGGCGAGAGGATGGTATTGATACCCGTGGAACTGTCTTTGATCGTAAAACCCTCCCTGGCAATTCTGCTTGCTGTTTTTGTGCTCTCCGGGATCAGTCCGGATATTTTTTCTTTTTCAGCAGCATTACTCCGAGGCTTCAATGGAGCTGTCGCCTACCTGTTCGGGGTATTAGCCGGTGCGGTTGTAGTCCCGGTCCTGCTGCCATGGCTTCCCGTGCGCCGTTTTTATATCAAGGGCATAATAACCGGCCTGGTCGCCGGTATTTTCGTAATCCTTGCTTTGGGCAATACTGTTACCGGCCTGGAATCCCTGACCCTGCTTCTGTTAACCATGGCTGTGAGTTCCTATGCGGCCATGAATTTTACCGGTGCCACTCCTTTTACTTCTCCGTCAGGGGTGGAAAAGGAAATGCGCCAGGGCATCCCCATCCAGGTGATTGCAGTTGCTGCAGCAATAATTGCCTGGGTTGCAGCGCCCTTTGTCAGCTAAGATGAATTGTCCGGACTGAAAAGGTGCGGCAAAACCATGATACATAACGTATGAAACACCTGTGAATAAGGGAAATATACAATGCAGAAATTCAGATATCTGGAAAATGTGACAACCTTAAAGCTAGATGCCGAAAAGTGCATCGGCTGCGGCATGTGTGAAACTGTCTGTCCCCATACTGTTTTTAAAGTGGACAAATCCAAGGCGCGTTTTGCCGACCGTGATGCCTGTATGGAATGCGGGGCCTGCGCTGCAAACTGCCCGGCTGCAGCGATCAGCGTAACACCCGGGGTAGGCTGTGCCTCCTACATCATCCAGACATGGATCAAGGGCAAGGATGCAGTGATCGAATGCTGCTGATCACAATTTCTTATTCAACTCATTGACATCATAATACTTTTGATACATATATAAAGTATATCCTTTTTTTTACAGCGCCAACTCCGCTAGTCCTGGAAAGGAGGATTCATGCCTCGACACAGTTTCCGCTGGTTCATTGTCCTGCTCCTGGTCATTCTTGCAGGAGCAATTGTCTGGTACAAGATGCGCCCCAAGGAGATCGAGGTGTCAGTGGCGCAGGTATCCCTCGGCACCGTTGAAAAAATTGTCGCCAATACCCGGGCGGGGACACTGAAGGCCTGCCGCAAGGCAAACCTGTCTCCCAGCATCGGAGGCCAGATCAGCGTTCTCACTGTAGACGAGGGAGATGTGGTCAAGGAAGGCCGGCTGCTGCTGGAGCTCTGGAATAAAGATCTTAAGGCACAGGCCGCCCTGGCGGCAAAAGAAATAAAGGCCGCAGAAGCGAAGGCAGCAGCTTCTCTGCTGCAGGCTGAAATAGCCCTCCGCGAAGCTGAGCGCATGCAACAGCTTATCCGGGACAATGCCATATCCGACCAGGATGCGGACAAGACCATAACCGAGGCCAAGGTGCGCCAGGCAGCCTATGAAGCTGCAGCTACCGAAGTTGCTGCCAGCCGGGCCCGCTTGAACGTCATCAATGCCAATTTGGAGCGTACCATGCTGGTGGCACCGTTTGACGGGATCATTGCCAAGATCAACGGTGAATTGAACGAATATGTTACGCCATCACCCCAGGGGATACCCACCCCCCCGACAATTGAAATTCTCGACACCTCATGTTTTTACGTGATTGCCCCCATTGACGAAGTTGACGCACCGGCTGTCAAGGTTGGCATGGCGGCCAGGGTGATCATGGACGCCTTCGGGGACAAACATTTTCCGGCCCGGGTGCGGCGCATTGACCCTTATGTACTCGATCTTGAAAAACAGGCGCGCACCGTCGATGTGGAGGTTGAATTTATTAATGAGGAAGACGGGCTCAATTTTCTGGCCGGATACAGCGCAGATGTGGAGATTATCATTGCAGTGGAAAAGGATGCTCTGCGTATCCCAACCCAGGCCCTGTTAGATAGCAGCCGGGTGTATGTTTATCAGGCGCATGATCAGCGGCTGCGTGAAAAAACAGTCCGCACCGGTTTGTCAAACTGGGATTATTCCCAGGTGCTGGAAGGCTTGCAGGAAGGCGAATCAGTTGTCATTTCCACCGATCGTCCCGGCTTGAAAGACGGTGTCAGGGCAAAAACCTCCACAGAATAATGATCAGACTTCAGCATATTGATAGGATTTTCCAGGTGGGAGAAGAAAAAGTCCATGCCCTGCGTGACGTCGACTTTTCAGCCTCCAAGGGGGACTATATAGCAATCATGGGGCCATCCGGCTCAGGCAAGTCGACACTTTTGAATATAGTCGGGCTGCTTGACCGGCCGGACGGAGGCACTTACGAACTCGACAATATCATGACAACCACGCTGGATGATAAGCAGCAGGCTGAAGTCCGGCGCCATAAGATCGGTTTTGTTTTTCAGTTTTTTCACCTGGTTCCGCGTCTTACTGCTGAGCAGAACGTTGAACTGCCTCTTGTTCTGGCCGGCGTCGAGAAGAATGAGCGTAGCCGCCGCGTACGAAAGACCCTTCAGGCTTTCGGCATAGAAGACAGGGCCCGTCACCGTCCGGACCAGCTTTCCGGGGGCCAGCGGCAGCGGGTTGCCATTGCCAGGGCCACCATTATGGAACCATCCGTTATTCTTGCCGATGAGCCCACCGGCAATCTGGACCGTGCTTCCGGAAACGATGTTGTCGAGATACTCGAGGAATTGAACCGCCAGTCCATCACCCTGATCATGGTGACCCATGATCCTGAACTGGGGGGACGGGCCAAACGCAGGATAAAAATGGTCGACGGACGTATTGAAGATGATACGGGCTGATAATTCTGACATAATGGCAGTCATAAACAAGACCATATCTTTCCATTACTGGGGGGAATAAGGAATTGCAGGCCAGGGATATAGTACTTTTCTGTATGCAGGCTACAACTGCCAGCCGGGGCCGCACCGTTCTCATGCTCCTGGCCATGGCCATAGGCGTCTCTTCCGTTATTCTTCTCATTTCACTTGGCGACAGTGCCCGCCGCTATGTGGTAAACCAGTTCGCGTCATTGGGAACAAACCTGCTTATAGTTCTGCCGGGCCGGTCTGAAACCACCGGCGGCCCACCACCGCTTCTTGGGGAAACGCCCCGTGATCTTACCCTTGATGATGCCATTGCCCTGACCCGCTCAACTGCCATAAGCCGCATCTCTCCAATTATTGCAGGTTCGGCGCCGGTTTCGGTACAGCAGCTTGAAAGGGAGATGATCGTGCTCGGAGCCTCGTCCGATCTTCTTGGAATACGGCATCTGGAGATGAACCAGGGACGATTTCTGCCGCCCGGTGACCTGCGCCGTGGTGGCAATATCTGTGTTATAGGTTCCGGAGGCAAGAAAGAACTGTTCGGCAATCAGCAGGCCCTGGGAAAATGGCTCAGGATCGGGGACCGGCGTTTCCGGGTCATCGGTGTTCTGGCGCAGATCGGTGTTTCCCTGGGTGAGGATATGAGCGAAGTTATCATAATCCCTGTGGCAACAGCCCAGTCACTTTTTAATACGGAATCTCTGTTCCGTATCGTGGTTGAAGCATCCAGTGAAGATGCCATCGGCCGCGCCAAGGAAGCCATCCTTTCAATTATTAGGGCCCGGCACGAGGGCGAGGATGATATCACCGTCATCACCCAGGATGCGGTACTGGCAACTTTTGACAGGATTTTCAAAGCCCTTACCATGACAGTGGGGGGCATTGCAGCCATCAGCCTGGTAGTAGCCGGGATTATGATCATGAACATCATGCTGGTGGCCGTCTCCAACCGGCGCTCGGAGATTGGCTTGCTGAAAGCACTGGGAGCTCCCCGGGGCCAGATTATGAGGTTGTTTCTTACCGAGTCAGCCCTTTTGTCCATTGCGGGCGCAGCAATAGGTTTTCTTTTGGCCTATGGCAGCATGGAACTCCTGGCCGGTTTTTTCCCAAAATATTCCCTGGCACTTGCCCCATGGTCGCCTTTCATTGCTTCTGCTTTGGCCCTGGGCACCGGGATTATCTTCGGAGTGATGCCGGCACGGAGGGCTTCTTTGCTGGAACCGGCCCTGGCTTTATCGCGCCGGTAATAAAAACAATATGATGCAGATACAGGATTTTATCCAATTGACGGTAAATGCGGTGCGCTCGCAAAGAATGCGCAGTTTTCTGACAGCGCTGGGCATCGCGGTCGGCATCGGCTCGGTGGTTCTTTTGACCTCACTTGGTGAAGGACTGCACCGTTTTATGCTGGCTGAATTCACCCAGTTCGGCACCAATCTAATCGGCATAAATCCCGGCAGGGTGACAACACACGGGATTTCCGGCGGACTGATCAGCAATGTCAGGCCCCTGAGCATTGAAGATGGACAGGCTCTTAGCCGGATTCCCCAGGTGGTTGACGTTGTTTCAGTTGTTCAGGGCAACGCTGCGGTTGAATCCGGCAAGAGGCAGAGGCGAACAACGATCTACGGTATTGATTCGGCAGCGCCTAAGGTCTTAAAACTCCAGGTTGCTGCCGGACGTTTTCTGCCGGACGATCCCCCGCGTGCTGCACGTTCATTTGCCGTCCTGGGCAGCAAGGTCAGGAAGGAACTCTTCGGCACAGGCCAGGCACTGGGAAAACGGATCCGTATCGGATCTGAGCGCTACAGGGTCATCGGCTCCATGGAATCCAAGGGGCAGATGCTGGGTTTTGACCTTGATGATGCGGTGTATATCCCCACGGCCAAGGCCCTTGCCATGTTTAACCGGGAAAGTCTCATGGAAATCGATGTACTCTATGAGGAAGGAAGTTCAGCTGAGGAGGTTGCATCCCAGATCAGGAAAATATTGATTGCCAGACACGGCAGTGAGGATTTTACCATTACCACCCAGGAAAAGATGCTCGAGGTACTAGGTTCGATACTCAATATCCTAACCCTGGCAGTAGGGGGTTTAGGCGGCATATCACTCCTTGTGGGAGGAGTGGGGATCCTTACCATCATGACTATTTCTGTCAATGAAAGGACAAATGAGATTGGTCTGTTGCGGGCGCTGGGCTCAGAAAAAAATCAGATCCTGGGACTTTTCCTTGGTGAAGCGGTTGTCCTGGCTTCAATCGGGGGTTTAGCCGGCCTGGTGCTCGGTGTGGGTGGGGGGTGGCTTCTTGCTTTCCTGGTGCCGGCGCTGCCCACGCATATTTCCTGGACATATTTGCTTGCCGCTGAATTGCTCGCTGCTGCGGTAGGCTTGTTGGCAGGAGTCCTGCCTGCCTTCCGCGCTGCCGCCTTAAACCCGGTGGATGCCCTGCGCAGTGAATAATTACGTTTATCTCATCACACATTGAACCTGAATTCTATGATATCTCCATCCTGGACGGCATAGGTCTTACCCTCCAGCCGGACCGTACCTTTCTGGCGGGCATCTTTGTATGAACCGGCCTCCATGAGATCATTATAGGCCACCACCTCGGCCCGGATGAATCCCTTTTTTATGTCGGAATGGATAACCTCGGCAGCGTCAACAGCCAGGGTATCTCTTTTGATGGTCCAGGCCTTAACCTCATCAGGGCCCACAGTAAAGAAGGAAATCAAACCCAGCAGTTCATAGGACAGGCTGATCATCCTGTCCATGGCCGAGGTGCTGATATTGAATTCAGCTTGGTATTCCCGGGCTTCATCCTCATCCATCTGGGCCAGTTCATGTTCCAGTCTGCCGCGAATGGCAAGACACTTTTCCCCTGTCAAGGCATCGCCGATCTCAGGCATTTCCTCCTTCTCATCCCCGTTGTTGAAAAGGATCAGCATGGGTTTTCCGGAGAGGAACGTAAACCCTCTGAGCTGGGGTGCGGCCGCGAGCTCAGGGTTTTGGCGCAGGGCTTGCTCCTTTTCCAGCAACTCCTTGCATTCAGCCAATAACCGGAGTTCCTCCGGGTCCGCCTTCCTGCCTCTTTTCTGGTCCAGCCCCAAACGTTCGAGCCGTTTTTCGACAACCAGCAGGTCTGCAAAAATCATCTCTTCGTTTATCCTGGCAAAATCATCCAGCGGCGTTGCGGGTTCTTCTCCAAACCCCTTGAAGTTGCGCACTACATGGATCAGGGCGTCGCAGGTCCTCACAGCCGTCCAGGCGGTTTCGTCGCCTTTTTGCCCCGGTTTTTGCATGGGCATAAAAGGCAACAGGTATTCCACCTGGGCGAAGATGGTCTTCTTGGGATTGTACATGGCACTTAAACGTTCAACCCGTTCATCAGGGACCCTGATGGTTCCCAGGCGGTCTTCGGGCTTGCGGGAGGCTTCATCTGTCACGATTTTTGTCAGGGCCTCAAACAGGGTTGCCTTGCCGGCACCGGGCAGTCCTATTATTCCAAGTTTCATGTATCTATCCTTTTCATGCTGAGTAATAAAGAGTGCGGAGGCCGCATCTTATACAGGTTCACTGGTATGGTGTCAACCATCTCTATATTCAAGGAAATTTTTTTTGGTCATTAGACATCATTAGTATGTATTTGCACAGTTTTTTGTTATTATGGAGATTAAGGACAAATTCTGACCCGGGCGGCGCCCCGGATTCTCAAGGAATTACAAAAAAATGAAGCAAACAAACTCCAACATGATGCAGGTTGTCTGCCCTAAATGCAAAGCAAAGCTTAAATTTGATCCTGCTAAAATTTTATCCGAGGCAGCAAAGTTTAAGTGTCCTGGCTGTGCATCAGTTCTGCGCTTTAGAAAACAGGAAAAATATCCCGGCGTGAAGGAAGAAGCAGTTGAAAAACCGGCGGAAAATGGAACAAAGGGGAGAAACGCCAGACAATTCAAACGGGTCAGGTTTAAAAAAAAGGTTCTGGTGGATAACCAGATTATGGTGGAAGCCCTGGATATCAGCGAAAACGGGCTGTATTTACACACCGGCCGGTCTTTTGATGATGGTGCCATAGTAGAAGTGGGCATTCCTACCATGCAGGGGGGGTTTGACCTGAAAGTCCGGGCCAGGGTGAAGCATAATCATCGCGGCATCGGCATGGGGCTTGAGTTCGTCGGTCTGGATGAAAAACAGAAGATACAGCTGCAGACACTCATCAGCGAGCTGGATGAAAGCGCGGCAAAAGAATTGGAAGACAGGAGGAAAATTCTCCTGGTGGGCGGCACTGATACGGCCCGCAATATCATGAAAAGCAAGCTGGTGCTGGACGGTTTTTACGTCATGCAGGCCACTAAAGCTGAAGAGGTTTTCAGTATTTTAAAGAATGAGCCGCCGGATGCCATGGTAATCGATTGGCAGGAAAAAGCATTCAACAGCAAAGGAGTGCTGACAAAAATCAAGGAGAACCCGGAGTATGATGCAATAATCAAGGTGGTCATTTCTACCTTGACCGACGCCTACGTCCAGAGAGATATAATGAATGCCGGGGTCCACAGGTATCTGGCCAAAATGGACACCAATCCAGTCAAATTGTCGAGTATCCTCACCCAGCTTATCGACAAGCGGGACGGCTGAGTTTTTTTAGAAAAACGCTCGGGCTGTCGTAAAGTCAAGAAGCTCATTCACCCTGTATTCCCGCCTGAAACAGCCACTGATTATCAGAGTTTTACAAATTGTTTTAAAGACTGCGGCCATAGTTGAGAACACGCTGATTGATTGTAACTCCCAGCTGAGCCTGGTTCAGTTCATGGGATGTTTTTTCAAAGGGCAGATAATGCAGGAAATATTCCTTGATCTCAAATTGGATCTCGGGAAGATGTGGAAAAACATTGCTGCGTGATACCGCGGAGTTAGCAAGGATCACCTTCAAGCTCCGGCCTGCATCACCATGGGTTAACGTGACAGGATGCAGACTTTTTTTGGGGACGGACTCGTTGGTCTGCACAGTATATCGCCGGCTGATGGTCATCTGGGTGGAAAGGCGCAGAAAGTCTTTGGGCCTGACTTTGAAGGCGGGGTTGACAATATAAAGTTCCATGTCCTCCCATTCAGGTTTTATAAGCAGTGCCTGGTTGGTGATCCGGATAAAATCGGCAAAAGAATTCAGGTTGATCCCTGCTGCGCTAACTTTGAAGTTCCAGAAGGGGATGAAGATGGCATTTGGGTTCTTTGCAGGGGTGAACTTGATCCTGACTGCAGAGAAATTCTTGCCCCCCGCCTGCCAGGCGCTGTTGCAGTTGGAGCAGAGCAGCACCACACTGTCAGGTTCGCCTTCCAGGTTCCAGCCGCACTGGGGACAGAGCGCCGGCAGGAAAATCGGTTTCCAGGCATGACTGTCTATTTCAGCAGCCCCAAAAGGGGTTGAGTTTTCCGGGATTCGGGCCAGGGTTTGTTCAACAACACCGTCTAAGATCTCTTCATCCCTGATGGACAGGGGCAGGTAGATGAGATTAAGCCCATCGCCTATAAAGGTTTGGTGCAGGATCTCTTCATCTCGGATGTGCAGGTTTTTTGCAGCCCGTTTGAGAATTTCAGCCTCAGGAATGGATCTTTTAAGATAAGAGCCTGGAAGCTGCGGGGTTGCAAAGCGCATCTTCATGGCCTGGGGTCGCAGCCCCAGTGATGCTGGTAAAAATGAAAGTTTGACACCTCTTGTAGATATATCGGCAAGCCGCTGTTCAATCCGGTTGCTCAGACAGCTGTAAATTGTGCCTTTAAAACGGAGGTACGGGGCATAAATCGTGTATGGGTCCGGCTGCCTGCGCGGCAGGACGAAATGCAGCGGCCCTTTGTTGGCGAGAAAACTTTGAACATTGCAGAAATTGCAGCGCAGCAGCCGGTCTGTTTCAGCCATCTCAAGGGGGCCGCCGCATTGAGGACAGTCCTGTTCTACACGCAGGGACATGAGCCTCGGCTATGCACCTGTTGAGGTCAGCTCGCCGCACTGGTTACAGAATTTTGCTCCAGGCAGGTTCTCAGCCCGGCACTGTCTGCAGACAACAGGCTCGGGTTTCGCATCAGCGGGTTTGCCGCATTTAGAACAGAATTTAGCATTGGGGGTGAGATTCTTGCCGCAGTTCTGGCACTGCTGCAGAACTACCTGCTGGTGCCCGCAATGCGGACAAAATCTGGCATCAGCCGGTATGGAAAGCCTGCAGTCAGGGCATTGGTGCCCGGAAGCTTCTCCGGCAACAGCGCCTGCAGGCTGCAGGGACTGGGCGAACATTGCCGGCATCATGAAACCCAGGCCCATGCCCAGTCCGGAACCGGCTTCGCCGCTTGATTCAGAGGCCTTTTCCATGGCTGCTGCCGCTTTTAACTTAACCAGCCGGTCCAGGTCGCTGATAACCCCCAGTCTGCTCTTGTCATCAATGGTTTTCTGGACCTCGGTGGGCGGGTTGATGGATGTGATATACAACTGGCTCAAACCGAGACCGAAATGGCTGAAATCTTCCTGCAGCTTTGTCTTCAACCCTGCTGACAACTCGTCATAGCGCCCGGGAAGGTTGAGGATGGAGTCCAGTTTCTCGCCAAGGTAGTCATTAAAGCGTGAGACTATGACCCGTTTGAGATATTCTTCTATTTCTTCGGTGGTGAATCTGTGCATGGTACCAACAAGGGTATTGATAAAAAGTACCGGCTGGACTACCTGGATGTTGAACACTCCATGGGCCCTGAGCCGGATGAGCCCAAGCTCCGAATCCCTGAATGCCACAGGATCGCGGGTGCCCCACTTGAGGTTGGGGAATATCTTCATGTTGGCGAAATAAACCTCGGCCCGCAGGGGACTGGTCATGGCCCATGGCACCGAGAGGATCTTGGTGAGAATGGGGATGTTGGCAGTGGTGAGAGTATGGCGGCCCGGGCCAAAAGCATCGCCGGCCCGTCCCTTATAAAAAAAGACTGCAGCCTGGCTGTCACGGACGATGAGCTGTGCCCCGAACTTGATCTCTCCTGAACCCTTTTCAGGAATCCGGTGCACAATCTCCGTGCCTGTTTCGTCAAACCATTCGATGACTTCAAGAAAAACGAGATTGTCAGTGCCCATTGTCCGGTCCTTTTTGTGTATGAGGGAAATGTTGATAAAAGAGAAAATTATGATCCTGCCTGTTACGCTATTGCACAAGCAAAGCCATTTTGCCATTTTAATGGAGCAATGTCAAAAAGTTAGTATAAATTCTGCCGACTTACTCACTCAAACTTTTTAATTTTTATGTGGCAAGGGCTGAAGTTTTTGGGGTAGATATATTATATTGTTGTAGCAGCGCATGCGGCATAAATGAAATGGCAGAAGATAAAGTACGAATCGATAAATGGCTGTGGGCGGCACGATTTTTCAAGACCCGTTCCATGGCCACCCAGGCAGTTACAGGGGGCAAGGTCCATGTTAACGGGGCCAGAATAAAACCTGCACGGCTGGTGCAGCCTGGAGACGAGCTGCGTATCAGACGCGGGGAGCTCGAGTTTATAGTAATTGTACAGGAAGTTTCGGATAAAAGAGGACCTGCCAGGGAGGCGCAGCTGCTTTACGAGGAAACAGAGTCCAGTATCCAGCAGCGCGAGGCGTTACGGGAGAGTAAACGGCTGGAGGCTGCCGACAGGATGTACGGACCGGTGAAACGTCCTGATAAAAGGGCGCGCAGGCAGATCAGAAGTTTCACCCGCAAGGATTGAGGTGTTTATATGCAGTTTTTAATCTTAAATTCTTAATTTTGAATTGTTGAATCGAGAATCTAATATCTGTTTTTTTAAAAGATCAAGAGTTTATATCTTATTATGGGGAATTTATTGGTATTTCTAAACAGAGAGGAGAAAAAATGAGCAAAATGCAGAGAGCATTAATCAGTCTAACCGATAAATCCGGAATTGAGGATTTTGCCAGAAAGCTCCAGGATCTTGGCATCGAGATCCTGTCAACAGGCGGAACCGCCAAGAAGTTGCGGGAAAACAGCGTTGCGGTAAAGGACGTCTCCGAGTTCACGGGTTTTCCTGAAATGCTGGACGGCCGTGTCAAGACATTACACCCCAGGGTGCATGGCGGCATTCTGTATCTGCGGGGCAATGCATCCCACGAAGAGCAGATGGCCGCCCACGGACTGCAGCAGATAGATCTTGTCGCGGTGAATCTGTACGCCTTTGACAAGGCCACGCAGGACCCCGACTGTACAGTGGCCAATGCCATAGAAAATATCGACATTGGGGGGCCTACCATGCTCAGGGCTGCTGCCAAGAATTTCCAGTATGTCACCGTTATCGTAGATCCCGCAGATTATCCGCAGGTAATTGCTGAAATAAAAGAGCATGGCAATACCACCCTTGTGACCCGCTTCCGTCTGGCGCTCAAGGTATTCCAGCTCACCAGCTCCTATGACACGGCAATTGCCGCCTGGCTGGCCAAGGTAGATACAGCTACCAATGCTCATTTCAAGGGAGGGGCATGATGCAGAAAATGGCAGTGCTGCTGTCGGGCAGCGGCAGGACCCTGGATAACTTTCATGAACGGATCCAGGATGGCAGTTTAAATGCTGAGATCAAGGTTGTCATCTCTAATGTCAAGGATGTATTGGGGCTGCAGAAGGCAGATAAATACGGCTACCCGAATTTTCATGCCCGGGATAACGAGGCAATCAACGCCATTTTGAGGGATTATGACATCAATCTCATCTGCCTGGCTGGTTATTTGAAGCTGTATGAGCCTCCTGAGGGGCTTCAGCGGAATGTGTTAAATATCCACCCTGCTCTGATACCTGCCTTCTGCGGTGCCGGTTTCTATGGCATGCGGGTGCATCGGGCAGTAAAGGCAAAAGGGGTTACGGTGAGCGGCTGCACCGTACATTTTGCCAACAACAGGTATGATGAGGGGCCAATTGTTGTACAGAAATGTGTGCCATTGGAGTATGATGATACCCCTGAAGAAATAGCAGCCAAAGTTTTTGAAAGTGAGTGCATTGCATTTCCTGAAGCCATAAATCTTGTGAATGAAAAAGGCTTGGACTTTTTCTGGAGGCGTGTTGCAGATGGCGCGTAAGAAAAAAGCGATAATGTCGGCCCAGGATATTGAGCGGGCCCTAGACCGGATCACCCTGCAGATTCTTGAGAGAAATCTCCGGGTAGAAGATATGGTTATTGTGGGTATACATACGGGTGGCGTTTTTCTGGCTGACCGGATTCACCGCATCATCGAAGACCGTGAAAAGAAAAAACTCCCTGCAGGAAGCCTTGATATCACCCTTTACCGGGATGACTGGAGCAGGGTATCCCAGAACCCCATTGTCAAGAAAACGGATATTTCCTTTGAGGTGGAGGGAAAAACGCTGATACTGGTGGATGATGTAGTCTATACCGGCCGGACTATCCGGGCGGCCCTGGACGCAATAATGGATTTCGGGCGTCCCAGCAGCATTCAGCTGGCAGTTCTGGTTGACCGGGGAGGGCGTGAACTTCCTATTCAACCTGATTACACCGGCATGGAGATTAAGGTCGGCCCTAATCAGCATATTCATGTGCTCCTGCTTGAGGATACCGGTACTGACGAAGTTGTACTGGATTACAGTAGCTGAACTGCTGTATAGTATTTCTCCGCCACTCATACGTTCATGCCAAGCGGGGCTGGAATTTGTCAAAGGTACTCAAATCAGGGTTTATAAGGCACAGCATTTAGATCCTCTGCAGAGGTTTTATGGCAGAAAAAGATTTCAAAAACAGATTGGATCTGCATCATATTCAAAACCGGGTGCAGGAAAAGCTGCAGGATCATGAACGCTATGATTTCAGTCCGCTGCAGAATAACCTGCTGAAGAGTTTCTTTGACCTGGTCCAGGAGTATGACCGGCTGAACGATTTCTACCGTATCTGTGTTGTCGTTCCCCTTGAAGCCATGCAGGTTGAGAGTGAACTATACCTCCTCGATGATGAAGAGAAGCATCTTAATCTGGTATGTAACAGCCAGGAGGGCATTATCCGGGAGCAGCGCCCAATACCAACGGGTATATACCTGAGTGACCAGGCGTATAAGACCGAAAACTCATATGTCGTGCCGATTTACCGGAAACCACCCCAGGAATTCCCCAAAGAAAATAATTTAATAGGCCAGGACAACCAGCCGTGGCGGGGGAGTGTCCGCATACTCGGCTTGTTTGTGGTTTCTCCGCTTGAGAAACTCAAGGAAGGGGATTTCTTTTTCTTCCGAAAGTACGCCAATCGTATCGGGTTCAGGCTGCACAACCGACTTTTGGCCCAGCAGAATATCCGGCACCTGAAATTCATTAACAGCCTGGTGATGGATATTGAGCACAATGTCATTATTCCCAATATGTATTTCAAGCACCTTTTCAACCAGCTCCGCAAGAAGATAGGCGAGTTGCAGGAGCTTGAGATGGAAATGACACAATATAAGAAAAGTTCTGAGGTAAGCAGCGAAGCATGCAACGCCATGATTGACAGAATGTCGAACCTGCGTGAAGACCTCCTTGGATACCAGCAGGAGATGCTGAAGCATCATGCCAATGTCAGTCTATTCCTGGAAAGTTTATTCCGCAGGGAACATTTTGAGCGTGGGCATCTTGTTCTGCGTCCCAGACTCTGCCGGGTGGAAAAGGAGATCATCCTGCCGCAACTGGCGCAGTACAGAAGCCGTTTAAAAGCAAATAACATAACTGTTGACAGGCCACAGGGCATGGATGAGGAAGAGATGCCCATCATGGTTGACAAGGGGTTGCTGGCTCAGGTGTATGCCAATCTTTTTTCCAATGCCGTTAAATACACCGAAGAGATTTTTGATGATATGGGAAAGCCCAGAAAGGAAATAGCATATGGCCGTGAAATAATTGATGACTACTTCGGGCCAAACCAGAGGGGTGCAAAGTTCAATGTTTTTACCACCGGTTATCATCTCTCCCCGCATGAAGTAAAGGCTCTGTATTCAGAAGGGTTCCGGGGTATGAACAGCTATAGTAAGCCGGGGACCGGCCATGGGCTGTCCTTTATCAGGCATGTTATTGAAATGCATGGTGGCAGGGTGGGGTATGAGGCCACCGGCCAGGGCAACAATTTTTATTTTGTTATTCCCTTGCCAACGATCAAGTTTTTACGGCCCTGGCCTGAACATCTGGAATTCGATGAGGACTAATAGAGCTGTTGCTCATTCAGGCAGCAATGCAAAATCAACATTACGGCTTCTTTCTCTCAGGATTTCGGGGCAATCCCGATCACATTCACTTTATTCTTTTTGTGCAAAACTAAGCAGATCTCTCCCAGATGTTTCCCCTCAAAGATAATATTCAGGCCAAAAATTTTCCCATTGTCAATATCGGACTGATTGTCACCAACGTAGTTTTTTTTATATACCAGTTGTCTTACGGCCACAGTGGGGATCAGTTGATCTTCGCCTTTGGCTTTATCCCGGCCCGCTTTTTTGCCCAGCAGGCGGAAGGTTTGCTTAACCCCTCAGGTTTCCTGCCGGTTTTCAGTTCAATGTTCCTGCATGCAAACCTGATTCATCTTGTCTCAAATATGTGGATGCTCTGGATTTTCGGCGATAATGTGGAGGACTGTATGGGGCACGGCCGCTATCTCCTGTTTTTTTTGTTGTGCGGCGTAGCATCGGTGGCTGCCCAGGCCATTGCAAATCCCCAATCCGCCATACCGATGATCGGCGCCAGCGGTGCTATCTCAGGAGTTCTCGGGGCCTACTTTCTCACGTATCCCCATGCCAGGATCCTGACCCTGCTGCCAATATTCATATTGATATACCTCATCGAACTGCCGGCCTATTTTTTTCTTGGCTTCTGGTTCGTCCTGCAGTTTGTGCAGGGATCGCTTTATTCTTTGAATTCAGGCCGCATGGCAGGCGGCGGTGTGGCCTGGTGGGCCCATGTGGGAGGTTTTGCAGCCGGCGTAGTGCTGCTGCAGGTATTCCGCTGCAAAGACTGGCAGCGGCCCGTGATGCCATCTAAGAAAAGGATCAGGCGCATAAGTCGGCAGTAAGTAATTTCACGCCCATTCAGCTAAGTTAAATTGCAAGAATATGTGTTGGCGTAAGCAGATGAAGTATGGAAGGGGTTCCAATCATAATGTTCAATCTCTCAACATGTTCATTTTCTTTGCTTGCCCAAAGAAAACGAACCAAAAGAAAGAGCAGCCAATCACTTGGTTTGACTACGTCAAACTTCCCTGTGCTGCACGCAAAAGACGAACGCTGCGAAACTCGCACCCCTTTACGGTGTGCTCAGACAGTCCTCGCGCTATTCCGTCTTTTTTTGTCGGCAAATATATTACTGCCGACGATTGACATCGCTGCTCGGCTGCGTGAAATGGCAAAAATGCAAAGATATATTTTCTTTGTTTTGTCTGCCAAACTTTTAAGGATGATTGTAAATTAATTAATGAATGA
>Ga0209536_100002493_pt1 | contig 30059 bp, 29 predicted proteins | sample DeeMarSeWOR28_12_FD_187461 | JGI IMG/M metagenome (GOLD analysis project Ga0209536, IMG submission 187461) | Marine sediment microbial communities from White Oak River estuary, North Carolina - WOR-2-8_12 (SPAdes) (version 2) | ecosystem: Environmental > Aquatic > Marine > Intertidal zone >...
GGTATGCGACATAGATTATTTCAAGAAGATCAATGATTCTTTCGGACATAAAGTGGGAGATCTTGTCCTCAAGAAACTCTCCATTCTTTTAAGGGAGAAATTAAGGGCAAACGAGTTTATTTCACGGTACGGGGGAGAGGAGTTTGCAATCATTGTTCCTCACGCGCCATTGAACGAAGCCAGAAAAATCGGAGAAGGCCTCAGAGATTATATCGACAAGTTTATTTTTTCTTACAAGGACCAAAAAATACCGGTCACTGTCAGTATAGGTGTAAGTACATTCAGGCCAGATGACGATTGTTATACTGTATTTGACAGGGCTGACGAGGCACTGTATCTTGCAAAAAGATCTGGGCGAAATAATGTCAAGACTGAAGACGACGTTCAGAGACAGGTTGCACTCAAAGACTGATCATTCATTAATTTCCTTTTTTTAATAATATTTCACAGCAATCAGCCTAAAGTAAACATATTAATGAACCGATAATGATGCAAGAGGTTTATACGTGCGCACTTAATTGCTTAAGTACTTTTAAGATTTCACATTCATTGAGATCTTAATCGCTGAAGATAGAGGATTATATGCATACAAACAGACTTAATAAATTATTAAGAGATCTCGACAGTGCTGATGCTTCTAAAAAGCGGTCTGCTGCAGAAGCGATGACTGAAGGCGATGAACGGGTAATTTATCCGCTGATTAAAGCATTACGGGATGAGAACTTCGGTGTGCAGGACGCAGCGATGCGGTCGCTGATGGAGATAAAAAAAGAATCAACAGCATATATGATCCTTCCCTTGCTCAGAGAAGATTCTTTCCTGAGAAATACTGCAATAATTATTTTAAAAGAAATGGGCAAAATTGCCGTGCCTCTTTTTCGCATTCTTCTGACAGACAAAGATGATGATGTGAGAAAATTTGTCCTTGACCTGATATATGAAATTGAGTACTGCGATTATCCTGAGGAAATTGTTGCAATGCTTACTGATGATTCAAACGCAAACGTCCGCGCTTCTGCTGCAAAAACACTTGGCAAGCTGAAATATAAAGAATCAATCCCCCACCTCGAACATGCACTTCAGGATGAAGAATGGGTATGTTTTTCTGCGCTTGAAGCGCTCAGCGATTTCAAAGACAGCGCCAGCGTTCCATCAATACTGAAGCTCTTAAACTCTTCATCAGAAGCTGTAAGATTTGCAGCCATCGAAGCACTCGGTCTAATCTCTGCTCCTGAGGCATGTGATCCTCTGATCAAACATATGGCAACAGCTGATGAGCTGGAGAAAAAGGGGATTCTGAAGAGCCTTGTACAAATCGGCTATATACCCTCCCTTCCCCGTATATCTGAGATGCTTATTGAAATGCTGTCCGATGAAGATTGGGACAACAAGATCGTGGCACTGAAAGGGCTCAGCATCCTCAAAGAACAAAAGGCAATAAACAGGATGGTAGATCTGGCCGGTTCACTGGACACTTCAGTTCCCGATAATGAAGAGAAACAGAAAGCAGTCGTGGATTTCATTCGCAGTTTTGGCTGCAATGATGAACTGACAAACGTCCTCTCGGATCCAAGCATAAAGTTCAGGGGGAAAGCCATAGCTATTACAGTATTAGGTGAATTAAAATGTTTCGATGCTGTCCCCGCCCTCGTAGCGTTTCTCAAAAGTGACATCAGAGATGTCAAGCGCTCAAGTGTAATATCTCTAGGTCAAATGAATAGCGAAGAAGCAAAAGACTGTCTCATGGAAGCAATAAATGATTCAGACAGCCATGTGAGAAAGACAGCTGCGTCTGCGCTTGGTCAAATCAGAGACCGGTCAGCATTTGAACCTCTAATTAAAATGCTCCATGAAGAACACTATACAGATGTAATCGATGAAATTATTATTGCTCTCCTTATGATTAACGGAGAACTCCTTTTATCCCGAATCAATGAGTTTAGCCCTGGTATTATAAATAAGATTGAAAGTTATTCTTCCACCTTTGGCTCGGAGGTTTCATGCTGAGCATCCCCCTGATGGATACCACTTTCAAGGATTTAAGGGATTATATTTACGAGCACAGCGGGATATATATAGCTGATACAAAAAAATATCTGATTGAAAACAGACTTGCAAGAATATTGCAGGATAAAAAGTTAAGCAGCTTCGAGGAATATCTCAAGATTGTAAAATTCTGTTCAAACGGGAATGAACTGTCAAGGCTTTTTGATGCCGTAACCACAAATGAGACATATTTTTTCAGAGAAATAGATCAATTAAATGTATTTAATGATGACTTGGTGCCAAATTTATTAAAGCAGAACAAAGGCATGCAAAGTTTAAAGATATGGTCCGCTGCCTGCTCATCAGGCGAGGAGCCGTATTCCATCGCCATGATGCTGCTGGAAAAAAAACTCAGCAACATGCACTATGAAATACATGCCTCGGATATCTGTGAAAGTGTGCTGGCTTCGGCGAAAAAAGGCGTTTACTCGTCTTATTCCATAAGAAACGTACCGCAACCGTATCTTGATAAATATTTCAGCAAAAACGATCAGCTCTACAATCTCAGTCCAGCTGTTTCAAAGTCAGTAAACTTTAAGAAGATCAATCTAATCGATGAAAAGAATGTGAAATCAGTCCGGGGGATGGATATTATCTTTTGCCGCAATGTTCTCATATACTTCGATTCAAAAGCAAAGCAAAAGGTTGTTTCCCATCTGTACAATGCATTAAACCCGGGAGGCTATCTGATTATCGGGTCATCAGAAAGTCTCCATAGCGTAACAAGGGCATTCAGGCCTAGTGTCATTAAGAAAGTGATTATATATCAGAAGGTGTAATATGAACAGCTATGCCAAATTAACATTAACATCTATTTTGACTGAAATAGCATGTCGGGGGATACAATGAAAATACTGGTTGTTGACGACTGCCAAACTACCAGAAAGCTACTGGGGCACTACCTGAAATCAAGGGGATACTCCGTTGTCTTTGCCGAAAATGGGCTTGATGCCCTCGAAAAGCTCGGAGGGGACCACATTAATCTGATAATGACAGACCTGAATATGCCCTATATGGACGGCATTGAACTCATCAAAACACTCAGGTCTGATCCGAACCTGTCGGCAATTCCAATATTAATGGTCACAACAGAAAATGACAATATTGAAAAAGAAAAAGCTCTTGATTGCGGAGCAAACGGATATGTAGTAAAACCCGTAAGCGGTGATGTTATTGCAGAAAATATAAAATCAATTTTAAGACAAATGTTTTCCAAAGGGGGTTAGAGATGAACATAGATTTGAAAATGAAGGTGCTGGTTGTTGATGATTTTTCAACGATGAGAAGAATTGTCAAAAATCTTTTAAAGCAAATCGGCTTTGCAAGCGTTGATGAAGCTGAGGACGGTGCACAGGCCCTCAGCAAACTTAAAGGCGGTGATTACGGATTCATTGTAAGCGACTGGAACATGCCCAACATGGACGGTCTCAGCATGTTAAAGAAAATACGTGAAGACGATGAATTAAAAGAAATTCCAATTCTCATGGTCACTGCAGAAGCTGAAAAAGAAAAGGTAATCACAGCCATACAAGCAGGCGTCAACAACTATATTGTTAAGCCTTTTACCGGTGAAGTTCTCAAGGAAAAAATAGATAAGATATTCGATAAAATCAATGCTTAAAAGGTATGTCATTTAATTTAACTTCAGGGAGATAGCGTATGAGCGATGAAATGGAAGAAATAATATCCGAATTTATTACGGAAGCTGAAGAGTCTCTGGATAAAATAGAGCCCCTCTTTGTTGAACTGGAGCAGAAGGGTGAGGATAAGGATATACTGGACGACATATTCAGGTCCATGCATACAATAAAGGGGGCAGCAGGATTCCTGAATTTTCAACGTATAGTAGATGTTGCCCATTCATCAGAAAACCTGATGAAAAAACTTCGGGACGGAGACATTACGCTATCAAAGCAGTTGATGGATGCAATACTCAAGTCAATAGATATGCTCAGGATTCTCCTTGCACATTTAAAAAACAAAGATGGCATAGAGGAAAATGTCGCACCTTTAGTCAGTGAACTTAAAAATGTTCTTAACAGGGCTTTAAACGGCGATCCTGTCCCTGACAGTGCTGATGTAATCTCAGAGCAGACTGTATCTACAGTTCAAAACACCCCCCCTGCCACTGGAGAAACAGCTTCCTTCGTGGACTGCTCTATTGATCAGAAAATGGATGAACCTCCTCACTCTAACGTGCAGGAGAATTCAGCAGAAATCCAGCCGCCTCCCCAGGTTACTGAAAAGGAGATCGAGGAGCTTGCAAAGAGTGTTGCTGCCCAGGATAACAGGAATGCAGAAAATCAGGAGCCAAACAAAGACGCTGGACAAAAATTAAAGGATAAATCAGCCCAGAATCTCAGAGTTGACGTTGAAAGGATTGACAAGGTAATGGATCTGGCAGGTGAAGTTGTTCTCGTCAGAAACAGGCTTTTAAACATATCTAATTATTTTGACCAGAAGTACAGCAGTGATCCCAAAAGTGAAACCCTTATGGAAACCGTTTCATTTCTTGACAGGGTTACGTCTGACATGCAGCTGGCAGTTATGAAAATCCGTATGCAGCCCATCAAAAAGGTTCTTTCCAAATTCCCAAGACTCGTCAGGGATATGTCTGGAAGCGTCAACAAGAACGTCGATCTCATTATATCCGGAGAAGGTACGGAGGTAGATAAAACCGTCATTGAAAATATTGGTGATCCCTTGACTCATATATTGAGAAACAGCATTGATCACGGCCTCGAATCTTCAGAGGAAAGAATTGCCAAAGGCAAGCCGGAGAGAGGCAAAATAGAAATTAATATTTTTCAAAAAGGTAATCAGATAGTTATTGAAATATCCGATGATGGTAAAGGTTTAGATTTAGACAAACTGAAAGCAAAGGCCATAGAGAAAGGGCTGATTACAAGGGAAGATGCTTCAAAAATGACCAATGAGGCAGTTACTGAGATAATATTTATGCCTGGTTTTTCGACGAAAGAGGTCACTACAGAGCTTAGTGGTCGCGGCGTGGGGATGGATGTTGTAAAGACAAATATCTCCCAGTTAAACGGATATGTTGAGATCATAACTGAAAAAAACGTGGGCACCACATTCCGCATATGCATACCACTGACTCTTGCTATTATTCAGGCTTTAATGGTCGAGGTAGCCGGGATAAAATATGCTATTCCCCTCTCCCCGATTGAAGAGACACTGAAAATATCTGAGAATGATATAGATAACATTTCAGGTCAAAACGTTATTGTCATCCGGGACAAAGTATGCCCGCTTTTTGAACTCAACACCATTCTCGAAACCGGCTTAAACACAAGTGAGTCCACTGCCTTTAAATATATAATTGTGATTTCATTAGGAGACAAGAAATTCTGCATAGCTGTCGATAAACTCGTTGGGCAGGAAGAAGTGGTAATTAAAAACCTCAAGGGCGTAGATACAAATTCGTCATATGTGCTCGGAGCAACAATAACCGGAGACGGGAAGGTTGTATTTATACTGGATGTTACGGGCATGTCAAGACAATTAATTGGTACAGCAAAGGTATAAATATGGTTAAACATCATAGCAGAAGGCGTTATCAACCTCTAAACATTTATGTGAGCAAGCATTCATGTCTTGTGAATAAGACATGAGGGAGGATTCAGTGCAACAGTATATCGGATTTAATGTAAATGGGAATGAATATATGCTGCCGATTTTAAAAGTACGCGAAATCATCACGATGCCGTTGATTACCGCGCTTCCTCAACTTCCGCATTACGTCAAAGGAGTAACAAATTTAAGAGGCTCCGTTATCCCGATAGTGAATCTTAGAACCCTGCTGAATTCAGGAGGAGAAGATATCATCGGGAATACAGTTATCGTACTCACCACTGGAAAGGTTGTTTTTGGGATTATTGTCGATGGTATTACTGGTGTCATAAAAGTTGATGGAACAAAAATTGAACCACCCGAGAGTTTTTTCAACAGCAACATTGACAGAATTGAAGGGGTTGCTAAGCTCGACAATAAGCTCATTGTGCTACTCGATACAAAAAAACTACTGCCCCTGAACGATATTTCTCTCATGGAAGACACGATATTGAATGTGACTGAAATCAACGATGGTGCAAATGTTGAGGTCCTCAAGGAAATGAATACCTTAGGAGGGAAAGTCACGGTTAAGGAACTTTATAATGCCAAAGAGTATTTTGGAGACAAGATTGTCGAAAATGATCCGAGGCAAAAAGTTTTTGAAAAAATGATAATGCTGATAGATGCATTGTCATCACATGACTATAATACTATTGAGCGTATCACAAACGATCTTGCAAATGAAACGGAAAGCTCCCTTTTCAAGGAAGTCGGCAAAATCACGAGAAAACTTCACGATTCCCTTGAAGAATTCAAAACGGCGGTCGACTCCGGCCTTGACAAGCTCACCAATGACGATGTTCCCAATGCAGTCGATAAACTTGAGTTTGTAATTTCTAAAACTGAGGACGCCGCAAACAAAACAATGGCGGTTGTGGAGAGATATTTTGAAGAGTCAGATGAATTTTCCAGACGCATCCGGAAAGTCAGCGGGAATGAGGATGATATTCAATATCTCATGTCTTTCAAGGATTCTCTGGACGCTGACATGACAACGATAATAACAGCACAGCAGTTCCAGGATATAACCGGTCAAACGATCAGAAAAGTTATTGACCTTGTTCATAAGGTTGAAGTTGAACTTGTACGATTAATAACCAACTTTGGAATGCCTATGAAAATTGATCCTGAACAGGTGCTTCAGAAAGCCGGTTCAGTGGAAAATAATACCGCGGATATTGCATGTCCTGGCATGGAAAAAGTGACCCAGTCGGATGTTGAATCATTATTGCAGGATTATGGTTTTTAATGCATCAAAAAACTATGAATAAGTAATTGTTGAACGACTGAATTAAAATCAGGAGGAGTACACAATGGAAACATTAATGGAAACCTCAGCTGTAAGGGAAGAAGTATTACAGTTTGTTACGTTTACACTGAACAATGAGGAGTATGCTGTAGATATTCTGAGCGTTCAGGAAATAAACAGGATTACTGAGATAACGAAGATTCCAAACTCACCGCCTTATGTCGAAGGCGTGGTAAATCTCAGGGGAAAAGTAATCCCCGTAATTAACCTCAGAAATAAATTTGGATTTGAAAAAAAATCAATCGATGATACCTCAAGAATTATAATCATGGATATTCAGGGTATAACCTACGGAGTCATTGTAGATTCGGTCTCTGAAGTTTTGAGAGTTCAGTCAGGAACTGTCGAGCCCACTCCGCCAATGTCTTCTGATGCAAACAGCAAGTTCATTAAGGGGCTGGCTAAACTTGATGACAGACTTATTATCCTCATTGACATTGACAATTTAATAGACGAGGAATTGCAGGTCTGAACTGGGTGGTTACGAGAAGAACGTTAAATTACTCATATTTCGGTTCGCGTTATGATAAAAGTACTCATTGTTGATGATTCTGCATTTATGAGAAATACCCTGACCGGCATGATAAGTTCTGATCCTGAGATACACGTTGTGGGCATCGCAAGGGACGGAATAGAAGCCGTTGAAAAAGTTGTATCACTGAAGCCGGACATTGTTACCCTGGATGTTGAAATGCCCCGAATGGACGGCATTGAGGCGCTTCAGTGCATTATGGCCCAGCATCCTGTTCCAGTGTTGATGGTCAGTTCACTGACCACGGATGGCGCAAGGGTTACTCTTGATGCACTTGATCTGGGGGCGATAGACTTTATTCCCAAAAACCTTGAGGACCTTTCAGTTAATATTGTGAAAATAAAGAAAGCGCTTATAGACAAGATAAAGTCCATTGCCAGGAGAGGGCTTGTACATAGCCCTGTAATTAAAACTGCCAAACCTCTCGCAATGCCAAAACCGACTGAGTACAGATCATACAGAAAAACAGGTGTAATCGTGATAGGAGCGTCCACTGGCGGGCCCAAGGCACTGCAAAGTATCATAAGTAAACTTCCCAAAGAATTTCCTGTACCAATTCTGATAGCCCAGCATATGCCGCCCAACTTTACGGCTCCTTTTGCAGAGAGGCTCAACCAGATCAGTGTTGTGAGTGTGAAGGAAGCGGAAGACAGGGAACCAATACAAAAGGGGACTGTATACATTGCTCCGGGCAGTGGCCATATGGGAGTATCGAGAAAAAAAATAACCGAGACGTTAATTTCCATTTCCAGCAATTCCGCGGAATATATCTACAGACCCTCGGTTGATGCACTTATGCTATCGGTGGTGGAGATCTATTCAGGACAGGTCCTCGGTGTAATTCTGACCGGCCTGGGGAATGACGGTGAACACGGGATGAGAGAAATTAAAAATAAGGGCGGCCGGACTATAGCCCAAAATGAAGAAACATGCGTTGTATATGGGATGCCGAAATCGGTCATTCATGCCGGACTGGCAGACAAAGTCGTGCCGCTTGATGAGATTGCCGGAGAAATAATCAATGCTGTTTAACAGATTAAATGCAATCACTAAAGATTATTACCGAAAATGCCGATAGAGTATTGAGCGGAACAGACATAAGACTTATAAAAGTTTGATGTAATTTCATATAAACGTAAAAGGGAGGGATAACAAAATGGCAAAACCAAACTGCTGGGAACTAAAAAAATGCGGAAGAGAACCCGGGGGAGAGAAAACTGGTGATCTCGGTGTATGTCCTGCGGCTTCAGACTCTACCACTAATGGGGTCAACAGTGGAAAGAATGGAGGCCGAATCTGCTGGGCCGTAGCCGGCACTTTTTGCGGCGGAAAGGTTCAGGGAGACTTTGCTCAAAAATCCGTGTCCTGCATGTCATGTGAAGTATTCAAACAGGTCAAATCAGAAGAAGGTGCTGATAATTTCGTGCTGCTGAAACCCGGACAGGTATACAACGCTGCAGGGAAATAATGTCTGCATAACTCCCTAGTTTGCAGACTTAAATAATTAAGATGATCTAAAAGCGGGAACAGGATATGATCCTGTTCCCGCTTTTCCTATCCCTGCATTTTCAATTCACCACTACAATTACCGCTTCAGATTAACGAGCTCAGTCATCAGCTCATCCGAGGTCGATACCATCCTTGAGTTCGCCTGAAACCCCCGCTGCATGATGATCATTTTCACAAACTCCGCTGCAAGGTCAACGTTGCTGATTTCAAGTGTATTTGACAGTATCTGCCCTGTCCCTGAATTTCCAGGAGCAGTGACGATCGGCTGGCCTGACTCAAAGGACTCGGCATAAAGGCTGTTGCCCTGCTTGATCAGTCCTTCCTGTGATATGAACTTTGCAAGTACAACCTGGGCGATGTTTTTTGTCTGTCCGTTTGTGAAAATACCGGACATCAGTCCATCCTCGTTTATTGTCAGGCTCTTCAGGGTACCGGCTGAATACCCGTCCTGGTCCAGATATGACGTAGTGGACGTGGCGCCGAACTGGGTTGTCCCCTCAAGGCCCGATGCTCCGTCAGTAGCAATATCATCGCCAAAGTCAAAAGCAATGGCCTGATTCTGGGTTGCACCTCCTGAAAAATCAAATCCGCCGGTCGGGGATGTCAGTGTCTCCGCGTAGTAAAGGGCTCCGTTCGTATTAAATTCCAGTCTGCCCTGGGCCTGTATTTGATCAGTGGCTGATGTGCTGTCAGTACCGCTGACAACTGCATACCATTCCCATTCATTTCCGCCGGCAGCTGCATACCCTATCGGCCATGTAAGTCCGCCTCCATAGGGTATCCCCGAATTGGCAGGAGTACCTCCGACTGCTATTGCCTGGTTTTTCCTGTAATAAATATTCAGGACATGGGAATTGCCCAGTGAATCATAAACAGTAATCGTACTGGTAAAATGAGACGTTGTAGCAGCATTATTTACATCAAAGGCAGGATTGGATGAAGAAATATCGGTTCGTGAATCCAGATTTGCAAATACTGTAACGTCCGCTGTATCGTTTGGCTGACTGTTGATGGATGCAACGTTGACGTCACCGACAACTGTTGACGCAGCACCTGAAACATCAAACTGATACCCCTGCAGACGATAGCCGTCAGCGTTGGTAGCATATCCCTGCTTGTCGATTCCGAACTGTCCTGCCCTTGTGTAAAATGTGTCGTTTACTTTTTTCACGACAAAGAGACCATCACCATCAATGGCAAGGTCCAGTACATTGGGTGTATTCTCGAAGGCACCCTGGGTAAATTCCTGCGAAACTTCATTCACCAGGGACCCTCTTCCAACACCATCAGATCCCACAGACTGGCTTACGATATCGCCAAAGACGATCGAACTTGACTTGAATCCATGGGTATTCATGTTGGCAATATTATCTCCTACCACCGCAAGCCCCTTCCCGTTAACATTCATTCCGCTGACTGCTGTAAACATTGATGTTACACTCATACTGTATTCCTCCCTCCTTTATTTTGGTTTCTTTTAATACCGCCGTTCATTTTCATGTCTGTTTTCATTCTTTGATTGATTTAATGTCGCTGAGATAAACACGTTTCGTCCCATCCAGGACAACATAGGTCATTCCATCATCGAAATCAATGCCGGTCACATATCCAGCACTTCTCGTTTCTGCCTGAACAGGTTTGCCTCCAAGGTCGAAGGCATCGACACTGAAAGTATAAAATCCCTCATTAAGCTGATTGCCCAGATCATCCTCTCCATCCCATACATAATTATTCATCCCTGCTGACTGCGCAGAGAGATCATCTGAACGAACGACTCTTCCCGATTCATCTCTGATTGTTATTTTAACTTTTGCAGCGTCATCGAACAGATCGTAGCTCATATCGGCAGTTCCCCTGAGATAGGCACTGCTGCCCCCTACGGTGACTGTTTTTCCAATCATGTTTGTGACTGCCGTATTCTGCATGGATTGCTGAAATGCCAGCAGATCACTCAGGGAGCCATTGATGTCATTAATCCCCTCGAGTGAACTGAATTGCGTAAGCTGTACGGTAAATTCCTTGCTGTCCATGGGATTCAGCGGGTCCTGATAACTTAATTCCTGAAGCAGAAGCCGCATGAAATCTTCCTGCCCAAGATTCTGCTTGCCGAAAATCTGCTTGCTGGCGCCGACATCAATGCTATTTACCCCGGATATATCCATGAATCCTCCTTAAATAATCTATGCAAAAATGTTTACCAGTCCATTATTATGAATTGCGCTCGTAGCTGTACTCATGTATTCTCTCTCTTTTGCCCTATCAGCAGAAAACGGAATTTCTCTTCCATTGCCATTTATATTTTCATCGCTTTCATTATTATTATTGTTTCTTAACCCGACAGAAAAACCGCCAACACTTACACCGTTTTTTGAAAGGGAGTCAACGATCTGCTGCATATTATTCTCTACAAACTCCCTGACTGCTTTATCTGCCGAATTAATGTGAATATTCACCAATCCTTTCTCGATACTTACATTTATATTCAGTTTTCCAAGAGTTTCACTCTCAACCTTTACACCCATTTTCGTACTGCTTTTAATAATATACGTAATCCTATCAACTACTTCATTGAAAGCAGAGGGCCTTACTGTATTTACCATCTTAAGGCCCTCACCTGCCTTTATGCTTTCATGAGAAGTGCTCGAGTTATTCATCAGGCTATTATTACTGGTTTCAGAACTGATGCCTTCAGATCGCGCATTGGAGTTTATACTGATCTTTGAGCTCGTTCCCATTTGATAATTTTCAGGTATGTGAGTTAACGGTTTATCAACCATGATGGTGTCACCGTTCTTTATTTCCTTTAGACCTGATTCCATCACCGTATCCTGAAACTGCCTGATTGTATTCCCTTTGAAATCAGCTTTTCTGTCCAGTTCAATGCTGTTCCTGCCTGCTTGATCGGTTTTCCTTTCTGGCTGTCCGGAAACGTGCTCTTGTGCTTCCCCGGTCTCTCCATGCACCGCAGTCTGTGCTTTTGCCTGGACTTTCTTTAAGTTTTCTTCAAAGCCGGCGTCACTTTCAATTGCCTGATTCTCTGATAAAATATCCTTCAACGTACCTGCCTGAAGACGGGATTCAGATACGGTCAACTTACTGTTGACTGCATCTGCGCTTTTCCCTTCTTTTCCGGCTTCCGCTTTGCTTGATTGAATCGTGTTTATTCTGGAAATGAAATCATCTGGTTTTCCATCACCGTTGGCGCCTGGCTGACTTCCACTCTCCCCTGAGGTTTTTCCACTCTCAATTTCTCCCTTTAATAGATGAGATAACAGATTTCCGGTTTTAAGATCAATTTCTGACTGGCTTTTGTTTCCTGATTGAGCTATTTCACTGACATTTGAGCCGTTGCCTTCACCAATTAAGTTATCAATGATCAATTCGCCGGGACCGCTGTTTAAAATATTGGACAGGAATAACCCGATATGATGTCCTCTGTCCTCTCCAGTTTCTGCTAAGGCGTCGCCTTCCGGCTGTTGAGGATACTTCTCCGTGCAATCCGGGCATTGATCATTTATTCCCTTCGTAAATTCTGTCTGCTCATTTGATTGGCCAGATGTTCCATCAACATGATCCCTGTTCTGGATGACTTCCTTCTTATCAATATTTCTCGAGGTTTCTGAATCATTCTGATCACTATTGATCTGCTCAGATTTTTTGATGTATCGTTGAGAATGAACATCCTGATTATTTGCAAACGTCGATGACTTTTTATTGATGTGCTCCGGTCTCTGACTGTATTTCTCACTTTGAGCAGTCTGTCTCGATAACAGTTCCGGTCTCTCGCTTGTGTCTGATCTAAAGTCATTCATCAGAGCGTTAAATCTGAACATGTCAAAACTGACTTTAGAGGTAGAATTAAATCCGTGCTTATTTGTGGCATTCTGGATGCTGTTGATATCTGATGATGTCTTCAAAAACACGTTCATGCCGATCATAAAAGCAATCATCATGCCAGATCATTATTTCTTCTCTATCTGTTGAATTTAATAGTTTTTTTAAGGCACGTCTCGCCTCATCGTTCAAGATCAGGAAACAATTTTCACAGCAGAGGAAAGTTTTTCCGCTTCATCAAAGAAATAGCTTCTTGTATTTTGCAAGCATTCAGGTAACATATGATTGCCTTCCTGTGATTACTAAGATTGAGTCCTGGCCATAAGATCTTATAAGAAAACATGGATTGACAGGAGGCTAAGAGATGACTGGTGCTGTCGGAGGCTGAGACTTCTTTTTCCTGGCTTTTGCGGCATACATTATTCTGTCCGCATCTGAAAGCAGTTCATCAAGAGGAATGCCTGTTTCAGGCTTTTTTCTGATAATTCCGACACTAAGTGAGAGCTTGTACGGCTTGACCGATTGAGTATTGAAAAAATCAATGTTTTCTTTTAACCTTCCTGTAAGGTTCTCAATGTCGGTCCCCGGATATTCATACATCAGAACAACAAACTCGTCGCCACCCAGACGGGCGATGATGTCCGACTCCCGATAAGACTTATCCAATATGTTCGCTATTTCCATTAACACTATATCGCCTTCACTGTGTCCATATCGGTCATTAATGGTTTTTAAATTATCAAGGTCGGCGGAAATCAGAAAAATGGATTTTTTCTCACGTTCCGCCAGCGTTAACTGTTTCTTGGCAAGGAGAAAAAATCCCCGTCTATTCAGGAGACCTGTCAGGTCATCGGTAATTGCCAATGTTCGAAGCCGTTCCTCCATCTGCTTTCGCTCATTTATTTCCTTTGAAATGACTGTTACTGCCACGATTTGCCCAGATTGATTTTTGACGGGGCTGAATGTCTGCAGATAATAGTTGCCATCCTTTTCACTTTGATATTCATTATCCAGAGATACTTTATTGACAAACACTTTATTAATGATTTCAAAAAATATATTTGTTGTTTCGTCTGAGTGAAATTCATTGAAATGCCTGCCCACGTACTGATCATCTGAAATCTTCAGCCTTGACATATATATTTTATTCATAAAGATAAACATGCAGTTTCTGTCGACTACATAAATGGAATCGTTCGTGGAGTTGACAAGTGACGCGTACCGCTCCCTGCTCTCTATCAGTTCTGCCTCAATACGCAATCTTTCTTTAAATACCCTGCCAATAACCAGACCGAATATAAGAAATGACGCTATCACAAGCAGTCTGAAACAAAATTCGCCTTCATCATAGCAGAGCTTATCTATAAATGTTTCACTTTGATGCACATACGCTTCAAAACCCGCATCAGCTATCACAAAAAGGACAGCAGCCAACAGTGAATAAATTAATATCATATCGGGTGATTTTCTCATACCTGAGAAGATGCAACATATATGCCTAAGGAAATCATCCGGAGAGAGGACCTAACTGCTTGATTTATTTAACTAATCAAGCTGCCAAATTGTGCTGCGTCCGTTCCGGGAGTATCTATGGTGAGTGATTTAACGCAGAAAAATCAAAATGAAACTGCTATTTTCTTAATTTTGCAATCTGCTTTGTCAATACAGTCGCCTTTTCTGAATCCATATTTCCAATGACGAGTCCGGCTTTTTTGCTGTTCATCTTGAGAAGTATGAGAATTGCCGTGTCATTGTCGAGGCCGGAAAGTCTCGATGCAGCGCTCTCGGGCGGCATTGACTCGTAGGCCTTTGCCACGTGCTTTAATCTCTTGACCCCTATTTCTTCAGCCTGCGTCAGCGATTTATCTATTTCTTTCAGAAGACTTGTATATTTGGCTATATCTTCTTCGACTTCCCGCTTCAGCGTCTCCAATCGAATTGTTTCTTTTTTAATGATCTCTTCCTTTTTTGCTATTTCCTTCTGCTGCTTTTCGAGCATTTTTGCGATATCATCCTCAGCATAACTATTCGGAATTGACACAAGTATTATTAATAATCCAAGAAGAATTCTCATTTCATTTTCCTCGTTACCCCCAGATAGTCCAGCTCCTTCTGTTCTGCGAGGGCCTTTTCTTTCTGTTCCTGCCTTGTCATTTTGTCATTCAATATTTCCATGGCCTTTTTGTCTCTATGTGCTTCAATAAGTGTTTTTTCGAGAGACTGAAGCATATTTTCACATTCAACATTCACTCTTTCCTGCTGTTCAATTTTCCCGTCTAAATGCGAAAGCATTTCATACTGTGATACAACATCTCTCGCACTGAACACACCTTGCTGATGTGCTTCTCTGAAATAGTTAAGCCTCTCATTGTAGTCCTTTTGTAAAGCATTCAATTTGGAGTTCTCGTCTTCAACTCTCTCATGGGCCTTCCTGACCTTGATCTCAATTTCCTTTTTCTTGGTGTCCTTCAGCTTCAATATCTTTGATATGGTCTCTTTTTTACGCACTGTCCTTCTCCATTTCATCGAAAATACAGAAGAGTTCCTGCAACGCGTCACTGTAGTCAATCAAGATACTCATGTCCTGTCTGAGATAGTTTTTCAATTTATCGATTATCCGAATTGAGAAATCAACCTTCGGATTTGAGCCCTGTTTGTAAGCCCCAAGATTTATCATGTCTTCAAACTTCTTGTACGTCGAAAGTGATTCTATAAACTTGTTGGCATATCCCCTGTGCTTATTATCAATTATATTCGGCATGACCCTGCTTACTGACTGCAATATATCAATAGACGGATAATGGTTTTCCATTGCAAGTTCTCTGGTCAGAACAATATGTCCATCCAGAACCGCCCTCGTCATGTCAGCAACAGGATCCATCATATCATCACCTTCAACCAGCACTGTATAAAGACCCGTTATACTTCCCTCACCTTCTGAGGTCCCCACACGTTCAAGTAACTTAGGCAAAAGGGCAAAGACTGAAGGAGTGTATCCTCTTGTCGTCGGCGGTTCACCCACAGCAAGGCCGATTTCTCTCTGAGCCATTGCCACCCGGGTCAGTGAATCCATAAGAAGCATAACGTCCTTTCCACAACTTCTGAAGTACTCGGCAATCGCAGTCGCAGTGAAGGCACCCCTGACTTTTGCCAGCGGGGCCTGTTCAGATGTAGAGACGACAACGACTGATTTCTTCAGTCCCTCTACTCCTAAATTTTCTTTCACAAACTCTCTGACCTCGCGGTTTCTTTCACCAATGAGAGCGATGACATTTACCGCAGCCTCTGAGTATTTCGCGATCATACTTAACAAGACACTTTTTCCAACACCAGACCCCGACATAATGCCTATTCTCTGCCCCTTGCCGCATGTTAACAGCCCGTTAATTGCCCTTATGCCTATATCTAACGGTTGTTTAATACTTTTCCTTTTTAATGGATTGGGTGATGCTGCCAGTAAAGGAAAATCAATACCGCCTATCGGGGGGCCTCCGTCAATGGGATTCCCCGCAGCATCAATAACCCTTCCGATTAACTGATCACTGACATTGACTGCAATATTTTTTCCGAGCGGGAATACCCTGCTGCCCGGTCTGATGCCCGATACCTCCCCGGTTGCCATCAGGATAATTCTCCCTTCTTTAAAACCGACGACTTCGGCATCAACGGGGGCAGCATTGTCTGAATAAATCTTACATGCTTCACCAATACTTACATCCAGTCCGGTTGCACTGATAGTAAGCCCGGTTATTTCGGTTATTCTCCCGTAAACTTTTAAGGGGTCCGATTCCCTTACGGCATGAATGTAAGGATCAAGCTCAATCGTCGCCATTTTCCCTGCCTTTTATCTGCTCCACAACGTTCTCAACTATTGAATCAAGATCGGTCACCACTTCTTCATTCTGACCAATCACAAGTGCCCCTGTAACCGGGATTTTCTCATTTGCTTCAAAAATAATGTCGTTATGAATACCAAGAAGTGAGGCCTGATGCCTTGTAAACAGCTCGTGAAGTGCCGGATTTATTTTAATGGTAATGGTCCCTTTGCGCTGCATCTTCTTCAATGCGTTCCTGACAATCGATATTATGATTTCAGGATTTAGGGTGACCTCATCCGAAATAATCTTTCTGGCGATTGCAATTGACAGGTCAACAATCTGCCCCTCTGTTTCCTTTATGAAGCCGTCCCTGAATACTATTATCTCTTCAATAATATTTGACAACCGCTCAATTAATATCGATGCCTTCTCCTCACCTGCCATGAATCCAGCTTTTTCACCCGATGCAAATCCTTCTTCGTACCCCAGTTTCTGCCTTTCTTCTATGCTCTGTAACCTGGCCCTGCTCTCCTCTTCCAGGACCGGCATTGCATAAAGCGTTGCCTCGCTGTTCTTCAATATCTTTTTGCTAAACAATAAGCTCCTCCCCGCCTCTTCCTGCGATAATAATCTGTCCTTCTTCATCCAGTTTCTTTGCAATTCTCACAATGCTTTGCTGTGCTGCTTCCACATCCGACAATTTAACAGGTCCCTTTGATTCCATATCCTCCTTCAAGAGCTTGACCGCTCTTTGTGACATGTTAGCGAATATTTTTTCTTTCATACTGTCAGAGGCTGTCTTCAGCGCCAATGACAGTTCTTCCGTATTTACATCTTTCAGTATCATCTGTATACCCTTGTTATCAATCTGTTCAAGGTCTTCAAAGACAAGCATCAACTCCCTGATTGATTCCGCAAGCCCTGAGTTCTGCAATTCGACTTTTTCGAGTACATTCTGTTCTGTGCTCCTGTCACAGTGGTTCAGAATGTCAGCTATTACCTTTGTTCCTTCAAACTTTTTGCCTTCTGATGTGCCCTTTATATCGAGCTGAACTTTCAGGACTTCCTCGATTTCTTCCAGTGCACTTTCAGGAATCCTCTGTGTTTCAGCTACCCGTATCGTAACGTCACCCCGGATGTCCTCGGGCAGCAATTCCATGACTTCAGCCGCCTGTTCAGGTTCAAGGAGGCACAATATTAACGCAATGGTTTGCGGATGCTCTGTTACAAGGAAATTTGAAAGTGTCGTGGCGTCAACCCACTTCAGCGAATCAAGCGGACTTTCTTTTGCAACCATCTCCATTATTCTTTCGGCATCTTCATTGCCAAGCCCGCGAGAAAGAATTTTTTTTACATACTCTTCTCCCCCTGAACCGACACTGATATCTCCGCTCGATATTTTCTCGACAGCTTCTTTGCATACAGATTCAGTATCGGCGCGCTCATTCTTCCTCCTTTTGGCCATATAGGAAGACACCTTGCTGATATCATCAGAATCAAGTTCCCTCAGAATCTGGGCAGCCACATCTTCACCGACGGTATTTAAAAAAATGGCCGCCTTTTCATATCCGGTCAATCCCATATTATCTGTCCCCCAGCCATCCTTTCACAAGTCCGGCCGCATCCTGCGGATTTTCATTGGCCCAGTTGACTACTTTTTTTTCTAACGTGAGATCCTTTGACTGGACCGGCTGCTCAAGCATTGCTGTTGCTTCAGGGCTGGCAACCATTCGCGTCTGACTTACTGGAGGGGTTTTCGAAAGCGATTTAATCATGGGACGCAGAATGACGAAAAAGAAGATGAGCGCAACCAGAAGAGGTACCGCATACCTGAGAACAGAAAAGACTATCGGCATGATATCTCTCTCAACTTCCCCAACATTCTCAGCAGGTATTTCCTTAAAGGGCATGACCGTCACACTGATCTCATCGCCTCTATCATCAGTAAATCCAATTGTCTTTCTTACAATATCTTCGTAATATTTAACGTCCGCTTCCGACCTTATAGTGTAATTCTCTGCCTTTTCGACTGAATCTTTCTGAGCAGCATGAATTCCGTCAATGATAATTGCAACTGAAAGCCGCTCAAGCGTAACCGGAGACTCGATGACGCGGGTAATGGTTTTACTCGTCTCATAATTAATCATTTCGTCTTCCTTCTGCGACTGCCCCTGTGATGAAGAACCACGCCCTGATCCGACTCCGCCCGGGATGTTAGATGCAACACCCGGAATACCGCCCGTTCCAGAACTTCCGGATATCGTCTTCTCGGAACTTTTCTGCTCACTTCTGACAACAACGCCGTCAGGATCAAAGACCTCTTCTGTTCTTTCACTCTGTGTAAAGTCAAAAGAGGCAGAAACCCTTGCCTTTATCTTTCCCTGTCCAACAACCGGCTCAAGGATACTCAATATCTTGTTTGTCAGATTCTTCTCATAGCTGTGCTGATAATCCATCTGGGTACCGCTGAGCGCCATCATGCTGTCTTCGGAAGGTTTCGTCAGAAGGTTGCCCTTATTGTCCAGAACCGTTATGTTTTCAGGCCCCAGGTCTTCAACACTGCTTGCAACGAGATGCACTATGCCCTCCACCTCTCTGCTGTTGAGCTTTCTGCCCTGGCCCAGCGTTACGAAGACAGCGGCCGAAGCTTCCGGCTTCTTGCCCTGAAATGCAAACAGCGTCTTCTCTGGCAGCACCAGATGGACCCTGCTTTTCTGAACGGTAGAGAGAGAACTGACCGTCCTCGAAAGTTCACCTTCAAGGGCCCGTCTGAAATTCAGTTTCTGAACAAACTCGCTTGTCGTAAACCCTGTTTTATCAAAAATTTCAAATCCAACTCCACTGCCCTGTGGAAGGCCTTCAGAGGCCAGTTCAAGCCGTAAATCATAGACCTTGTCTGACTGCACCATGATTGTCCCTGACGGCCTGAGATCATACTGAATGTTTCTTCCCTGCAGCTCCTGGGCTATCCTGCCTGCATCCTCTTCAGAGAGACTTGAATAGAGGACCTGGTAATCAGCCTTGTTTATCCACACCAGCAGGAGATACATGCCAAAAATACTGGCAACCAGAACCACCAGAAGAGCTATTTTGTTTTTTACAGGCCACGCCAGAAAGTTCTCGAATATGTTGTCTATTGTCGCCATATTAAACCTGCATCCTCATTATTTCCTCGTAGGTGCTGAGGAGTTTGTTCCTTATTTCTACCATTAACTGAAAGCTCATGTCCGCCTTTTCAATGGCAAGTACTGCACTGGTGATGTCACCCCCTGATGAGAGTTCACTGACCGCCTTTTCAACATCCTCCTGCACTTGGGACACTTTGCTGATTGCCTCATTGATTACTGAATCAAAACTGCCTCCTGATTCAATTTTTAATGCTTTTGTCTGTGAAGCAGTGCCGGCATTGATGGTATTACTGATATCTTTTATGGGAAGATCACTCATTAATACCTCCCTATCTCAAGGGTTTTGCTGTACATTCCCTTTGATATATTAAAGGCCTTCACATTCGCCTCATATGCTCTCAGCGCCATCATCATATTGACCATTTCTTCAATTACATTTATGTTTGGCATGGATACATTCCCATTTTCATCTGCATCCGGATGGCCGGGGTCATAGACAATGACGGGCGGTCTGGAATCTTCGGCAACACCGGAAACCTTAACACCCTCAAGCTGATCGGATGAATTTGATTTTATGGGCATGATCTCGAAAATCACTTCTTTCTTTTTATACGGCCCGCCGTCAGCCGACCGTGTTGACTGTGCATTTGCCATATTTGAAGCAATGGCGTTCATCCTGTGTTTCTGGGCCTCAAGAGCCGAGGCACTTACTTTAAAAATGTCCATTTCTTACCTGCCTCCCCTTATCGCAGCCTTATACATTTTGATTTTTGAGTTCAGTATTCGCGTTGCTGCATTATGTAAAAGTGAGTTTTCGGTCATTTTTGCAACTTCGACATTCAGCTCGACGTTGTTTTTGTCTCCCCATGACAGGTCGCTTTCGACAACAACGTTGCCATTCACCTCATTATTCTCTCCTCCCCCAACGTGCTTTGGATCGGTGGTCATGAGTTTCATTGTCTTGCCAAGGAGATTGCCGAACTTGACATCTTTTGCCTTGTATCCCGGCGTATCAACATTGGCAAGATTTGACGAAATGACCTTGTGCCTCTCGTTGGCTGCATTAATTAATCTGTGCAATATGTTAAAGCCCTTGTCCATCACCGCACCTCCACAGAATTTATCCACGATCTGAATATCAAATTTTATGCCAACGTCACCAATGCAAACATTGATCACCCTTAAATTTTATTTCTCTTAAAATACAGATACTTATATTTAATCCTAAGTATATGCCCCGAAGCGTATTGCATGTTGAGTGTCAATTTATTTACGCTGTAGGAATTTTTTTCCCGTATCCGTTCAGTTTGTTTCGAATAGTCCTTACACTGACCCCGAGAGCTTTTGCTGCCTTTGTCTTGTTACCGTTTGCCTCCTCAAGGGTCTTTAATATTAAGTCCATTTCCATATCCTTGATGCTTCCGCCAGATGTCTGACAGTGGATGACATCATCCTCAATCATAAGGTCTTCTTCGCCAATAATGTCTGAGTTGGCCATGAGCACCGCCCGGTGAATTACATTTTCAAGTTCCCGTATGTTGCCCTTCCAGTATCTTGACATGAGGAGGTCAAGCGCTTCGCTGCTAAAACCTGAAACCGTTTTGTTAAGCTCTAAAGCAAACTTATCTGCAAAATGTTCTGAAAGCAGTCCTATATCGGACTGTCTATCCCTCAGGGGCGGCAAGTTCAGCGGAAAGGCACTGAGCCTGAAATAGAGGTCCTCCCTGAATCTCCCCTCCTCGATTTCCCTGTTCAGGTCCCTGTTTGTCGTAGCAAGAACGCGTACATCAACGGGAACCGGCTGTTTGCTCCCAATCCTGTCTATCTCTTTTTCCTGCAATACCCTTAATAATTTCGCCTGTAACGTTGTTGACATCTCCCCTATTTCATCCAGCAGGATAGTGCCGCCGTTTGCAAGTTCAAATTTTCCGATCTTCTTTTCCATTGCACCGGTAAATGACCCTTTTTCAAAACCAAAAAGCTCCGATTCAAGAAGGTTGTCAGGAATTGCGGCACAATTGACCGCTACAAAGGGCTTCTTGGATCTGCGGCTGCTCTTGTGTATGAACCGCGCCAGGAGTTCCTTTCCGGTACCGCTTTCTCCCAGTATGAGAACGGTTATATCACTCAATGCAACACTGCTGGAAAGCTGAATGATTTTGTTCATGGTTTCATCGTTTGTTATGACTTCATGACTGCTGCACTGATTCCTGGAAATTATATTTTCAATGGTCCTTGTGAGGGAATCAAAAGAAAAGGGTTTCATCAAATAATCGCATGCTCCCTCCTTCATTACCTCCACCGCATTTTCTACGGTCGCAAACCCGGTAATTACGAGGAAGGGCAGACTTCTGACTTTGCCCCTGACTTTCTTGATGAATGACAGTCCGTCCATTCTTGGCATCTTCATATCTGTCACGATCATTGAAACAGAAACCGTTTCAAGTCTCTTGAGCGCCTCTACCGGATTTTCAGCGAGTATGACGTCATACCCGATTCTCCCGATGGCTTCCTCAAGGGCGGTCCTCATTTGCGGGTCGTCATCAACGACTAATATCGATTTTTCCTGTTCACTCATGTTAACACTCCAATCCATCACATACGAGGTGTTCATTCTCGATAGGTGCAGAATTTCTTCTCACCGGAAATGAGAGACTGAATGTACTGCCTTTATCATCATTTCTGCTGGCCCTGATCAACCCGTCATGACACTGCATGATTTTATGAGCAATTGCGAGTCCGAGGCCGGTTCCCGTGTCCTTCGTGCTAAAGAAGGGATCAAATATCTTTTCTGCATTTTCTGGGCTTATACCTTCTCCTTCATCGACAATAAAGACTGAAACATATTCATCGCTGGATGCCATGCTGATCTCGATTTCACCGCCTTCAGGCATGGCCTGCACAGCATTCATGAGAATATTCATAAAAACCTGTTTGAGCAGTTCAGTATCACCGGCAATTATTTCTTTGGATAGCGACCTCATAATTTTCACACCCCTTACCTCTATCAATGGTGCCAGCATTGCGAGTGACTCCTTAATAGCAATATCCAGCCGTATATCTTTCAATGCGGGTTTTTGAGGTTTTGCAAAGAACAGCATGTTCGTCAATATATTGTTGAGACTCTTTATCCCGGTAGAAATACCACGGGCCATGTCTGAATGAGCAGAGCCTTCAAGATCATCGGTCAGCATATTTGAAAAAAGTTCAATGCTGCACAACGGGCTTCTTATCTCGTGAACGATCTTCGCCGCCATTTCCCCCATCGCAATAAGCCGCTGATTTCTTTCATGATGGCGTTCAAGATCCTTGATTCTGGTTATATCCTTAATCAGAATGACAAAACCTCGTATCTCCCCGTCCGGATCCAGCACAGTCGAGCGCGATACGATTACATCGTATGTCCTGTCATTGACCGTCAGTCTGGTACCGGAAAGACTATCATGCATGTGAAAATTGAGATCCTCCAGCCTCATCGAAACAACACGACCAGCGTCAGTGCAGAACAACTCCTCCGATGCCCTGTTAATCATACTGATCTTCTCGTCCTGGTCCAGCACAACAATTGCCTCACTGATACTCTGAAGGACTGCCTGCAGATAGTCCTTGGATTCTCTCACTTCCAGTATTGCCTGATTCAGCTGGGCATTCTTTTTCTCCAGTTCCTGGGTCAGATAATTAACCCGCTCTCTCAGTTTTGCATACTGCGACTCCAGGCTCTTTGATGCCTGTGTAAAACTGTGAAACGCTTCATTGAGTTTTACGACATTTTCCATTAATAAACCTCTCTGACCTTGTTAAGAAGATTTATCTCTAAAAGTTTTGACTTTGAAAGACGCCCCAGCATGGTGCCGCCTTTATCCAGCCGTTCAAACAGTTTTTCTGATTGTTGTCCGCTCTCATTACGACCAATTCTGTATAATATCCATTCATCGTCCGGGTTAATTTTATACGCAATCCTGTAGTATTTGAGAGCCTTCGCCAGTGATTTATTTTTATAAAGAATATCAGCAAGCATGACATAGTGATCAGCGTCCCATTCTGACGCATTCAGCTTATTTTCATAAAATGTGATCGCTTCATCTTTCTGTGCTGATTTCGTGTTATCCATATCAAGGAGAATGCTACCGGTAAATGTAAGATCTTCATTTCCAAAGTTTTTGATCCGGGAAATAGTCTGAACTGCAGACATGTAATCCTCTTTTGCACGGAGTATTTTTGCCTTGACTCTCAAGGCATCGTCATCCGGCTTTTCAATATCGATTGCACGCGTCATAAACGCCTCAGCCAGCGCTATTTTGCCAATTCCGATATAATAATCAGCAAGAGCAACTGCAGCTTTCACTCTTGCCTTTGAAGAGCCATTTTCGATGAGCCATCTGCTTAGCGTAATAAATGGTTTACCTTCATACCTGAGACGCCGGGCTATGCGGAGCAGGAATTCCTCTCTCGATTCATCCATGAGCCACATATCCACTTCCTTCCACAGTTCGAGAAAGGTCATTTCATCACTGCCTTCATCTTTCTCCTTTTCACTCAGATTGAGTACGATTGCTTCGAGTTCGCTGAATGTCTCAACTGGTGGTTTTTTGCCGTATGCAAGTTCTTTAATGGCGGAAACAGCCTCTCTGATCTTTCCCTCCTTGTGATATAGCCTGGCCAGGGCAAGAAGCGCATCTTTATATAAATCGGAATCAATATGTTTAAATCTGATTTCTTCGAGGGCCTCAATCGCTTCCTGATTCTGCCCGATACTCAGTAATGCAAATGCCAGACTGAAGAGAGCACGAACCCTGACGTCTCTGTTCTTTGATTGTGAAGCATGCATGAAATTCCTTCCCGCCTCCTTGATATTCGCTTCATCCATGGCAATAAGTCCAAGGCTGATTTTTGCGCTGTCCAGATAAGGTCCATATTGAATATTGGTAAAATGCTCCTTTGCCTTTTTCAGCTCGCCCGTCAGGCGCATATTTTCACCAAGGAGGTAGTACGTTTCAAAGGATTTTTTTGGATAACTGCTGTCTGCCGCGTTTGCTAGATCGTAGATTTTTTTCGCCTCTTCTGATCTTTCAAGCTTTTGCAGCGCATTGGCCTTATGAAATAGGGCAATAGCATCTTGACCTGCGCTGTCATAATACTGAACGGCCTCATTTAATAAACCTAACTTTTGCGAGCAATTCGCCAGTCCCAAGTAGGCCTTTTGAATGCGCTTTGATGCAGGGAATTCATTGATAAATACCAGATAATTTGAACGGGCCTCGTGATCCAGTCCCATCATCTCATATACTGTCGCTCTCCTGAAAAGCGCAAGCTCTTTAAGGTCACTATTGGCATAAATATATGCCAGTCTTAAATGATCAATGGCTTCGATATATTGCCCGCCAGCATAGTATCCCTCTCCATGAAGGAAATAATAAAAGGCCATCTCTTCCGTTCCTTCCGGTTCAAAACGAGGCAGCAGCTTCAGGTTGCCGATTGCATTTCCGGACTGCAGCAGTCCCCATAATTCCTCATATTTTTCAGGGACAATGATATTGTTAAAATCTGAATCTTCATTCACCGCATTCTTATCGGCGCTTCTTTTTCTTTTCGACTTTTTTTGTTTGTAAGTCTCGCCCGCTATTTTTGCCATCTTTCTTTCCACAAGAGGCACAGATCTGTCGTCTTCAGGCGTCCTCTGTTTTATCTGGCCCGGTATGCTCTCAGACGTTTCTTCGCTTACCGCGGCTGACACTGCTGATCTGTCGTCTTCCGGAGTTCTCGGTTTTACCGATGCTGAATTTCCAGTATCTCTTTGGCTATCCGCCTCTGACAGAACAACAGACCGGTCGTCTTCAGGTGTTCTCTGTTTAACCGGCATTGGTTGTGCGTCAAATAATTCTTTATTTGTATTCACTGAAACTGCAGCTTCGCCATATTCAGGAGCGGTGATGAGTGAAGCATATTTTCTTTTTGCCAGCTTCACCTTTTTTTCATTCAGCAGAGGATAAACATCCACCACGAGACGGCTTGGTTCCTTCAGGGAAAAAACTTTCATTTCGCCCTTCTTCGGCAAAGAAACGATGACACTGTCTTTATCAGCTTTATATGCAAACGGAGTATTCTCTTCCTCAATATCAATGCTGGCGTCATCAAAACTGATTTTTATATCTTTCTCTTTCTGTTTCACGTGCCCCTTTGATACAATTTCTTCAGCACCTTCAAGGACGATTCTGTAAAAGCGAGGATGCTGACCAGTCCTGAGACTGATAAGTGATGACCCTGCATCGGACACATCGGCTTTTGATGCACTGCATACATCAATCCGCAGAAAAGACACTATGAGGGCCAAAAAAAGTATCAATACTCGAAAACAACTCATGACGCACCAAACAGCAATTAGTGTGCCAAAGTTAACATCTTAATTTTTATAGTTTTTACAAGAGACAATCGTCATATATCTGACGCTTTCTGATAAGAAAGGGAAATGAAGGAAGTAATTCTGCAAAGCATATTCTTTGCGACGTGCGGGGTGGACAGTCAGCAGAAACAACTTTATTATAATCTATATTATTTGCTGCATAACGAGGAATGCCTGGTTCTGAATCGCTTCAATTCTGAATACTAAAATTGATCGCCTTTTTTTTCATTTTCTCAATCAGGGTGGTCCTGTTGAGACCGAGCAGACTGGCAGCCTTGCTTTTGATACCCTTGGATAGTTCAAGCGCTTGCACAATCATATTGTTTTCAATCTCGTCAAGCATCATGTTCAGATCTATGCCGTCTCTGGACAATGCCTGAACTGCGTTTGCCACACGCTGCACCTGTCGCTTGTCAACCAGTCTTTCCGGCAGATCAGCCGGAGAAACAACTTCTCCCTCTTTGAGAATCAACATTCTTTCAACGAGATTTTCCAGTTCACGAACATTTCCCGGCCACTTATACCTGGAAAGGCACTGCATTGCTTCATCTGATATGGTAGGCGCCGCCTTCCCTTTTCTCCTTGACATATGGGTTATAAAGTAATCAACCATAAGGGGAATATCTTCTCTCATATTCCTCAAAGGCGGAAGTCTCAAGGGGATTACATTTAACCGGTAATAAAGGTCTTCCCTGAATGTACCCTCTTCAACGGCTTTTTCAAGGTTCCTGTTCGTTGCGGCTATTATTCGTACATCCACGCTCAGTGTTTTTATGCCGCCAACTCTTTCAAATTCCCTTTCCTGCAGTACTCTCAGCAGTTTTACCTGCAGCGCCGGTGCCAGTTCTCCAATTTCATCAAGAAACAGGGTGCCGTAATTTGCAAGTTCAAAACGACCGATCCGTGTACTGATAGCCCCGGTAAAGGCCCCTTTCTCATGGCCAAAGAGCTCAGACTCAAGGATTTCTTTCGGGATTGCCGCGCAGTTCAACGGGACAAAGGGTTTTTTCGCCCTCGAACTGTGAGAGTGTATGTTTTTGGCGACCAGTTCCTTTCCGGTGCCGCTCTCACCGGTTATCAAAACCGTGCTGTCAGTGTCAGCAATTTTTTCAATAAACTGAATGACACCCTGAATCGGGTCCGACTTCCCGATAATCTGGTCAAGTGCTCTTTTATTAAAACTGGACTTTTTCTCAAGTTCTTTTTTCAGGCTCGTATTTTCCTCCTGAAGATTTGAGACATCGAGGGTCTTTTTAATGACCATATAAAGCTCCTCGAGATTAAACGGCTTTGTTATGTATTCAAAAGCACCGAGTTTCACTGCCTCAACAGCGGTCTGCACCGTTGCATGTGCAGTAATAACAATTGAAGGGACATCTATTTTTCTTGCAGCGCGTTCTCGTAAAACATCGAGGCCGCTCATACCCGGCATCATAAGGTCAAGGAGAAAAAGAGCGAATGAATCTTCCGTCAGGAGTTTAAGACCAGACTCTCCATCAGAGGCCAACACAATTTGAAAACCCTTAGCCTCAAGAAAATCTTTGAGGAGATCTCTAATGGATTCTTCGTCATCTATGACTAAAATCCTTTGCATAGGACTATATTGCCATATTATTTCCTGCACGTCAAGAGTTTGACGGAGAGTAAATGCTAAAGAAGAATTGAAATGAAAGAGGTTTTTGCAAGGCAGCTATTTTTTATCAATGAAATATGACTCGACCCTGTTACGCCCTTCTCTTTTTGCCCGGTAAAGGGCCTCATCTGCCTGGTGAATCAGGGCACTTGGTGATTCAGTATCGCTCCTGAGGTTTGCAACACCGAGACTGATCGTGATATTAATAACAGCGCCATTGAAATTATTTTCCATGACCATAATTGCTTCCCGGAATCTTTCTGCTACAAGTTCCGCACCTTCAAGGTTCGTTTCTGGAAGCATGCAGCAAAATTCCTCCCCGCCATACCGGAACAAAAAGTCGATATTCCGTATAGCAGCAGAAATTCTCGAACTCACCGATTTCAGAATAAAGTCCCCGCATTGATGTCCATATGCATCATTTACTTTCTTGAAATGATCTATATCAAACATAACAATGCTGAACGGCCTGCCGTACCTCTTATGTCTAAAATACTCTTCGTTCAGTTTCGTATCCATGAATCTTCTGTTGTAAATACCGGTGAGTCCATCCCTCATGTTCATTTCAACAAGTTTCTGCTCATAAACAGCAACTTCGGTAACATCCTGGACATAGATGAATAGATACTTAATTTCATTATTCTCATCACGCAGCGGTCCCATGGCGCAACTCTGCTGCATATATTCAAATTCAGAGCCAACATAACTGGAAGACTTGAACGGGAACAGATAGCCATGCAGCTTTTGAGAGAAAAAGCAGAAGTTTCCGAAAGAAAAAACGGATTTACAGCTCCTGATAAATTTCGGGGTATCCAGATTCGGGAAGGATTCTAAGGCATGTTTGCCTACGACTTCATCGGCTTCAATCCCGCTGTGGATTTCCATCCATCGATTCCACTTCTGAATTTTTAAATCAGTGTCGAGAATTACTATGCCGAGATTAATTGCATCAAAGATCTGATTAAGTATCATTCATATTGTTCGATAAATATTTTAAGTGCATCTCTTAACCACTTGATGGATTCATTACTCGTCACAAGAAACAGAAAACCGCTCACATTTCCACGTTCAAACAAAAAGTCTGTTTTTAGCACAATCGCCGTCTTTTCAGGGTCATAGTGTCCGCTGGTTATCGCTTCTTCATACTCTTTCTCTACCAGAACCAGTGGCGGCGTATAGGTAACAATATCATGCAGAAGTTCAGCAAGTTTTCCGACACAGGCTCCAATGAGTATGTTGCCGACTTCCATGAGTGTTTCTCTTTCAAGAATATCAACAGGGCCTGTATCCATTCCCCGCCGGTCATCGGACTGCAGCATGTTGATGAGCGCTTTCCCTGAACCTGATGAGAATATCAGTAATGCATCACCTTTAAACTTTCCCCAGAATTTCTGTTCAACAATGCTGATTTGCTTGAATTTCTTTACATGTTCCTTTATATAGACCGGAAGCTCAGGAACCTGCATGATCTTAATAAACGGCACGGCCAATACAACATGCGTGTCTATGACTTCTGCAAGATCTGATGCGGACTGGCCGAAGGCAATGTTCATTATTTCCTTAAGAATTTCTACTTCCTCATCTGAAAAATCCTGTGTGCTCCGTGCCTCGGTATCCATGCTTACTCCGCCTTTTGTAACGTATCCTGGGCTTTTAATAAAGCAGATTGAATTTCTTCTCTTTTCAATGGTTTCTTGAGCACCATATATGCTCCCAAATCGAGAACCCTCTTTATTGCCTTCATCTGAACATCCGCTGTAACAACTATAATAAGAGCATTTATGTCATTCTTCACGATTTCTTCTATGGCTTCATACCCCGTCATAACAGGCATCGTCAGATCCATAAATGTAATATCAGGTCTTATCCGGGTATATTTTTCGCAGCCTTCCTTCCCATCCACTGCTTCATGGAATTCATATCCCTGGTCTTTGGGCAGGCAGCTCTTCAGCATTTTCCTGGCAATCGGTGAATCGTCGACAATCAATATTTTTTTAATCATGCAGTAATATTTCCTGTTTTTATCTTATCGAAATTTACTCTGTGCACGTTCATTCAGTATTAAAATAAATTGTTATTTTGTCAAGATTTCATCGAATCTTGTATATAATAAATTACATACTATATCGGCACCAATGAAAATAAACTTTAAACATTTATCAAGAGACGAAATTCATGCCATTCTCAGCGGACTGAAAGCATCACCGTACGCAACCG
>Ga0209536_100002494_pt1 | contig 30049 bp, 25 predicted proteins | sample DeeMarSeWOR28_12_FD_187461 | JGI IMG/M metagenome (GOLD analysis project Ga0209536, IMG submission 187461) | Marine sediment microbial communities from White Oak River estuary, North Carolina - WOR-2-8_12 (SPAdes) (version 2) | ecosystem: Environmental > Aquatic > Marine > Intertidal zone >...
GAGGTATATAAATCAACAGACGGCGGTTCTACAATAATGCAAAAATCATCTGGTGGATTAGCTGGTGGTTTTACTCCACCGATTGGCGGACAGGAAGGCGGGCCTAACTATACTCACTCTGATGCCCATGATGTTAAGCAACACCCCACAGACTATAATACTTATTATATTGCCACCGATGGTGGGATTTTCAGAACAACCGATTTTGGAGAAACATTTTCTTCTCATAACGGAAGGTACCAAACCACTCAGTTTTATAATGGAACTTCAAGTTCTCAAACAGATTCCTTGAAAGCAATGGGAGGTTTCCAGGATAATAGTACTGATATTTACAGCGGAGACTTAGCCTGGTTTAGAGCACCTGTTGGGGGTGACGGTAGCTGGACCGGAATAGATGCTGCCAACGATGATATTATGTTTGCTTCTTCGCAAGGCCTGAATATGAGTAAATCTACAAATGGTGGTAACAATTTTTCTAATGTCTCTCCATCCGGAAGCAACATAACTGTATTTATTGCGCCATATAAATTATTTATAGATAACGGTAATATTATCTATGCAGGAAGAGACAAAATTTATAAATCAACTAATGGCGGAAGTAACTGGACTACTACAAACAATGGAAATGTTTTAGACGGCAACCCGGCACTTGCAATGGATATCAGTTATCAGACGAGCGATAAGGTATATGTTGGAACAGCTCCTTACCTGACACGTTCAGGTTTGTTCCGAACAATTAATGGTGGGACTAGCTGGGATAATATCACCGGAACGCTTCCGGACAGATTCCCCGCTGATATTGCTGTTGATCCAAATGATGATGATATAGTTTATGTAACTTTTTATGGTTTTGGTACCGGACACGTTTACAAATCTACGAACAGTGGAGATACGTGGACTGATATAAGTGATAATTTGCCTGATGTACCAACACTTGCTGTTATCGTTGATTTGAATAATTCTGATCATGTATATATTGGAACTGATATTGGTGTTTTTGTTAGTACTGATGGCGGAGGGAGCTGGCAGGATTTTAATGATGGACTCCCCGATGCGGTTCAGGGAATGGATTTGAATATTACCTATACAAATAATGTTATAAGGGTGATGACACACGGCAATGGCGGCTACGAAAGAAAACTACTGAGCCAAATACCTGTTGGCCTTAATCCCGAGCCGCCTGTTGTTTCAAGCTTTAAGCTTGAGCAAAACTACCCGAATCCGTTTAATCCAGGCACGGTGATTAAATGGCAAATACCTGTAGATGGTTTTGTTTCTTTAAAAATTTATGACATGCTTGGAAACGAGATTGCGGTATTGGTAAATGAAGAAAAAGATGCGGGCAGTTATCAAACAGATTTTAATGCTTCAAATCTTTCCAGTGGAACCTACTTCTACAGAATTGAATCTGTCGGTTTTGTTCAAACAAAGAAGATGATATTACTCAAATAGTAAATACTTCAGAATAAGTATGAAGTTTATGGGCGATCATTAATGATCGCCTTTTTTATTATTTTTGTAACAGTTTTTTATCTAAGGGAGAGAAAATGGAGATTAAACCAAACAAAAAGCTGTTCACTAAACAATTATATGTTTTAGTGACGATATCATTTCTCGTTTTAATAGTTGCCGTCATTCTCCAAATAACTATACCACTTGATCCAAAAGTTTCTGCAGGTGATGCTGCTTCTATATTATGGCCTATTGTAATTGGTATGATATTTCTTCTTTGGCTCATTGCTGTTCCAATAGTAAAAGAGTGGATTAAAAATCTCATATACTATATTGATGAAGATAGAATAACAATTCATAAAGGTATTATTTCCAGGATAAAACAAAACATACCTTATAGAGCGATAACAGATTTTCAGCTTCACAGATCTCTTTATGATAGATTTCTCGGAATAGCTTCTATAAAAATTCAAACTGCAGGACAAAGTCCAACCGCAACAGGTTTTGAAGCTAAATTATCCGGATTAATTGAGTGGGATGATTTGCTTGAATTGTTAGGAGCAAAAGTAAAAAGACTTTATCCTTCATCTGTTACTCCTGAAGTCACCGGATCAATAATAAATGAAAATGGTCTGTTGGAAAATATTTTAGAAGAACTAAAGGGAATAAGGAATGCTTTAGAAAAGAAGCATCAATAATTAGCTGCAGTCATAGAAGTACTATTTATGATCTGTAAATTTCTTCCGGCTGCTTGAGTATCAAGTAGAAAAGTTGATGCAGTATCTATACATTATTCAGGATTGGATGCTTGATTCTCTAATTTGAATTATGTTTCCTGTATAAAAAGCAATCTTAAAAATTTATATTCTTTACATTTCCTGAATTATCATATAACTTCCCTACAAAAGAAAAAACAATAATTGAAGGTTAAAATGACCAAATATAATTTTATTCCATTGAAGGATTTTAAAGAATATTCCCCCGACGAAATGATTGAAAGATCCAAAAGTTTTTACAATCAAACGAAAAAGAGAAGAACCGTACGGGATTTTTCCGATAAACCGGTTTCAAAAGAAGTAATTGAAAACTGCATTCGCACTGCCGGGACTGCACCTAGCGGAGCTAATTTACAGCCATGGCATTTTGTTGTTGTATCCGAGCCGGAAATTAAAAGGCAAATTAGAATAGCAGCGGAAGAGGAAGAAAAAGAATTCTATACAAAACGCGCACCTAAGGAATGGCTGGAAGCACTTGCTCCTTTAGGAACAGACGAACAGAAACCTTTCCTTGAAAAGGCACCGCATTTGATTGCCATTTTTTCTAAGAGTTATGATTTACTTCCGGATGGCAGAAAAGTGAAGCAGTATTATTCCCAGGAATCTGTTGGCATTGCAACTGGTATCTTAATAACAGCTGTTCACAATGCCGGGTTGGTTTCGCTTACACATACGCCAAGCCCGATGAATTTTTTAAATGAGATTTTGGGAAGACCCAATAACGAAAGACCATTTTTACTCCTGGTGGTTGGTTTTCCGGAAATAGATGCGAAAGTACCTGACATTAAAAAGAAAAAGTTGAGCGAGATAGTTACATTCAAATAAAATTAAACCTTTAACGTTTCCCCTTCCGTTTTTGCAATTGTAACTGCTCCGCAGGAATCGCTCCACACATTTACGGTTGTACGGCACATATCTAAAAATCTATCCACGGCAAGAATCAAACCCACACCCTCCAATGGCAAACCGACTGCTGATAGAATAACTGATATCATTACAAGCCCTGCCATAGGAATACCTGCGGCACCAATAGAAGCCAGCAGTGCGGTTATAACTACTACCATTTGCATTATAAAACCTAACTCAATTCCATATGCCTGTGCAATAAACATGGCAGCTACACACTCATATAAAGCTGTGCCATCCATATTTACAGTTGCGCCAAGCGGAAGAACAAAGCTTGTAACTTTATTTGATACTCCAGAATTATTTTCAACAGCATCAAGGGTTAGTGGTAAAGTTGCAGATGAAGAAGAAGTAGAAAATGCTGTAAGCAGAGGAGCGCTCATAGCTTTTGCATGTAGTGCCGGTTTTACCCTCGCCACTAGTTTAAGAATGAATGGCAAGATGATAAAAGCATGAAATAACAGCCCTAATAATACAGCCGACATATAGAGCCCCAGGCTTCCAACAAGACTCATAATATTATTTGCCTGCTCTGAAACAACAGCAGCAACAATACCTAAAATCCCCAGGGGCGTAAACATTATTACAAAATGAGTTAGCTTCATCATTACTTCGAAGCCACCGTTAAAAAAATCTGTGAACATTATCTTATATTTTTCATTAACCCGTGTGATGAAATATCCTAACAATATTGAAAAGAATATAATCGCGAGCATATCTGCTGAGGCAAGCGCATCAAAAATATTGGTTGGGACCATTCGCATAATAATATCACCTAAATCGCCGCTGCTTGCTGCAAGTTCAGGCACTTCGCTTCTTAACCCTAAATCAGCACCAATCCCGGGCTGAATAATATTAACAAGTACTAATCCAGTTATAATTGCAAAGAAGCTTGTAGTTATATAGTAAGCAAATGTTTTTAATCCCAGCCTTCCAAGGTTATGGGCATCGCCTATGTTTGCAACACCCGAGATAATTGATGTGAGAATAAGGGGAACTATTATCATTCTTAATGCTCTTAAAAATAGGTCGCCCATCCAGCTAACATAATTAACATAATCGGTGAGGAATAAGCCATAGATTACCGCAATAAAAAGTGCAATTAATATTTGCCAGTGCAGTTTTAATTTTAACATTAAAGAATTATCCCAAATTTTTATAAAATGTTTTGAAGGATTTCATCGCAAACAGCATAACCCTTTTTTGTTAGTTTGATGATGCTATTATCATGGTAAATTAAATTATCGTTCTCCAGTTGTTCAAAATAATGATAATTTTTCTTTAACCAATTATCACCAAACTTTTCTTTATAATTCTTCAAAATTAATCCGGAGCTTCTGAGAGCCAGCATAACAAATTCGTTATGTGCATCTTCTTCTGAAAGATTTTCATATCCGGCAATTGCATAATTATATTTTTCTATTTCACTTAGATATCTTTTTAGACTGGAAAAGTTCCACCACCTTCGGCCATCCACAAAAGAATGTGAAGATGTTCCAAATCCCAGGTAATTCTTGTAATGCCAATAAGCATTATTGTGTTTACATTCATATCCAGGTCTGGTAAAGTTGCTTACTTCATATTGGTAAAATCCTTGTTTCGTAAAAAATTCGATGGTAGTTTCGTAAAGATCGGCATCATAGTCATCACTTTGCATTTTAACTTTTCCATCCAAAATCATTTTATTAAGAATCGTTCCTCTTTCTAAAATCAAACTGTATGCTGAAATATGTGTTATCGGAAGTTTAATAGCCTGTTTCAAATTGTTTAACCACATTTGCTTTGTTTGCCCAGGAAGATTAAAAATTAAATCGAGACTGATATTTTCAAAGCCGGCGTCAGAGGCATTGTGTAATGTTTCGACAGCAGTAATTGAATTATGAATCCTGGTTAAAAATTTTAGTTCATCATCATTAAATGATTGTACTCCAATGCTGATCCGGTTAATACCGGCAATTCTAAATTTTTTAAGTTTCTCTTTATCAACAGTACCTGGATTTGTTTCCATTGTAATTTCAGCATCAGCAGATACTTTATAATTCTCTGCTATTGAAGAAATTATTTCCTCGAGATATTCCGGGTGCATTAAAGAGGGCGTTCCTCCGCCAAAAAAAATTGAAGTTATGATTCTGTCCGAGGAATAACTTTCGGCATAATATTTTATTTCCTTCTTTAGTGATTGAAGAAATGATGAAATATTATCGCTAGTAATAATTGAATAGAAATCACAATAAATACATTTGTGATCACAGAAAGGAATGTGCACATATATCACTAATTCTCTTAATTCTTTGCCTGGCAAAATGTACCGAATTAATTAAACGTTGAAATAATTTAATCAGTTAAAATCCTAAATTTATACCTGCGGTCAAAGTTTTAATCTTGGCAATTTTATAATCTACATTTAATGATACAACAGGCAGGTTAAGCTGAGCACCAATTGTGAATCCTACCGTATTTTCACCATCAAGATCAACATCTATACTTTGGGATTGTTGACCCAACGGTGTATCGAAATAATAAGTGTAATGCATCTTTGTTTTGGAAGTTTCATAAGTCAATCCAACATAAGGTTCAAAAGAAACTATCATTCCAAATGATTTGCTTGCATAGATACCAAAAATATTAGCTTTGTTTTGAAACACAGTGCCTATATCCAGATCCTGGTAAAAGTATCCCAGACCAATATCGAGGGGAAGCAGATTGGGAAACCAGAAACCGATATTGTGAAGAATGCCCAATCCCCACAACCCGGTTTTACCTACATCCCCAATATCGACTGTTGGGAAATACCTGAATGATACTCTCGTTCCTGCAATACTGCCAACATCTAACTGTATTGCCGGCGTGGGAAAAATTGGGATGCCATCTAGAAAACCGTTTACATCTGTAAGTGTTGTTACTACACTATCTAGTGTAACTCCCTGAATCTCGGCACCGGGAAAAATAATTTGTACATTCTCATCACTGCTGCCTATAATCGTTGGTCCGCTCATATCCACACTCCATGATCTGGATAATATTTCTGCTTTTATCGCATCATAGTTCGGTCCAGGATCTATCCCGGATGCCAGTAATATATCATCCGCATTTTCAGATGAAAACCAGAACTCACCATGTGTAAGAAATGTTTTTTTATCATCATTAAAGAATGAACCTACCGCGATTAATCTAACCTGGATATTGAGACCCAGAATTGATGCCGACGGGACACCATTAACCCAGCCTGCGTTCATATTGGAACCGAAAGCAGAAATTATTGGATTTACATAAGCCAGGCCTGCATCCTGAGAAAGATTCGATAAAGTCTCCTCGAGTGTTTGGCTCCGGTTTAAATTTGTTATGGTAAGTATAAACGCAAGAATTATCAGTATTTGTTTCAATTTTAATCTCGTTATTTAGAATTAAAATTAATCCCCATCAACTCCTGTGCCCCCCTAATGCTTGCTTTTGTAACTTTTTCACCGCTCATCAACTTTGCAACTTCCCTAACTCTTCCCTCATCGGTAAGTTTTTCTATCGAACTGCTTGTCCTGATTTTATCATCAGTTTTCTTTACTTCGTAATGATGATCCGCTAACCCGGCTATTTGGGGCAAATGTGTAATTGCAATTATTTGATGATATCCTGCAAGTTCCTTTAAAACATTCCCCACTTTCTGAGCAATCCTTCCACTAACTCCAACATCAATTTCATCAAATATGAGAAGCGGAAGCTTATCGTTTTTTGCAAGAGTAGATTTTAGTGCCAGCATTATTCGCGATATTTCACCGCCGGAGGCAACTTTTGCAAGTGGTTTCGGATCTTCGCCCTGATTTGCAGAAATGAAAAATTCAACTTTATCTATGCCCTTTGCTGAGCACTTGAAAGACTTACCATTTACTGTAAGAAAATTATTATCAACAGCTGTTTCGTTTATTATTTCTGTTTGAAAGTTAGGATGCGAAATGCCAAGTTCCTTTAGAGAATCTTCTATTCCTTTCCTTACTTTTCTTGATTCTGTTTTTCTTTTTTCCGATATACTTTTTGCAACTTTACCGCTATCAATTCTCATTGCGTCTATTTTATTGTTTAAATCTTTTATTCGTTCAGAAAAATTATCTGCAAGTTCAAATTCTTCACCAATTTTTTCACGATACTCCAAAACGGATTTAATCGTACCGCCGTATTTTTTCTTAAGCATATTTATTGCACCAAGCCGCCCACGAATCTCTTCAATATGTTCTGGTTCCAGATCAATTTCAGATTTATAACTTCTAACAAATGAAGAAATATCATTTATCAGTGCCAGGACTGTTTCAGCTTCGTTCGAGGATTCTGTAAATGATTTATCAATCTCTGCAAGTTTGCTCAAATCATTTTTTACATTTACAATTAAATCGTGAACCGATTTATCAGCTTCGTAAAGAATCTGGTACACTTCAGAAGATAGCTCTGCAAGCTTTTCTGAATTTTCAAGAATTTTTAGTTCATCATTTAATTTTTCTTCTTCTCCTTCTTCAGGAAAAACATTATCAATTTCTTTTATCTGGAATGCATAAATTTCTTTCTTCTCAATCAAAATTGTTTCACGTTCCTTAAGTGCTTTAATTTCCCTTTCAGTTTTAATAAGTTCATCATATTTACTTTTGTATTTTGTCAGAAGTTCATCATAATTCCCGAATTCATCAAGGTAATCTATATGCGTTTCCGTATGCAAAAGTGATTGGTGTTCGTGCTGCCCATGCAGATCCACAAGAAAGTTGCCGATTTCCTTTAATAACGAAAGTGATACGGGGCTATCATTAACAAAACAACGATTGGTGCCCTTTAATGAAATTTCTCTTCTAAGGATAAGCTCCGGATAAACATCAATATCATTTTGCTCAAGCAGATTTTTTACTTTATTATTTCCATCGACATCGAAGATACCTTCAACGATAGATTTGTTAGCTTCTTTACGCACTACTTCGGTTGAAGCACGTTCACCCAAAAGTAAACCCATTGCATCAATTAAAATTGATTTGCCCGCACCGGTTTCGCCGGTTATTATATTAAGTCCTTGCCCGAACTCTACGTTTATAAAACCGATTAAAGCGTAGTCTTTTATTTGAAGGGATTTCAGCATACATTCATATGTTTATACTTAGCCTTCTACGGCGGAATATTAAATTAATATCATATGGAACTCGTGCCGACCTGCTGGAAGGCAGGATCATCGGGATTCGTTTCATTTGTCTTTTACAGAAGGAAAATTAATCTATTTGAGAGGGAAATTCAAAGGGATTCAAAATTTACATTCCGGCAGCTAAAAAATAAGTTTTCTCTTTAGAAAATAAACGGAACAAATTGTTTTAGCATCAATAATTTCTCCGGATATAATTTTATCCTCAATCTCGGCAATATCAAATTCATAAATTTCCATTCCATATTCACCTTCCTCTCTTTTATGATCGCCTTGCTTTAACCCCTGTGCAACATAAATATGAAGAGTTTCAGTACAATAACCCGGGGCAGTATAAATTTTTCCAAGCTCAGTAACTTTTGTGGCTTCATACCCGGTTTCTTCTTCAAGTTCCCGAACAGCACAATCAAGAGGATTTTCATTAATATCCAATTTTCCTGCCGGAAATTCCAGCAAAGTAGTTTGAAAAGGATAGCGGAATTGAGTAACCATTACTAACTTGCCTTCATCTGTTACGGGAACAACAACCGCACCGCCGGGATGAACAATAACTTCTCTTATCCCTTTATTCCCGCTGTCATATTCAATTTCATCAACTTTAAGATTGAAGACCTTGCCTTTAAAAAGTATTTTACTATTCGTTAGTTTAAAATTCATTTTTTAGATATAAAATAATTTGCCCGGGGAGTATTAATTTTCTCAATAGCCCGGTTGATCTGTGCATATAACTATTGATTTGAAAGATGAGGAATTCAGGTACGGTATCCCGCCTCATAATAAGGAATCAATTCACTGCCTAAAAACTTAAGCAAAGCAGTTATGACACCGAGGTCATCCAGATAACCAAATAAAGGTGCAATGTCCGGTATTGTATCAATTGGTGAAATGAAATAAATGAGCGCTAAAATTACTATAGCTTTCCGATGCCACGAAACAAAAGAATCCTGCATATAACTGTACAACGCCATAATATCCTTTGCAAAGGAAATCTTCTTTCCTACTTTCTCTAATTTGTACCAAAGATTTTCTTCTACATATTCTGCTTTAGGTTCATACTCATTTTTAATTTCCTCTTCGCTTTTCTCACCAAAATCAAGTTCGCTCAATTCACCAAGGTCATCAAAAATAATTTCATCTTCTGTGCTCTTATTTTCCTTATCCATTTTATTCTCCTTCTGATTTTATTACCAGAAATATCATATTAATTTGAGAGTATATTTTTCAGATTCAATCTTGTCAAAAATAGTATTTGCCTCTACTAAAGGCAATTTAGCAATTTATCCCCGTCACAGCATTTTCAAACTAACCAACAGATTAGGTAAGTTTGAATTCTTTAATAATTTTTTATCTAATGGCTGAAGATCAAACAATATTTCTACCGGGTTCCGGAAAGCAATTCAATCATTTAAAAGCCAAAGTTTCCTTAAAGAATAAGGATATTCTAATTATCGGTTCCAACTCCGAGATGATAACAAAATGGTTCTTAAATGCTGAAGCTAAAAGTGTAACTATAATTTTAGATGAATATGATTCATTACTTAATGCAAGATATCTTCTTAAAAATAATGAGAAAATTTCTGTGCGCTTAATGGATTTTATCAGTACGGACTTTAAAGATTCTGTATTTGATGTTGTTTACGCACAAGCTTCGATCTCCAGCAAAATGAGGAATAAAATAATTAAAGAGATAAAAAGGATATTAAAACCGGAAGGGATATTAAACGCCGGTGAAATTGTTTCACTTAAACCATCACCCCCAAAATTTGTTAATGATATTTGGGAATCCGGAAATATCTTACCACTAAATTCCGATGATATTAAAAAATATTATGAGGAAAGAAAATTTGAAGTCGTTGACATGCTTGATTTATCAGCTCATCTGAAAGATTTTTATCTTGAGAGTAAAAAACTGTTAATTAATAATATCGATAGTCTATCGGAAAACGAAAAAGCATATTATAAAAAATTGTTAAAGCGTATGAGCCATGAATCGAACGCTTATCTTAAGCTTGGCGGTAAAGATTATATGGGATTCACATCAATCATAGCAAAGAAAGTAAGTTGAGACAGGTATGAAAAAAGGTGAAGTATTAGAATTAGAAATTTCAAAGTATGCATCGGAAGGTAAAGGAATCGCAAGGATTGACCGCAACAAAATTAAACCTGCGCAAAAATCTGAGGAACAAAATATTGAAGAGAGAAATTATGTTGTATTTGTTCATGGTTCCTATCCCGGAGACAAAGTTACTGCGCAGTTAAGGAAAATTAAAAATTCCTATGCCGAAGCAAAAACAATAGAAATAATTTCACCTTCAAAACATAGAGTTGAAGCAAGATGCAAATTTTTTGGAACCTGCGGCGGCTGTAAACAACAGGACCTCAATTATGAAACACAGCTTAAATATAAAGAAGAACTTGTAAAAGAAACTTTTAAACATATCGGAGGGTTAACAGATTTTAAATTTGAGAATATCATTCCTTCTGAAAACGATTTCTTTTACCGAAACAAGATGGAGTTTTCATTTTCAGATAAACGATGGTTAACGAAAGATGAAATTGGTGCAGAAGAAATTATCGACAAAGATTTTGCTCTTGGACTCCACATACCAAAAGTATTTGATAAGGTATTAGATATTGATGAATGTTTCCTTCAATCTGAGCTCAGCAATAAAATTCTGAATTTTACCCGTGATTTTTTTAAGAAAAAAAACACAACCATCTATTCAACAAAAACACACAGGGGATATTTAAGAAATCTGGTGATTCGGCAATCACAGAACACAGATGATTTGATGGTGAACCTTGTCACCAGCAGCGAAGATGATGAGTTGATGAATGAATTTACCAACGAACTTCTAAAAGCTGTTCCTCAAATAACAACTATCATAAATAATATCAATTTAAAAAAAGCATCTGTTGCAATTGGTGATTATGAAAAAGTTTATTGCGGAACAGGTTTCATTTACGATAAAATCGGGAATCCTGCCTACACTAAAGTTCCGCCAGGCAAATATAAATTCAGGATCAGCGCAAATTCATTCTTTCAAACGAACACTTTACAGGCGGAAAATCTTTACAATACTGCTTTGCAATTTGCAGAGTTAAAAGGTGATGAAATAATTTACGATCTTTATTCCGGTGCAGGAACTATCGCAATTTATGTTTCGGATAAAGCAGGAAAAGTTTATGGTTTTGAATCCGTTAAATCTGCTTTGAAAGATGCTGAAAAGAATGCAAAGATAAACTCCATAGATAATGTTGAATTTATCGAGGCAGACTTGTACAAATCTTTTCTGCCGATTATAAAGAATAAAAAAATCCCAATGCCTGATGCAATAATAATTGATCCTCCAAGGAGCGGAATGCATAAAAACACTGTTGATGATGTATTACAGTTAAACCCGGGGAAGATAGTCTATGTTAGCTGCAATCCGGCAACGCAGGCGAGGGATATTAAATTGATGGTAGATGCCGGATACAAACTAGTTAAGATGAAACCGGTTGATATGTTTCCGCATACTTATCATATAGAAAATGTTGCGGTTTTGGTTAACTAAGCCTTTACCGGATATTACAATCCGGATTAAAAACCACAAAGACTATATTAACAGTTATGTAAAATCCTACTAAAGCCAAACTCACAAAAAGAACCTGCCCGTCTTACCACAGTTCCCCCTTGCAATACCCTTTAAATACATGTGTTTCTGCAACTCTTAATCCCCCAACTATTTACTATACCACAAATCTCCATAAATCATTATAGATAAAGAGATTAAAACAGGATTTTTAAAAGGAAGGAAAGGCTCTCATTAATATTAAAGTACATATCTCCATAAGCCTTTATAAAAAATAGTTTAAAAGAGGAATATTGAAATTTATCTTATAAAGTTCGATAAAACATCTTTAAAAATTTTTCGAGCTAATCGAAATTTAATGAGAGTACAATAAATAACTCTATGCCAATCAAAGCTAAATCGAACTCCAAAATTTTATTAAAAACCAATAAAAAGTGAATTGTAATTGCTGCATATATAAGATACCGAATCGCATTTAATACTCCCATTCCTCTATCATTTAATTGCATAACAGCCCACCTATTAAATAAAAAATCAAATAATTTCTATACAGGAGGATCGCCCACTATCCCATTAAACAATTGCTGTACCAAAAGATATAATTAATCTTATGGCAATTTTTTGCTATTTTCATTACCCAATTACAGAATGATGAATTAAATTGAGAATTATGTACCAACATAATTGTGTGGGGAGTCAATCAAATTAAAGATATCAAATAAAAAAAACCTTACCAACTTTCATTGATGAGGGCTTGAATAAAATGATATGTGATAATCTTACTTCATTAACAATTATCCGCCGCAGGCAGGCAAGTCTAACGGAGGAGGTCCATCCCCCCATGCCTTCAGGCAGGTTCTTAGTTTCACTAAACTCTTCCAATGGTTTAATTCCCCCTGCTGGTTCAAATACTAAAATCCAAACCTTAATATTTAATAATAAGAAATTCAGAACTATTAAAAGTAATAGCCAATTGCGTTTTATGTAACTAGGCATCATCATCACATGCATTTGTCTGCGTTCACGCCTTTGTTAGTAATTTCAATCGAGTATTGTCTAATCACAACTTCCTTATCAATGCACTTGGGAGGAAATTTCCATTCTCAAACAAAAGTATCGAGCTAAATTCACAATTCTTAATTAATGCAGTCACATGACAATTGCACGTCCAGCTTGCATTTGGTCGTGTCACTTCAGAAGTATAATAAACTAGTAATTGGTTATCCCTCAGAGCGATTCTCTCAATATCAAATTCATGAATGTCATTTCCCTTGTAGATGATGAATAAAACAAATCCATCTTCCATTTTCTCTTCTGTGATTAATCTCGAAGTGTCCATGCCAATAACTGCTGCAACTCCAAACAGTGAATCAAACATAGAATAGCTGCGGATTAAAAGGTATGACGGGTTAGTTTCTCCCGAATAGATGTTTATAACGAAGTGGTAAGAATTTATCATGAAATTCACATTTTATTCATCTACATTAAATTTCGTAAACTGTAAATCGTCACAGGAAATGGTTAACATTATTAACAGGATGATTAATATACCCAAGATTGATTTCATATTATTACCTCCTATCATATAATTACAAATACGATCGTCACTCATAAGAACAATACATCCTTAATATTCAATAAACTTAAACCTTGGAGGAAGCACAATATTCTGGAAAGAATTTACGAGAACTGGAATCCTACACGATTCTCCTAAAGGGCATAACCACTTATATAAACTTGGGAAATTTATTTGTTAGAAGCGACTAAAGGTTGATAATTAGCAAGCAATTAATTTAATTATATTTTGTAGAATGGATGCGGGTATCTCGCCAAAAGCCCGCCTGAATTAGTTGAAAGACAAGGTAATAGCTAAGATCCATATAATATAACACGTTATGATTCTTATTCTGTTCTAAAGAAACAAATAAGTAACAATTATTTCAACTTTAATGCATTTGGAGCAGATTAGTTTATAATTTCAGTTACAATCCCACTCTTAGTTACAGTACCGGTTGCAAACCAGGTATAGCCACTCCCTTCGATTGGACTTCCCTTTAGTATTAATTGACTATTGTCTGCCTGCAAGATAGTATAAGTTCCATTAGGTGTGGAATCCAATTGGGTAGGGATTTGCCAATTTGTAAAGCTTCTGCCTCCGCCTGCCATCACAGCTGGCTTATCATAATATTGCAGAGAAATGGTCCCCATATTTACCAATTCTGAAATTATTCTGTCTTTGTTTGAATCTTCAGCGCTTGCACTAAATAACTGATTTGCAATACCTACTGATACCCCAATCACAATAATAGCCAGAATGACCAATAGTAATTGTTGCTGTCCCATTGCATAGTTCCTTTATCATTAGTTCTCTCTCTTAATTGAATAGTATATTTAATATGATTTGTAAACTTAAATTGAGGTTTCTTATTAAGAGATGCCCTTAAAGGATTTCTCTGTTCTATTAAGACTTCATCTGACAATTGTTTTTAAAAGTCTAACATTTTTTAAGCTTTTTTAATCAATCATAAATAACTACTACAAACTATGCTTTCCAATCGATGTGCCAACTTAAAATATGTAGAAAAGCGTACTTTCTGCCCTGTTTCGTTAGATTATCATAATTAATATTTTAAAATGCGTCAGTTTTGACGGCCTGTTATTTTGAAATTTCTTTGATGGAAATTCATTCTGGTATCAGAATAAGTGGAAGAAAAATATCCAAAAATTAGTTGGCCGCAATTGGGAAATTATTCTGCATCCTCTAGGAACTCTCCAATCACAACCCTCATCCTTTCCCGGTATGTATGCGAACAGTCAACCTGGCAATTTTAATCAACTTTATAAGTGAATTTCACAAGGCAGAAGAACTTGCAATACTGGTGTTGTTATATTCTAACGATCTCCTGAGTAAACTAAATTATTTAAAAGCATAATGAACCTCAATTCCATTACAAACCAAATAATAAATGAAATTGCTGCACTTTCCAACCATAGATTGGGGTATATCATTTTAAACAGTCCTGATATCATAAATGCATACAAGAGTGATGTTAGTATTAATTTTATATATTGTGTTAAACGATTCATTAACTAATTTTATCTTTTCTTTTTTTTATATAAACAATAATTAATAGCATCAAGTTCCAATAACTTTAAATATCTTACAAGTACACCTCCCCTAATCACCTAAACTCTTCATTTCCTGATGCATCACTGTCAATTTAATTAAAAATTCTCATCAAACCTTAGAACCATTTCTATTTTAAATTCTGAACAATAAATTACTGTACTAACTAAAGATTTATTAAGGCGCGAATTAATTTGGTAATATTATATAAAGGGGTATATTTTTATCTGTTGTGTGTTTATCTTGCAGAAGAGGGGACTGAAAGTTTTTTTAAAGTAGAATACATTAGCTATTGTTAAATTACTGTCCTTAACTGGTAGAATTTATTTTACGATTTGTGAGAACATATTGAATAATTCTAAATATCTTCACTACTTACTTACCAGGATGGCAATAATCTTTATTTTCTTTTCAAGTATATCTAATCCTCAAACTTCAAATCTCGAGAAATATCAATATATATTCCCTGTTCCGGGTTCCGTGCAGCTGCATCCGGAAGAAAATATAATAATCAGGCAAGGTGAAATACTCAATGAATTAAGCCTTAATGAATTTAATCGAATTGAAGTGATTGGATCGCATGGTATTAAACATAAAGGTAAACTCATTCTTTCAAGTGATTTAAAAACACTGATCTTCGATCCGGCATTACCCTTTACCCCGGGTGAAGAAGTCACTGTTAAATACAATGGTGGAATTAAAACATTGAAAGGGAATGAATTAATGCCGATTGAATTTTCATTTAGGGTATCTGAAAAATTAATTGAATACGATTCTCAACCACTTTTAGAAGAAACTAATGATACTGGTATTTTCAGAAATCATAAAATAAATAACAACGTTTCAAAATTTGTAAAACCTGCTAAAAATATTAACGTACCTGAAGATTTCCCCCAGATATCCGTTACCGTCTCAAATAATCCTGCGCCGGGATATATTTTTCTAAATCCAAAAGAAGAAGATGTTTTTGCAGTAGGTTATTTAATGATTTTAGATAACGGTGGAGTACCTATTTATTATTTAAAAACATCATCTCGCAAAAGCCCTTTTCAGCTACAGCATAATGGTTCATTAACTTTCTGGAACAACGACGCGAATAAATTTTTGGAAATGGATTCTTCTTATAGTGTTATAGATAGTTTTTCTTGTATAAATTTTGGTACAGACTTCCACGATCTGCATTTATTTCCTAACGGGCATTCACTTTTAATGGGTGTTTACTGGCGAACAGTAAGAATGGATACAATTGTAGCCGGAGGTGATTCAGCAGCAAATGTATTGGAATTTGTAATTCAGGAACAAGATGATAATAAAAATGTGATTTTTCAGTGGAGGACCCAGGATCATTTTCAGATAACAGATGCAACAGCAGATGTAAATTTACTTGCACATACAATAGATCCTTATCACTGTAATGCAATTGAGCTCGACAGCGATGGGAATCTATTATTATCTTCCCGTAATTTAGATGAAATTACTAAAATAAACAGGCAAACAGGCGATTTAATATGGCGTTGGGGAGGTATAAAAAGCAAAAACAATGAATTTCAATTTATTAATGATCAAAGAACATTTTCACATCAGCACGACATTCGCAGGATATCAAACAATAATGTAACTCTCTTTGATAATGGTAATCGCCTTACGCCGAGATACTCTAGAAGTGTGGAGTATAAATTGAATGAAATTGATAAAACAGCAGAATTAGTTTGGGAATATTATAATGAGCCAAAGATATTTACTTATGGAATGGGAGGAACTCAAAGATTACCGAATAATAATACTGTTATCGGATGGGGTTATAATTTTACAGATCTTAAAGCCATGAGTGAAATCCGGCCTGATGGTACAATAGCTTTTGAGCTTCTTCTATCCAATTCTATTATTAATTATAAAGCATACAGGTTTCCATGGAAGACGAATTTATTCGTAACCGATCCGGATTCAATAGTATTTGAATATGTCCCGGTTGGAGATTCTGCTATGATTACGTTTAACTTAATTAGTAATTCATCCGAAGATATAAACATTACTGGTTTCTTTAACAGAGAGGAAGCTTACACCGTAGAACATAGACTTCCATTTATACTTTCACCATATAGCTCAGAGACAATTGAGGTTAAATTCAAACCGAATTCAAATGGTGTTTTCAGGGATACGCTACATATAAGATCTGATACTGACACCAGTAGAATTGCACAATTGATCATACTGGTTGGACAAACAGATTCGACAGTTTCAAGTATTACCGAAGAATATACACCTAATGAATTTGTATTAGAACAAAACTTCCCCAACCCGTTTAATCCAAAAACAACTATTAGCTATGGAATAAAGGAAAGATCATTCATTGAGTTGAAGATTTATGATATACTTGGCAGAGAAGTTATTATATTAATAAACAGAGAACAAAATGCAGGTAGTTATAAAATTGAGTGTGATGCAAGCGAATTAACAAGCGGAATATACTTTTACAGACTCAAAGCCGGAAGTTTTGTTGAGACTAAGAAGATGTTATTAATGAAATAGAATAAGTTGGTTATTTTTAAATTATTATCTTTAATCGGGCTGAATTAATTTTAAGCATTCGGAGAGTGTATGGAGAAATTCTAAAGATCTTAACCAATTACTCGCCAGGTTTGCACTGCTCTTTATTTTCTTTTCAAATTTTCCTACTCCTAAAAATTCTAGCCTTGAAAAATATTAATAATTGATTTTTTAATAAGTATACTAAAACTTTTTTTAGCGGTTGCAATCTACTTTTCCCCCTTTTTTATTTCAGAATGAAGTTCCTTAACATAAAAACGGAAATATCCTGACTAGATAACTCTACTAATTGAAACGTCAAATAGCACACAATAGTTGTAATCCAACTCAAAATATATTTTCAATTTCATTTTCGGAATTAATCACCTCTCGAATTTATGTGCCCTAAAATCCTTTTTATTTTGCTCACGATGGGTTTGGAAATTCTTAATATTTTGGTGATTATACTTACCGGGAAAGGATCATAGACTGTTGTTTTAAACAGATCATCATCTTTTGATATGATGTTTTCTGCAATGGCAAATTGATGCAAAGGGGTTTGCGGATATATCCTCATGTTTGTTAATCCAACAAACTCAAGAGATTTATATTTCATAGGCCAAAATATTACAGCTGTGGCCAGAATGAACAAATCTCTTATTTTCATCTTTGGAACGTTGAACATTAGGTTTAAACCAAACTTGGGATAGTCAGATTTCTTAAAAAGACTCATTACTTCTTTGATTTGAGAACTCTTAATATCTTTTATTAATGAATCAAGAGAATTTTGACTTAAGCCATCGGGAGCGAAATCAAATAATTCGCATCCTGCATCAGCTGCTAGATCCTTAAATGATTGGTCAAAGCCCCTGATTGAGAAATAAGCACCCCATTTTACTTTAATATTACGATTAGTAATTTCTTGACAAATCTCAACAGAATGATTTTTAGGTTCATTAAAAATGCCATCGGCAAAAAAGAATTTTTTAATCTTAAATCTCGTTACTAAATTTTCAATTTCATCAACCACTTGTTTAACATCCCGGCATCTCATAATATTACCATTCAAAAATGGATAGTTACAATATAAACATCTGTGTAGACAACCTCTTTTTGATTGGACACCTAATTGATAAATTCCATTTTGATAATGTTTTGGATCTATTAGTCGAATTGGAGAAGGCTGTTTAACAAAATCCGGTAAACTATGTTCTCCCGAGAACAATATATTATCATTATCCCTATAATATACTCCTTTTGTATTTGCTGGATTATCTAAATTTTCGAGTAACTCTGGAAAGCTCTCTTCACCTTCTAAATAAATTCCATAATTTATTTCTTTACACTTTTTCATGATCTCCAGCGGAAAAATTGAAAATCCAGCTCCTCCAGCTATAATAACCTGTTTACTAGATAAGCTGGAAATCCATTTTACAAATGGAGGAAAATGTTGAAAGTAGCTATATGTGTCAAATGATTGTGAAGTGTCAATATTTCGTAATCCAATTCCAACGACGTCAGGATCAAATTTTTTGTGTAAATCCTGAATTTCAGTTTTGGAGCTGATATTGGAATCTATAATTTTTACAGTATGCTTTTCTCTAATGGAGCTTGCAATATAAGACAAACCTAAGGGATATACTGGCATTTGCTTGCGTCCTAGTGGGGCCTGAATCAATAAAACATTCATATAGAACCTTGCTGACTTTTATTACTTTTAAAAAATAATTTTATAGATGTAAAGAAAATCAAATTGTATGAATTAGTATATGCATTCTTGATAGATAAACGTTGATGTAGCATCGTCTTCCCAAAATGATTTGATGACGCAGTGTTTTTAGTAGTCAGCTGCCTGTTAGTTCCTAACCAACTTGTCCTGGTAATTCTCATCTCACTTTGCTGCCAAGCTTGTATGGGCATCTGTGCTGCCGATTGTTCAGAATTAGACCGGATTGATTCCGAATACAAAAATTGCAAAAATGGAAAGAGTTATTGAAATTCTGAATAAATTGTGTCTCATTAATCAATTATATGTTTATACAATCTGTAGAAAACTCAATAATTATGCCGCCAGGAAGAGTAAATTAATAGCGGAAAACAAATAAATATTCATATAGAAGAGTAGTTATTGTATTACCTATCCCCATTTCTACATCGGAATAGAGGATATTGATTCTTAGTTTTCCTTATTACATTTTATGTTGAGAATGTTGCGGCACTAATTAAGTAATTACTCCTCCCCTTTACTAAAGAGTTATTGATTTTTCGTTGATTATTATTGAAGGGAACACGGAAGTAACATTCTTGGGTACAGGAATTAATGTAAGCACCGCGATTATCGTTTTCCCATTATTTATTTTCATTTTATCATTCAGATATTTTGTTTTATCTTCTTTATCGCTTGGAAATAGCAATAAGTTCAATGGCTGGTTTGAAGCTTATAAAGATTCGTTTGATTTGAGTAATACTCGTGAGTCTATTAGTATTAGTAATCATATATTTCCTATTTGGAACAAATAAAGCGAGACAAAGCTTAATAAGGGGCTGAAGTAATAACATCATTAGTGTAAGATCGCAGTGCTAATTACTTTTTCCGGTTATTAACAATCAAGACAAACTCACCTTTAAGTTTATTTTTCTCAGCAATGTTCATGACTTTTTGTGCACTTCCTCTGTAATACTTTTCATCCTTCATAGTTAATTTATACGCTAATACTACAGGAGTAGCACTGCCAAAAAAATTTGTCACATCGGATAATATTCGTTTTAACCTGTACGGTGTATCCATTAAAACAATAACTTCTTTTATTCGTTTCAAATCCAGCAGTTGTTTTCTCCTTATATCCTTTTTAGCAGATAGCCATCCGTAATAATAAAATTTCTCAATATCATATCCTGAACCAGTAAGTGCAGGCAGCAGGGAGTTTGCGCCGGGAACGGAGACTACTTCAATACCCTGTGCAATACAAAAATCAACAAGTAAATGTCCCGGCTCTGAAAATAATGGCGTGCCACAATCCGATATGAGAGCAGTTATTTTTCCGTTCAATATTTCTGCTACAATTTCATCCGCAACTTCATTTTCGTTATGCTCATTGAGTGCTACTAACTCCTTATTTATTTTATAATGAGCAAGCATTCTTCGTGCAGCTTTATATTCTTCACAAACAATCAAATCAACCTTTTTAAGAATATCCAATGCCCGCAAGGTAATGTCATCATAGTTACCAATTGGCGTTGAGACCAGAAATAATTTTCTATTCATCGCTACTGCTAAATATTATTTTACTTAATTTTAAATGCCAGGAATATTTTTTTATTTGATCAATCAATTTGAAAATAAACTCGTACTAAATAAACAATAATAATCCGAGAGTTACAAAATGAAAATCAAATCCCTTCTCTTACTAGTTTTACTTTTCAGCATTTCAATATTTTCGCAGGATTCCGTACAGACATTTCTTTCATTAACCAATACAGGTGTTGCCGAATTCCACCAGCTTTACCCTGAATATGATGGAAGAGGTACGATAATATTAATACTCGACACAGGTGTAGACCAGGGAATAGACGGTTTAACTCATACATCAACCGGTGAAGTAAAGGTTATTGATGTCCAGGATTTTACAGGGCAGGGCAATGTTCAACTTTATGAAGCCGATATTGATGAAGAGGATGATAACAAATTTTTTATAAATGAAGATATGGATTTAAAAGTATTCGGCGCTGATAAACTAACTTATAATTCTGTTGATGGTGAATACTTCATAGGGGCATTTGATGAAGCAAGATTGATAAATTCAACTTCCGGTGCAGCCGATCTTAATGGTAATGGAACAACGAATGATAAGTATATGATTATTGCCTTTAAAACTTTAGTGGAAGATAATCAATTATGGATTGCATATTTTGATACAGACGGAGATGGTGACATCTCGGACGAATTTTATGTGACCGATTACAAAATATCTCAACAATCCTTTAGTATTGTTAATGAAGAAGATCTCGCACAACTAACCATTGGATTGAACATTTTTCCGGAAGAAAAAAGAATATCTCTGCACTTTGATGACGGTGCACATGGAACCCATTGTGCAGGAATTGCTGCGGGAAATAATATTGGGGGAACCGGGTTAACCGGTGTTGCTCCGGGTGCATATTTAATCAGCTGTAAACTGGGTAATAATAATTATTCCGGCGGAGCCACAGTTACCGGGAGTATGAAGCAGGCATATCTTTATGCTGACAGGGTATCTAGAGAAAGAGAGGAACCTTGTATTATTAATATGAGTTTTGGTATCGGATCGGAGATCGAGGGAAGATCCGATATGGAGAAATTTTTAGCTGAACTATTGAGAGAGAATCCTTACCTGTATGTCTGCACAAGCAGCGGGAATTCCGGACCGGGTATATCCACAATAGGTTTACCATCATCGAGCGAGTATGTTTTATCTTCCGGGGCAATCTTACCACAGGAACTTGGCAGGGATCTTTATGGCACAAATCTTAAAAGAGATATAATTTTACCTTTTAGTTCAAGAGGCGGGGAAGTTAGTAAACCTGATGTTTGTTCACCAGGCGCAAGCACTTCAACAGTGCCAAACTGGGAAACAAGTGACAGGTACTGGGGCACAAGTATGGCATCTCCTTATTCGGCGGGAGTTGTATCCCTTTTAATCAGTGCGATGATGAAAGAGTATCCCGATGTTAAGATTCCTTCACAGTTGGTTTTTACAGCTATAAGAGAAAGTGCAACAAAAATGGAAGGTTATTCTTATCTCGACCAGGGTTCCGGTTATATTAATGTTATGGAAGCATATAAGCTGCTCAAAAAATATATTGATGCCGGGGAAGCAGGGAAATTAGAAACCTATACAATTACTTCAATAGCACCAAATATGCCTGATGGCAAAGCACCTAATCTTTACCTGAGGGATGGATCGTTCCTGACAGGAAATGAAAAATTTAATTTTACGATCAGAAGAAATAATTTTCAGGGTGTTGATAAATTTTACAGAGATTACGTTGTAAGGTGTGATGAAGATTGGTTAATCCCGGTTCAAAAGAAGACTTATATAAGGAATGATCAATCAACAACTATTACTGTTAAATTTGATAAGACTAAGATGACTGTGCCCGGGTTATACTCCGGTAGAATTAAGGCATACAGAAATGACAAAAGTAAATTTCCGGAATTCGAGATGCTTGCCACAGTTGTAATACCTTATAACTTTTCATCCGGAAATAATTATGAAATGAATCGGGCAGATAAAAAAATTGAAGCGGGAGATATTGACAGGTACTTTATTAAACTGCCGGGCGGGCAAACTTCAATGAAGATATCATTAACCAGGAATCAAAATGAATATTCGATGACACGGTTCAGGTTGTTCGATCCTAACGGCAAAAATATAGATGGCTCACCGGTTTTAAATTCAGTTGATAATGAAATGCTTGTGGAAAAGATATATTATAATCTAAGCCCCGGTATATATGAAGTTGATGTAGAAGGATACTTCAGGGCAGAAACAATTTCTAAGTATAATCTTGGGGTAAAATTTTACGGCATTAACCGTTTGGATGATAAAGTCCTGAACAGTAATAATAATTTTATAACTGTAATTAACGTGTTTAATTCTGAAGACAAATATTCCATAAGTGGGGACATCATTGGTTACAAAACAACACGCACAGTTGAGTTGAAAGGAAAGGAGCATTATAAATATTCTTTCGCTTTTAATCCCGGCGAGTCATCAAAATCGTTTGATCTGGCTCTTTCAAAAGAAGATTTCAGCAAGCTTACAGATTTTTCAGTTTTAATTTTAGATGAGAAAGGTGTAGCTCTTAATAGTGATGCTTTTTCTTATAAAGAAAATTCTATTACAATTAATAATTTATCTGATGCTGAAGATGCAAAATATACACTCGAACTGATCCCCGCATTTGCCCAGGAAACGGCTGAGATGCCAATAGAGATTACGGAAGAAACCAATTTTGCCGGTACAAAATACCTGGAAGTTACTTATGCCGGTAAAGATAATCTGACTCTTTACCCAAGCATTCCGGTTAAGTTACAATGTAAGTTTGATAAGATCGATCAGGAAATCCCTGAAAATGCAGATGTCTTTGGTAAAATTTATTTTCAGTCAGCAGCTGATAATGAATTTGAAGCTGAAATTCAGGTTTATTTTGACGTGAGTAGATAGTTAGTCTGTTTAGATGGAGGTGGACTTAGGTGCATCTCTATCTATTTAATTATCTCTTTTATCTTTCCAACCAAATCACCTAACTCAACATCAAACCTTTCCCCATTTCTTCTTAACTTAACTTCAACTTTTCCGCCTGAGGCGGATTCTTTAAGTTTTTTATCTCCAACAATTACCTGTACCGGCATTCCTAAAAGATCAGCATCATTAAATTTAAATCCCGCCTGCACGGATGTTCTGTCATCGAATAAAACTTCAAATCCATTGCTTGTTAATTCATCATAAATTTTATTTGATGCTTCAACCACAAGTTCTTTTTTCATATTCAATCCTATCAGCTGAACATCAAAAGGAGCAAGTGTTTTATCCCAGATTATTCCGTTCTCATCATGGTTCTGCTCAAGGTAACATGCCATTATTCGCTCAACGCCGATACCATAGCTGCCCATCACAATCGGGTGTTCCTTCCCGTTTTCATCCAGATAATTAGCACCGAGCGCCTCCGCATATTTAGTTCCAAGTTTGAAAATATGACCAAGTTCAATTGCAGCAAAAACATCCAGCTTGCCATCACAGCCGCCCTTTCCGGCAGACAGGTTCGGACATCCTTCACCGGATTGGACAATTCTTAAATCTGCATATTCAATATTTTTTACATCTCTTTTCAGATCAATTCCGCCGTGGTGATAATCATTTTTATTTGCACCGCTGTAAAGATTGTTTGCGTCTTTAAGTCTGTTATCTGCTACTATCCGATGATCAAATCCAATCGGTCCGATCGAACCAGCATCCGCACCGGTAATTTCCAACAGTTCTTCGGGGTGTCCGGCTCGCACAGCACCACCAAGTTCTTTTTCCAGTTTCGATTCATTTACATCTTCGTTGCCAAGCATTAATACCAGAACCGGTTTGCCATCGTGGATGTAAACTCTTGACTTCGCACATTGTGTTTCATCAATATTTAAAAACTCGCAAAGCTCATCAATGCTTTTAACATTCGGAGTATGAATTTCTTTTATCTCTTCACTTTTCTTAGCCCGCTTTTTTGCTTCAACTTTAGATGTAGCAACTTCAACATTTGCAGAATATCCACACGATTCGCAATGGGCAACTGTATCTTCGCCTGCATCCGATTTTACCATAAACTCTTCCGAACCGGAACCACCCATTGCACCACTGAATGCACCAACCACAAAATATTTTATCTTACACCTGTCAAATATATTTCTGTACGCACCATCATGTTTGTTGTAAGATTTATCCTGCTCTTCCTGGTTTATATCAAAAGAATATGCATCCTTCATAAGAAATTGCCTGCTGCGGATTACGCCGCTTCTCGGTCGCGCTTCATTCCTGAACTTTGTTTGTATCTGATACCATATCTGCGGCATATCTTTATAAGATTTAACTACATTCCTTGCATGGAAGGTCATTATCTCTTCGTGGGTAGGTGCTAAAACATATTCACGGTTCCTTATATGAAACAGGATATCTCCAAAGGCTTCTACTCTGCCGGTCTGTTCCCATATTTCTTTTGGATTTATTGCCGGAAGATGAAACTCCTGTCCGCCGATTGCATTCATCTCTTCTCTTATTATTTCTGAAATTTTTCTTATCACCCTGTACCCAAGAGGAAGGAAAGAATATATACCGGCTCCAACCATTCTAATCAAACCTGCGCGTAACATTAGAATGTGACTAGCAACCACCGCATCATTAGGGACTTCTTTTAATGTAGGAACAAAATATTTACTCAGTCTCATATTGTTTTCTAAATTTAAAATCTATAACGATTTATTAATCGGAAGGGTAAAAATAAATAAACGGTTATGCTATTCAAAGTTATTAACCGGAAGTAATCTAATCAAGCGGGGTTCGGAGTCTCCACATCAAGCAATTTTTTCTGTTACATCTTTAAACAAATATACTTTATCTCTGGGTCGGATATTTTCGTTTACAAAAAATGTAACCTCATCACCTTTTCCAGCTACAGTTGCCTTTTTATCATTAAGGTAAAATGAATTTGCAGTTGCCTCCACAAATCCGGTGGTTTCTCCAATAATCAACAGGTCGTCATTAACATTTAATGTCCCTGACTCAATTAGTAAATGAACAACCTTCTTTTTCTGATAATAGTTCAGAACTTTTCCTAAATATTCTTTTCTCTTTGTTGCTTTTGTACCATTCACATTTGCATATTCTTCTGATGCAGGAACATCAAAATAAAATCCTGATGAAAATCCCCTGTTGTAGACTTTTTCTAATTCCAGCCGTAATTTTTCTTTAAAATTTTCAGTTAAAGTACCTTCAAAATATGCGTCTATTGCTTGCCGGTATGATGATACTGTTTTTGCAACGTATTCCGGGCTGCGCTTTCTTCCTTCTATTTTAAATGAATCGATTCCAGCTTCAATCAATTGGTCGATAAATTCAATTGTACAAAGATCATTAGGCGACATTACATAATCTTCACCAATGATTAATGATTTATCTGTTGCACTGTCATACACTTCATATTCTCTTCTGCAGGGCTGAACACATTCCCCCCTGTTAGCACTTTGCCCGAACATATGATGACTCATAAAACATCTTCCGCTGACTGCTATACACATTGCACCGTGAATAAATGTTTCAATTTCAAGATTTGTGTTGGCTCTAATCTTTTTTATTTCTTCGAGAGAACATTCCCTGGCAAGAACAATTCTAACGGCACCAAGTTTTTTGTAAATAGATGCAGCAAGTGAATTAGAAACAGATCCTTGAGTTGAAATGCAAAACGGAAAATCGTGCCGTCTGCACAATTCGGCAACGGATAAATCCCAGCAAATAACTCTATCAACATTTGCATTTTTAGCAGCGATGATCAATTCTTCCAATTCCGGGATCTCTTCTTCAAAAACAATTGTATTTACTGTGAGATATGTTTTAACTTTATTTTCTTTACAGAATTCAACTATGCCGGGTAAATCTTCTAAGTTAAAGTTTTTTGCCTTAGCGCGCATATTTAGTTTATCAACACCAAAGTAAACTGCATCTGCTCCGGCGTTAACTGCAGTGCGCAGCATAGTCCAATCCCCTGCGGGAGCCATTAATTCTGGCTTTGGGTAAGTAGGAGGTAGTGTGTGGGATTTATTCATTATCTCCTCACTTTGAGGTAGTTAATATATGCACTGACTCTAGGAATAAGGTTTTCATTTATTTCCTTAGTTTCTTGACACACATCATCAGGTATCAATTTTCTTTTGTTTGATTGTATTAACCAGTGCTTTGACTCGAATAATGAAGCGCGGGCAATTTTCACAAATCGTGCATTGTCTATCTTGCTTCCTCTACCGCAGCCCTCCGCAATATAGGCCCCAACACTATCGATTGCTTTACAAAGTTGAGAACCTACTGTTCCTTTCTCAAATCCGTTCCACTGAATCACGATCTCCCAAATATTAATCGCGATACTTATTGCTTCATTGTAAATTTCTAAATCTTCTAAACTCGACTGGCTCATATTCTATCACCACATATTACTACTAACAACCTACAACGTACTGATTAACTTTTTTGTTCCCAAACCTGAATAATTTCAACAATTACTTTTACAGCCATTTCCATATCCTGAACAGCCACCCATTCGAGCTGTGAATGAAAGCTATGTTCACCAGCAAATATGTTTGGTGTAGGTAAACCCATAAACGATAGCCTGCTGCCATCAGTACCGCCACGTATTGGATGTGTGATAGGTTTGATGTCTAAATTTTTCATTGCTTCAAATGCGTATTCATAAACCTGGGGATGATCATCAAGTATTTCTTTCATATTTCGGTACTGTTCAATCACTTCAAACTCTAATTTTGCGCCCGGGAATTCTGCAACACTTTCTTCTGCAATATTTTTTAGTATATCTTCATACTTTTTAAGGTTAGATGTAATAAAATCCCGGATAATAAATTTGATAGTAGTTTTTTCCTCATTGCCGTTCATTGCAACAGGATGAAAATATCCTTCTCTTTTTTCAGTGGTTTCGGGAGAAAGTTTATCCTTTGGCAGATTATCTATAAAATGAGCGGCAACCTTCATCGAATTTACCATTATGCCTTTTGCATAACCAGGGTGAATGTTTTTACCAATAATATTAATGTTTACAGCATCTGCACTAAAAGTTTCTATCTCAACTTCGCCACGGCTTGAACCATCTACAGTGTAAGCATACTTAGCGCCCAATTTTTTAAGATCGATTTTTTCCGTTCCTCTGCCTGTTTCCTCATCAGGAGTAAAACAGATTTTAACAGGTCCGTGCTTAACCTCCGGATGAGCCTGGAGATAAGCTACAGCATCCATAATTTCAGCAACACCGGCTTTGTTATCTGCACCTAGTAATGTTGTACCATCTGTGGTTATTATATCAAATCCTTTCATATTCTTTAGATCAGGGTTTTCACTTGCCTTAATAACCCAGCCCCCGTTTTCCAGTTTAATATCACCGCCCTGGTAATTTTTTCTGATGATCGGATTTACACCCTTACCGGTAACCGCAGGGGATGTATCAACGTGAGCTATAAAGGCAATCGGATCAACATTTTTATCTGTATTTGATGGCAAAGTTGCCATAACATAACCCCATTCATCCATATGAGCATCTTCAATTCCCAGTTCCTTCAGTTCGTTTGCAAGATCCTGCGATAGTATTTTTTGCTTTTCTGAACTTGGAAAACTTTCTGACTCTTCATCAGATTGAGTATCGTATTTAACATATTTTAAAAACCTTTCTATACAGGTGAACTTATAATTTTCGTCGAACATTTTAACCTCAGATTTAATTCAAAATTGTTACTCAACCTATTGATATTGATAATCAGTATCAAGAAAGCGAGTAGTTGTATTCTGTTAATATTTACTGCGAATTAGTTTTACCTCAATCTTGTTACAACAACTCTTCTGTTTTTTTCTCTGCCTTTTTCAGTTTTATTATCCGCAACTGGATTCTTACTTCCTAATCCTTCTATAGTAAATCGTCCTCTAGGTATTCCCCGAGATATAAAATAATTTGCTACAGCATCAGCTCTCATTTTGGAGATACGCAAATTTCCTCCTTCCGAACCGATATTATCTGTATAGCCTTCTATTTTCCAGCGGGACATCGGATATCTTTTCATCTCTTTAAGAAATTTTTCCAATTCAGGAAAAGCTGACGGTTTAAGTTCTGCGCTGTTAAATGCAAATGATGTTCCTGAACTTAAAATTAATTCATCAAGTGATTCAGGTTCTTCAATTACCGGTTCCGGTACTTTGGGAGTAATCTCACAGCCGTTTTCATCAACCTGCATACCAGCTAAAGTTCCAGGACATTGATCTAAATAATCAGGAATTCCATCAAGGTCCGAATCAAGAGGGCAGCCGTGATTATTAACTTCAACGCTATATGGAGTTTCCGGACATCTATCCAGATAATCGGGAACTCCATCTGCATCAAGATCATACGGGCATCCAAGTTCATCAACTGATATTCCTGCTGGAGTATTTGGACAAATATCTGTGTAATCCGGAACACCATCATTATCTGAATCAATCGGGCAGCCGAACTGATCAACCTTTACATTTTTTTGTGTGCCCGGACAGTTATCCAGATAATCCGGAACGCCATCATTATCCGTATCAAGGGGGCAGCCGAATTCATCAACCCTTATTCTCGCAGGAGTGTTAGGGCAAGCATCATCGGCATCAATAACACCATCTCCGTCACTATCAAATTCAGTTAAAAAAGAATATGAAATTCCGCCCAAAGCTGTAAAGAAAAGATCGTTGTTTGTACCTATTGCTTTATCATCAAGCCAGTCGTTTGGTGATAATTGAACTCCTATACTTAAATTTAGTGAAAGGTTAGCAGTAACTGGAAATCTAGAACCTAGCTCTACATTATAATTTAGCTCATTGGTGCTGTATTTTCCATCTGCGTTATTTGGCAAAGGTTCTCCTCCCTCACCTTTGGGATTGAAGGAAAGGGTTGAAGCACCAGCAAACAGATACGGGAAAAAATTATCATTAACTGAAAGAATAAAAATAACACCACCGCCAAAGGTGCTTACACTTGTTCTTTATGTTAATATACCAATCCCCGTCTTCTACAAATATCGTTATATCTTTATGACAAAGATACCATCTTATATCATCATAGTCTTCCTTGTCTTACGGTGTTTCAATCGGCAGAGCAAAATACCTGCAGCAAAGCCCCGTACACTTGTCACATAAAACCTTTTTTGCCATCTTTGCCAAACTCCAAATCTCTTAAATTGGTGATTATAGATGTTTAGCTGCAAAGCGTCAAG
>Ga0209536_100002495_pt1 | contig 30047 bp, 16 predicted proteins | sample DeeMarSeWOR28_12_FD_187461 | JGI IMG/M metagenome (GOLD analysis project Ga0209536, IMG submission 187461) | Marine sediment microbial communities from White Oak River estuary, North Carolina - WOR-2-8_12 (SPAdes) (version 2) | ecosystem: Environmental > Aquatic > Marine > Intertidal zone >...
ACCGCGTTGCCGGCTTCGATGCCTCCATACCAGGCCTCGACGATCGCTTGCGCCCCCGCCTCGATCTCCGGAATGGCAAGCGGTCTTCCGTTGAGAAGCACGACGACAACAGGCGTGCCGGTTGCCATGACGACCCTGGCCAGCTCGCTCTGCATGCCGGGAAGGCGCAAAAAGGCCCGCGAGGAGGCCTCGCCACTCATGTCGCTGGTTTCGCCTAGGACCAGAATGGCGCACGAGGCCGAGCCAGCCGTACGGCGCGCCTCCTCAAATCCCGAGCTATCGGACTCGGCCACGTCGCACCCGCGGACATGAAGCAGCTGGGTCCCAGGTGCCACGGCCCGCCGGATCCCCTCCAGAATCGAAACGGCGTCTTCCTCGCGACCCGCCGCGGCCCAGGGGCCAAGGATCGAGCGTCTGTCTGTGGCCAGGGGACCGATGACGGCAAGCCGAGTGAGTTCAGGGGAGAGCGGGAGGAGGTTCTCCTCGTTCTTCAGGAGCACCACCGACCGCTGTGCTGCGTGACGGGCAGCCGCGCGGTGAGCAGCCGTGAGAACGGAATCCTTTTCGCGCCGTGCGTCGCAGTATCGAAAAGGATCGGTGAAAAGACCGAGCTGATACTTCGCCGTCAGGACGCGCTTCACTGCACTATCGACCAACGCCCCGGAAAGCAATCCGGCCTGCACCAGCGAGGGAAGATCGTCGCGGTAGATGGAACTCACCATGTCCACGTCAATGCCCCCCCGGAGGGCCAGTGCTCCGGCTTCGGCGTGCGATCCCGCTACGCCATGCTGGAGTAACTCAAGAATCCCGGTGTAGTCGCTGATGAGGACTCCCCGAAACCTCCATTCCCCACGGAGGATCCCTCTGATGAGAGAGCCGTTTGCATGCATCGGAACGCCTGCGACTTCGTTGAACGATGCCATCACCGATCCTACCCCGGCCTCGACTGCAGCATGAAACGGTGGGAGGTAGATCTCCCGGAGTGTCTGCACGGAGATATCCGCGACATTGTAATCCCGTCCCCCCTCACCACCGCCGTAGCCTGTAAAGTGCTTCGCACAGGCAAGGATGCTTGTCGGATCGCCAAGTTCTTCACCCTGAAAGCCGCGCACGCGAGCCTCGGCCATGCGTGCACCGAGGTACGGGTCCTCCCCTGATCCTTCCACGATGCGACCCCAGCGGGGGTCGCGCGCTATGTCTACCATGGGGGCAAACGTCCAGTGGAGCCCGTGAGCCGCGGCTTCAACGGCGCCGATGCGAGCACTGTGTCGGGCTATCTCTGGATCCCAGCTGCTCGCCTCGGCCAGCGGTACGGGGAAGATCGTGCGGAACCCGTGGATGACATCGTGCGCGAAGAGCAGCGGGATTCCCAGTCGGGACTCTTCGACGGCAAGCCGCTGCATTTGGCGTGTGTAGGAAGCACCGTAGACTCCCAGAAAGGAGCCCACTGCTCCTCGTCGAATCTGATCCTCGCCACCCTCGGCAACCCGGGGCCCGGTGTCACCGTACCGGCCGCGGAACTGGGTGAGCTGACCTACCTTCTCCTCCAGGGTCATGCGGAGGAGGAGGGAATCGACAAATGCCTCCTGGACAGTGGACGGGTTCTTCTGGTGCTGCTGGGGCAGGTCCACTGCCGATAGGAGAGGGCTCCCAAGAAGGAGCCCGGCGATGGCGCTGAGCCTGGGGTGAGAGGTCATGGTCGTGTGTCGCTGGTGAATGGTTTGGAGGATATCAGAGGCCCACCCCTGGGACGAGACGGGATCATCGTTACTGCTCGGGCTGATCGATGAGCCACCGCGTGAACCACGCACGGATCGCCTGGCGCATCTCCGCTGTGATGGTACCTGGAGCCGCGTCCGCATGCATAAGGCGAAGGCGATCGGAGAAAGCGCGGTCGCGGTATCGTATGACGGCACGCGCGAAGAGGGAGTCGCGACTCCTTTCTGTCGTAATCTCCAAAAAGGGCTTTGGATAAAGCCCGGCGATCACCTCATCGATGGTTCCCCATCGGGCGATCCCCGGCACCGTGATGAGGTCCCTGAGCCCCGGTAGGGACGAAAAGACTCCTGGATCCGACGCAGGTCCCCAGGGACAAGTGCCATTGATCGAAAGCGCGACGAGGATCTCTCTGTTCAGGTACGTCAGAATCGTGGCGAGCAGCCCTCCTTCACCATAGCCCGCAACCCCGACTCGCAGGGCATGAACCTCGGGCCTCTTGGCAAGGTAGCTGGCGGCAACCCAAAGCTCGGCCACTTCCTGGCCGAGCAGCGTAGAGTTGTTCATCAATAGAGTGCGCGCGTGCGACGCGATCCGGAGCGCCTCCTCGTCCGATGCGGTAGAGCTTGAAAGTAGTCGGCGACTCTCAAAGCCTGGCCTGTCGGGGCACAGTACGGCAAAGCCCTGGCGGCAGAGGTCGAGGGCAAAAGAAAGCGAGGTGTCCCTCGAGAGGCCCATGATCCGGCTCTTGCCTGCAGCATAGGAGGAGGCTTCGGCTCCCGGATGAATGACAAGGATGGCCGGGAGCGGCCGGGGGCGATGCAACGGGAGGAGGACATAAGCCTCGATGTGCTCATCACCGACGCGGTAGGCGACCCGTTCGCGCAGATAGGTGTCGAGCGTGTCGACCCCCAGCCGTTCTACTTCCACACCCCAGCGCGAGGGCATGTGTCCGAGGAGCGAGGCGAATGTGTGGCGCTGGCGCAGCTCTTGCTGAAACACCGTTGCTTCACGGTCTGCCTCGTCGCTGATGCCGTAGACCTTCCGAAGCGAATCGAGCTGCAGGGTGAGGTCACGCGTGAGCGCTTCATGCCCCGGTCGACCGTAAAGGCTCTGCAGCTCACTGGGGTCGTTCTGAAGGTCAAAGAGCTCCCACTCTCCGAGAAGATAGTAGTGGATGAGCTTGTATCGGTCGGTGCGGATGCCGTAGTGGCGGGGAACACGATGCGCACCGTCGTCTTCGAAAAATTGATAGTAGATGGAGCGACGCCAGCCCGGGGGCCGCTCGCCGCGAAGGAGGGGCAGAAGGCTTCGTCCCTGCATGGAGGAGGGAGCCGGGAGGCCAGCGAGCTCAAGGATCGTGGGGGCAACATCGATGTTTTGAACGAGGTCAGCGTTTACGCCACCGGGGCGAATGACCTCTGGCCAACGCACCAGGAATGGCATCCGGAGTGACTCTTCATACATCCAGCGCTTGTCAAACATCCCGTGCTCCCCGAGGTACCAGCCCTGGTCGGAGCTGTAGATGAGGACCGTATTAGCAGCGAGACCGCTTTCTTCAAGGTAGTCCAGGATACGTCCGACTCCATCGTCGACGGCAGCCACTGTGCGGAGATAATCCTTGGCAAAGCGCTGATACTTCCACTCAAGAAGAGGCGTTCCGGCGAGCTTGGCGTCGCGGAAGGCCCGGTTCTTTGGCTCATACACGGCGTTCCAGGCATCGAGCTGCTCGGTGTTGAGCTGCCATACGGGAGCGTGCAGGTGGAGGTCTCCCGGAGTGAGATGGAATTCGATGGACATCTCAGCGTGGGACCAGGCCGAGGAGCGGTCGGACCAGTTGTCAAAGAATGTCGGCGGCACAGCCAGTGCCGTATCATCGAACAGCCTCAGGTAGCGCAGCGGAGGCTCCCAGCTCCGGTGTGGTGCTTTGTGGTGATAGAGAAGGAGGAAGGGCCGATCAGGGTCACGGTCGGACCGGAGCCACTCAAGCGTGAGGTCGGTGATGATGTCGGTGGTGTATCCGGTGCGCTCGGTGTACTGGCCGTTGCGAATCATCGGGGGGTTGTAGTAGACCCCTTGATTGATGAGTATGTCCCATGTCTCAAAGCCCTTCGGCTCACAGTTGAGATGCCATTTGCCGAAGAGGGCAGTTTGGTATCCGGCATCACGAAGCATCTCCGGAAAAGTGTGCTGACGGCTGTCGAAGATCCGTTCATTGGTGGTGTTGCCGTTGACGTGTGAGTGCGTCCCAGTGAGGATCGTCGCCCTGCTGGGGGCACAGATGGAGTTGCCGCAGAAGGCATTGGTGAAGCGAATGCCTTCGGCGGCGATGCGGTCGATGTTGGGTGTGGAATTTCGGGTGGAGCCGTAGGCGCTGATGGTCTGCGCCCCATGGTCGTCAGTGAAGATGAAGAGGATGTTCGGACGCTCCGATGGAGATGCAGGAGCCATGCGCGGGGCTCCGGCGCCGGTGAAGTCGGGAACGATGAGGGCTATGGCCAGGGCCGAGATGACCCTGCTTTGTGTCCATGAGTCCGGGGCGCAGGCTTGAGTCAGTGAACCGTTCACGGTGCATGCTCAGGGAAGGTATCACTCTTGAAGCCAAGTGCTGCTTATGATGGCGATTGGGAAGAAGGATGTCAACTCGAGGTCCCTGGGCTTTTTTCCGGATTGCGAACCGCGGTTTGTCGCTCATTTTCGGGGGTTTTCACATCCTGCCCGTTGGCTCACCCTTTTTTGCTTGACAATGGAACAGGGGTTCGCTAACCTTTTCCATGTAAACGCTTACATAGCCATCCCATCCTCTTTCTGTAAACGTTTACATCGGTGCTTCTGAGGTCCCCTTGCTGTAAAGTCTTACGGGCTGAGCTCCAAGACAGGGTAAATGCCTTGGTCACGATACGGGATGTTGCCCGCGAGGCAGGAGTCTCCACTGCGACAGTCTCGCGCGTTCTGAACAACGTCGGCCCCGTGGACGAGGAAACGCGGCGTCACGTCACGGCGGTCGCCCGCCGTCTACGGTACGTTCCCAACGCCCTGGGCAGGGGACTGAGCAGGAGAAGGACCGACGCCATCGGTCTGCTCCTGCCCGATCTGTTCGGGGAGTTCTTCTCCGAGGTCCTGCGCGGGAGCGACCAGACAGCTCAGCAGGCACACTACCACCTCGTGGTGTCGAGCTCGCATAACAACAAGGCGGAAATACGCGCGGCGCTCGCGATGATGCGCGGACGCGTCGACGGTCTTGTGATCATGTCGCCACACATCGATGCGGAGACGCTCAACGAGACTCTTCCGCACCATCTGCCTCTGGTACTTCTCAACTGCTTTGTTCAGTCCGCCGCGTTTGAAGCCCTGAACATCGACAACCCCGCCGGCGCCGCAGCCATGACCCGTCACCTCCTCTCGCATGGCCACACGCGGATCGCCATTATCAAAGGAGTGGAAGGGAACTTCGAGGCGGCCGACCGCCTGCGCGGCTATCGTGATGCACTCCGCGGGGCAGGGCTCCATCCGGATCCCGCGCTGGCGGTGGCAGGAGACTTCAGCGAGGCCTCCGGCTACGATGCAATCAAGCTTCTCTTGCAGACACACCCTCGACCCACCGCCATCTTTGCGTGCAACGACTCCATGGCGATCGGGGCGATGAGCGCGCTTCGGGAGGCGGGTGTCCACGTCCCCCAGGAGATGGCACTCGCCGGTTTCGATGACGTGCCCATTGCGTCGTACCTCGCCCCTGCTCTCACGACCGTTCATGTTGGAATACACCGACTGGGCGTGCTCGCCATCGAGCGGCTGTTGAAGGCGGTCCACCAACGAGACGGGCCGCGCAGGCAACAGACCGTGCTGCCAACGTCGCTCCGCATTCGTGCATCATGTGGATGTCTCGGCCACCCTAGTTTACGGAACAAAGATCGAGAGGAAAAGGAGGTGATCAACGGCGAAGGGATGTCGATGTGAGCCAGAGGCCGTCGTCTGTGCGTGCTGCAGGGCCTGGGCGGCCGGAGTACAAAGTGACGTAATCCACTTCTCTATTAAAGGAGGACCTTTCGATGAAGACTCGTGTACTCACGATGGTCATTGGACTCCTCGTGCTCGGGTCGCTGATCACGCACGGTCAGATGATCAAACGCCAGGATGCCATTTGGGCTCGCACCACGGCGTCGCCCCTTACGCTGGACGGCGTCCTGGATGAAGCCGCCTGGGCCGTGGCGGAGTCCGTCACGGTGATGTGGGCGCAGAGCTCCGGCATGCCAGGGGGAGGATGGTATGCAGAGAACGGGCAGAATGATCCGCCCGCGGATCCCACCAATGCGACCCTGAAATTCCTCATCCACGGTGACAGTCTCTATGTCGGTGTGGTTTGCAGGGACCAGTCAGTCGGTGGTGGACCGTTCAACAGGTTTGATGGTCTCCTGATGAACCTCCGCCAGAAAGTTCCAACTGGATTTCCGGGTGTTATCCCGGGCCGCGAGTACGATCGGAATGGCTCGGCCGAGTATTTTTACGGCTGGGTGAAAGAGGGATGGGCCGATACGACACTGGACCAGCCCGGTACATTCCCCGGCTTCTTCGGGTGGTTTGGAGGCCCGCAGTACCAGCCACGGCCGGACTCCTTGAAGGAAATCTGGGACGCCGTGACCACCGTGCAGGGAACGCAGAACGACGACTCTGGGCCGGCCGATGTCAGCTGGACCACGGAATTGAAGTTCGGACTCGCTCCACGCGGATATGACGTGTCGCTGCCGGGAGGCGAGATCGTCATGTGGAGCGGATCCATCTACGACGCCGATTACCAGTGGCCCCTCGATACGATCACGCAGTCCGGGAACCGAACCTGGCTGCAGTGCCCGTGGGGCAATGGGGCGGTCTACGGCCACATGAATATCCACGTTCGCTCTGATGTCACCACGGCCTCCGGCGCGGTTCCGGAAATCGGACCTGACCTCACGATCCCGAATGGAGCAAACTATGCCACACCCGTCGTGGACGGCAAACTGGACGAGGAGGTTTGGATGCATGCGCCCAGCCTCCGGATTAAGTTCGGCGACGCCTCCATCCGCAACGGGTACCCGACCGTCGGGCCGTTCCGCAGCGGACAGTTCCAGCCGACGGTCAACGGCGGACAGGCTGCGGTCACTGACCCGAGCCTCGCCACTGTGAAGTACTTCTTCAAGGGCGATGAGCTCTTTCTAGGCTTTGATGTGAGCGACCGCGTGGTTCAGTCGGTGGAAGGCTCAGACCGCTGGGATGGGTTCCGCGTCACGGTCAACATGCGGGATAGTCTCAATGGTGACCATGTGTTGTTCCCTCTGCAGTTCACCTTCCGGGTCAACGAGGACTCCACAGCGTTTCGACTGGAAAACCTTGCGGGCTGGGATTCTGCTGGGACGAAGGTACCGGTCGCGCTGAGCCTCAAAGGGGGGACAACGATCGATACGTTGGGAGCCTCCCCCGATTCCGGCTACACCGCGGAGATGAAGATTATGCTCACAGAGTTGGGGTATCCCGCGGGCAGAGGTGACGGTGTGATTTTCCTGGGGATCACCTACTATGACGGCGATTCCTTCACGCCCGCCACAAACAGCTACGGGACGCGCACATGGTATATGCGGGAAGCAGGAGGGGGCGACGGACCGGCATGGGCGTACATGGACCCGACTCTCCTTATCACCGACGTCGCCGATGCGGGCACGGGTGTTCCCGAGCGGTTCGCACTGCTGGGGAACTATCCGAACCCCTTCAATCCCTCGACTACCATCAAGTTCCAGATCGATCGGATGAGCGACATCTCCCTGGAGGTCTTCGACATGCTCGGGCGCCGGGTTGCTGAACAATCGCTCGGCATGCACCAGCCCGGCCTCCACACCGTGCCGTTCAACGCTGGAGGTCTGGCCTCTGGTACCTACTACTACCGGCTGCGGATGAACGTGACAGGTGCCACGCTCTCCGGTAAGATGGTGCTCTTGAAATAGCAGCCGGGGATCCGGGCGGGGAGGGTCAGTCCCTCCCCGCCACAGGTCCCCTCTCGGATTCTCCCGCGGCATCTGCGTCCCGCACCCGGAGAGGCGCTCCCCGGAGGGGCGCTAGTGATCGTTCAGCCGCCCTTCTGCCTGTCTGATCGAGAGCGAACCCCGCGGGGCCCTCCATGTGTGAGCATTGTCCGCTGACGCACTGGTTCTCCTGCAGAGAGGGATATATGATGATAGCATTGCCACGCATCTCGTGGAATCCCCTGCTCGTCGCGACCCTGGCACTGTTCCTCTTCCCGGTTGGTCCCTTGACTAGAGCCGGCACGACCGGCAAGGTCGCGGGCCGTGTCGTGGATCAACGGGGCGAAGGGTTGGTGAGCGCAAATGTCATCCTGCTGGGCACAGCGCTCGGCGCTGCCTGTGATGCCGAAGGGTACTACACGATCCTCAATATCCCGCCCGGAAACTATGACGTGCAGTTTCGCATGGTGGGATACCGCTCCTTCACAGTCCGCGCCGTTCAGGTTTCGGTCAACCAGACGACGAAGCTCGATGCGACGCTTCAGACCGAGGAAATCACGACGGAAGCCATCGTAGTGACGGCCGAGAAACCGGTGGTGGATGTCGGCCTGACGAGCACCGTTGCGACAATTACCGATCGCGAGATTCGCAGCCTCCCAGTCCAGGAGCTCCAGGAAATCGTGAACCTCCAGGCCGGAGTGGTGGAGGGACACTTCCGCGGCGGCCGACTCGGGGAAGTCCAGTATCAGGTCAACGGTGTCTCGGTGAACAACGTCTTCGACAACCAGTCCTCGGTGCGCATCGACCGGTCGTTGATTCAAGAGATCCAGGTCATCACCGGAACTTTCGACGCGGAGTACGGTCAGGCCATGAGCGGCGTCGTGAACACCGTCCTCAAATCCGGAGGGCCGCAGATCGAGTGGAACGGTGAAGTCCTGACGGGCGGGTTCCTCTTTGATGAGTCGCGCCGGCAGAACACCGGCTACACCTTCGATCCTGTGTCGACAATGAACTTCCAGGCTAGCATAAGCGGACCCACGGGCCTGCCCGAGACCTACTTCCTGTTGAGCGGCCGGCGCTATGTCTTCAATGACTATCTGATCGGGGAACGCCGGTTTGTGCCCACGGACTCCTCTGATTTCCTGGCCCGGATCCCCCGGCCCACCGGTGATGGGACGAATGTGGTCATGGCCTACACGAAAGAGTGGTCTGGGTTGGCCAAGCTCACGAACCGGTCCCTCCGTGCGATCGAGATCAGCTATCAGGCGGTCTTCAATGTAATCGACGGGCGACGTCTTGGCGGGGCTTTCCAATGGCGGCTGAATCCGGATGGGATGTCGAAACAGCACACACGGTCCATCGTGCATGGACTCGATTGGACGCATACGGTCTCCCCCACGACGTTCTATATCGTGAACCTGCGCCAGAACTATTTCGACTACACTGACTGGGTGTACGACGACTTCTATGATCAGCGTTACGACATTGCAGGGTCCCCCCGGGTCATCCAGGATTACGAATACAACGCTATCGTGCAGGGGGTCGATTTCGGACGATACGCCCAGAAGACCAACACACTCCTTGCCAAAGGAGGAGTAACAAGTCAGCTTAGCCAGGAGCTCCAGCTGAAGGCTGGCGGTGAGTTCCAGACATCGATCCTCGAGTTCGGGACGGCCGGAACATTAACGTACAAGGACGTGGGAGGCGTGGAAACGCTCGTGCGCTATGTCGATGCCCCGCCGGATTATCCTGGAATCCAGACCTACAAGCCCATCGGCGGTGCGGCCTATCTCCACGGTTTGATTGAGTGGAGCGATCTGACTCTGCGCGCGGGTGTGCGCTTCGAGTCCTTCAACGCCCGCTCCACTGTGCCGAGCGATCTGGCGAACCCCGCCGATTCGATACAAGGGGCGCCACGCTCGGTGCCGGTGTCCACCACGACGAAGAGCTCCCTTGCGCCACGACTAGGTGTCTCCTATCCCGTCACCGCCACATCGTCCATTTTCTTTTCCTACGGTCACTTCTATCAGATGCCGCCGCTCGGAACAATCTTCTCCAACGCCAACTACGAGAAGCTCGCACGGATTCAAGCAGGTGGCATCGACTATGGCGTGATTGGCAATCCCGACGTGAAACCCGAGCGAACGATCCAGTACGAGTTCGGGTACAAGAACGCGCTGACAGACTGGCTGGGCCTTTCGGTGAACCTCTTCTACAAGGACATCCGGGATCTGCTCGGCGTTGAGTTCATTGCCACCTATACCAATGCCGAGTATGCCCGTTTGACGAACGTCGACTACGGAAACGTCACTGGGTTCACCATCACACTGGACCAGCGGAGGGTTGGGATCGTGAGCTCCACGATCGATTACACGCTTCAGCTCGCCCAGGGAAACTCCAGCGATCCCCAGGAGACGGCCAACCTCGCAGCGGCGGGAAAGGACCCGAGGCCCCGACAGGTTCCCTTCAACTGGGATCAACGCCAGACGCTGAACATCACCGTTCAGCTCTCGGAGCCTGAAGACTACGCCGTCAGCACCGTCCTTCGATACGGCAGCGGGCTGCCCTATACACCCGCCATTGGCTCCGGGTTCGGCTCCACTATCGAAACGAACTCCGGGCGAAAGCCGAGCGGGGTGATTGTGGATCTCCGTGGGGAGAAATATTTTGACCTCGGGCTGGCGACCCTCAGCATCTTTCTTCGCGTGTTCAACCTGTTTGATGCGACATACTTCAATGGTGGGGTGTACACGACGACCGGAAGCCCATACTACTCGCTGACTCCGGTCACCGATAAGAACAGCCTGGCAGACCCCACACGCTACTACAGCCCGCGGCGAATCGAGCTGGGAATCACCCTTACGTCGTCCTCTGGAAGTTGACCACGGAGGCCCCATGAAATGTCTGCCCCTTCTGCTTCTCCTCCTCCTGGCGGCGCCCCTGCCTGGGGTGCTCCGAGCACAGGTCGTGCCGCCGGAGTTGCGCGGGCGGTCCGATGCGGAGCGTCAAGGGATGCACGACGCGAACAACATCCGGACCGAGTTCTGGAATTACGGCATGGTGGGGAACTACCCGAGCGATCCGATCAATGTGGATTTGAGCATCTTTCACTCTGTGGAGGTCCCCAAGGGGTCCGGGCTCAATTACAGTGATGGGACGACGCCCTTTGTGCTCTCGCGGATCACCCAGACCACCGGCACCATCGCCTACATCATGGAAACGGGCTACCGGGAGCGGCAGGGACAGAGTCCGCGCTTCAACCGCGTGATGCGGTTCGAGCCCCGGCCCGGCTACTTCCAGCCTGATCCGGCCATCAATCAGGGCCGGTCGCCCGCCGTCAGCAACGATCCGCGCACATGGCCGGACACGTGGCCGGACCGCGACAACACCTGGGATGGCTCTTGGGACGGCTACTTCGGCAAGCGGCCGGCCGCCGATCAGGAGAGCTTCACGGTGATGGATGATGATTACTACGATGCGTGGCAGTACTACCCTGACAGCCGCGACGCATCGCGGCGGGGCCTTGGTCTTCGAATCGAAGTGCGCGGGTTTCAGTGGTCCAACCCGCAGGCGAGCAATGTCATCTTCTGGCACTATGATATCACCAATGAGGGGACGACCGACTATCCTTCGCCGGGGGAACCGGAGAACATCATCTTCGGTCTCTACATGGATTCGGGGGTGGGAGGCTCGGCCATCTCTTGTGACGCCATAGCCGAATCAGATGACGACAACGCCTTCTTCGACCGTTCCTCCGGCCTGAATCTCGTGTACACCTGGGACAAATTCGGGCATGGCAGGGGTGCCAACAGCAACTGCCTGCCCACAGGCTATCTTGGCTATGCCTACCTGGAGACGCCGGGGAAGCCATTTGACGGGCTGGACAACGATGAGGATGGCATGACCGACGAAAGCCGGGATGGCGGGCCGGGGGATCTCATCACGGGCCAGAGCGCGATTGCAGCCGCTGCGCGCAGCCGGTACAACGCGTCCCTGTTCGAAGAGTTCTACGGGCGGATCGACCATACTCCGGCATTCCGCACGGGGGTGTGGTGGACAGGAGACGAAGATATGGACTGGCAGGCGGAGTTCCATGATTTCGGCGCCGACGGCGTCCCCAACACCGGCGATCCCGGCGAAGGTGATGGCATGCCGACGGCGGGAGAGACGAATTTCGACCGGACTGACATCAACGAATCCGACCAGATCGGTCTGACAGGGTTCAAGATGAACCGGATCCGGGCCGGTGAAGGGAACCCGAACCCCGAGGTGGACGGCATTGTCTTCTTCACCAATCCCCTGGCGTGGCCCGAGCGGCTCTATGCGAAGTTCACCTCCCCTGTCGAATCGGAACGCTTCGACCCCCCTCTGGCGGCAAACTACAACATCGGGTTCCTCTTCGCCTCCGGGCCGTTCACGCTGCGCGCATCGAAGACTGAGCGCTTCAGCCTCGCGCTCGCCTTCGGCGCCGACCTTGAGGAGCTCCGCAATACGGTGAAAGTCGTCCAGGCGATCTATAACGCAAACTACCAGTTCGCCGTCCCGCCCCCCACCCCTACACTCAAGGCCGATGCCGGAGATGGCTATGTCCAGCTCTCGTGGGATGATGTGGCGGAGCGGGCCTTCGATCCCGTCGCGCTGGAGAATGATTTTGAGGGGTATCGCATCTACCGATCCACCGATCCGGATTTCCGCGATGTGCGGGTGATTTTCACCGGCCGCGGCACGGGGCCGATCGGGAACGGCAAGCCGATTGCCCAATTTGATATGGCCAACGGTCGTCGTGGCTTCACACAAACCACGGTTGAGGGCGTTGCATATTACCTCGGGAACGAGTCGGGCCTAACGCACACCTGGCGGGACACCACGGTGGTGAACGGGCAAGAATATTACTACGCGGTTGCTGCGTACGACTACGGGCCGACCGTCGTCCAGACAGCAACGGATGAGATTTTTACCTTCTACCCATCCGAAAACTCTATCTCCGTCTCCCGGACACTTCGTGGCGGGACCATTCTCCCGAAGAACGTGGTGGCCGTTCGGCCAAACCCAAAGGTCCTCGGGTATTACCCGGCCGATCTCTCCACGCTCACACGCGTCTCCGGTAACGGGAACGGGACCGTCGAAGTCAAGATGATCGATCCAACACAAATTCCTGACAACCACGTATTCCGAATCACCTTCAACACGGATCCGGACAGCGTGCATCCCCTGGCCTATACGTTGACCGATACCACGACAGGCGAGGTAATCTTCTCGACGGGTGACGTGTTTGACGGAAGCGACGGTGGGCAGGTCGGCGCGGGGATTCTGCCGGTGATCTACACACCGCCGACCGTGGAGGTTGACACCGCCAGCGGCTTCGGCCCCGGGAGCACCACCAACGCAGAGCTCGAAGCGCTGTACACAACGCTGGTCTTTCCAATCAACTTCAGGAGGGCGGGGTTTCCGGATGACATCACAATTACCTTCTCCAACATCATCGTGGATACCTCACTCGGGCAGTTCCCCCTTGACCCGACGCCGGTCAAGTTCCGGGTCGTTGCCAATAGCCCCTCCGGAGACAGGCCGCTGGAGTTCCTTTTTTTCGACCTGGACGGTGACTCTACGTTGAGCTACGTGCCCGGCGGGAACCGTGAAGTCATTCAGGTGCTGACCGGCCCAGACAGCCTGTTGCCAAACCAGCGCATCACCTGGAGTATCCAGCTGCGTAATGCGTCGGATTCAACGCGAACACCGACGTTGGGCGATGTCTATGAGCTGAAGCTACTTCGACCATTCGGGGCCGGCGATGTCTTCACCTTCACCAGCACGGGGCAGAGCGTGAGCCAGGAGAAGGTCGCCGCGAGCAGTGACGCGGAACCCTACGTCGTTCCGAATCCTTACGTGGGGGCGGCAAGCTTCGAACCGGAACCGTTCGGCGTCCAGGGACGGGGAGACCGGCGCATTGAGTTCCGGAACCTCGCCGCGGGAAGCACAATCCGGATTTACACCCTCCGCGGCGAGCTCGTTCAGACTCTCTACCATGACGGGTCCAATGCCGGGTACGTCGCATGGGATCTGCGCTCGAACGAGAACCTCGCGGTCGCGCCCGGGCTCTATATCTATCATGTCGATGGAGGAGCTGCCGGAACGCATATTGGAAAATTCGCCATCATCAAATAGCCGGGGTGGCCCATGAAGACGACACGCCTGCTGACTCTGCCGCTCCTCCTGCTGATCCCGGTCGTCCAGACGGCAACGGGGCAGACGAAAACCGGCACGACCATCGGCCAATTCCTGCTCATCGAACCGAGTGCGCGGATTGCGGCGATGGGGAACGCTGGTTCAACGATCTACGAAGACGTGCAATCGGCCTACTACAACCCTGCCGCCATCGGGATGCTCAAGACCAGCGGTGCACAGTTTACCTACAGCCCCTGGCTGGCCGACATTTCCTACCAGTACGCGGCCCTCGGGATCACACTCGGGGATGTGGGCAATCTCTACGCCAGCGTGACGGCACTTAACTCGGGGGAAATCGACGTGCGCACGGTCGAACAGCCGCTCGGGACCGGTGAGCGGTACACGGTGTCCGATATCTCCGTCGGGCTGGGCTATGGCCGACAGATCTCCGAGAAATTCTCCGTTGGTCTACAGGTGTCGTACCTCCAGGAGACAATCTGGCACAGCGCAATGTCGGCGTTTTCCTTCAGCATCGGCACGATCTATCGCATCTCGGAAGACGGTCTCCGCTTGGGAGCAAGCATCGCCAACTTTGGGACCCGCGGCACCTATAACGGGCGGGATCTGAGAGTGTACTACGACCAGAACCAGAATGCATTCGGAGACAACTCCACGATTCCTGCAGAGCTCATCACCGAGAGCTATCCGCTGCCTATACTCTTCCGCGTGGGGCTGGGGCTGCCATTTGCCTTCGGCGATGATCATCGCCTCACGCTCGCCGTTGATGCCTTTCACCCGAGCGACAACGCTGAGAGCATCAGCGTGGGAGCAGAGTGGGCGGCATTCAACATCCTTTCGCTGCGCGCCGGTTATCAGCACCTCTTCCTCGACGATTCGGAGGTGGGCCTCACGCTCGGAGCGGGGCTTCAGTATCGCTCGAGAGATTTCGGCGTGTTCTTTGACTACGGCTGGGCGGACTACGGGCTGCTCCAGCAAGCGCAACGTCTCACTCTCGGGGTGACGTTCTAGGAACGTTCCCCCTGGCTGAAGCGTGGCGCGTCCCCATCAAAGGCCGGCGACCGAGCCGGTTGAGTAATGAATACCTTTGCCACGAAGTACGGTCGGTTCTCCAACGACGGGCGTGAATACCTCGTTACAACACCGAGGACGCCTCGTCCCTGGATCAACGTTATCAGCAATGGTGACTACGGCCTGGTTATCTCCCAGACCGGAAGCGGATACAGCTGGCGCAGCCATGCCCAACTCAACCGTCTGACCCGCTGGGAGCAAGATCTCGTCAGGGACGAGTGGGGAAAGTACCTCTACCTGCGCGACGAAGGAGGCCGGGTGTGGTCCGCCGGCTTCAAGCCCGTGTGCGCCGAGCCGGAGCGCTACCGCTGCCGGCATGGCGTCGGCTACGCGGTCATCGAGTCACGGCAGCACGGTATCGAGACGGAGCTGACGGTCTTCGTCCCCGTGGAGGAGCCCATGGAGATCTGGGAGTTGAGGATCCGAAACTGCTCCCGCCGCCCCCGCACGATTGAGCTGACAACGTATCTGGAATGGGGCTTGGGGCAAGCACCCGACTGGCATCGGGAATTCCACAAGTCGTTCGTTCAGACAGAGTATGATCGCGAGGCACACGCCATCTTTGCCACGAAGCGGCTCTGGGAGGTTCCCACCAAGCGGGGGGACTGGAATACCGAGTGGCCCTATGTGGCCTTCCACTCCTCAAGTCTGCCCCCCTCTTCCTTTGACACCGACAAAGAGACATTCCTGGGTATGTATGGAACCCAGGCGCAGCCTGCATCGGTCACTAAACGTCGGCTCGCGAACCGTGCGGGCAAGTGGCTGGACCCGTGTGCCAGTCTGCGCACCCGGGTCCGCCTTGCGCCGGGAAGGGAAAAGAGCGTCATCTACACGTTGGGGTGTGCCGACTCACGAGCCCAGGCGGCGACTCTGGCCATGCGATACCGCACGTCGGAAGATGTTCGTCGGGCACTCGAGGCGGTCCGTCAACGGTGGTCAGCGCTCCTCGACACCGTCCAGGTAACGACCCCGGATGAAGCCATGAACCTCATCCAGAATCATTGGCTGAAGTATCAGGCGATCTCCGGGCGTATCTGGGGACGAACAGCCTACTACCAGACGGGGGGCGCCTACGGATTCCGCGACCAGCTGCAGGACAGCCAGCTCTGGCTTCCGATCGACCCGTATAAAACCCGGGAGCAGTTACTCCTCCATGCGCGCCACCAGTTCGCAGACGGGTCGGTCTACCACTGGTGGCACCCGCTCTCCGAGGTCGGGCTTCGCAATGAGATCTCGGACAACCTCCTCTGGCTTCCCTATGTGCTCGCTTCTTACTTAGAGGAAACCGCTGACTACTCAGTCCTGGACGTCTGCGAACCGTTCCTGGACGAGCACGGTGGGGCACCGCTCTATGAGCATTGCACCCGTGCGATCGAACGGTCCCTTGCTCGCTTCAGCGAGCGGGGATTGCCCCTGATCGGGGCGGGCGACTGGAATGACGGCTTGAGTGCTGTCGGCCTTGAGATGAAGGGGGAGTCGGTGTGGCTGGGGCACTTCCTGCACCGGATTCTTCTTGACTTCAGCACGATTGCACGGCATCGTGGCGATACGGAGCGGGCCGAACAGTATCGATCCCGAGCCCGGTCACTGCAAGAGGGGCTGAACTCGCACGGGTGGGATGGCGAGTACTACCTGGGGGCCACGAAGGACACTGGCCAGAGGATTGGATCCCGTGAGAATACCGAAGGAAGCCTCTGGCTCAATCCACAGACCTGGGCCATCATCGGAGAGGTGGCCGATCGGGAGCGTGCCGAGCAGGTGTGCGATGTTGTCGAGCGGAAGCTCGAGAAAGAGATCGGCCCGCTGCTCCTGACGCCAGCCTACACGACACCCGACAGCGGCATCGGCTACCTGACACGATACGGGCCGGGGATACGCGAAAACGGCGGTGTGTACACCCATGCCGCTACATGGGCCGTCATGGCTGCGGCCATGCTCGGGCGCGGAGACAGTGCCTACCGCATCTACGCCAAGTTGAATCCGGTCAACCGGGGAACAAAGCCCGATGTCTACTTCGCCGAGCCCTACGTCACGGCAGGGAACATCGAGGGGCCGGACTCCGAGTTCTTCGGACGTGGGGGCTGGTCCTGGTACAGCGGCTCAGCGGCCTGGCTTTTCAAAGTGGGACTGGAGTGGATCCTGGGAGTGCGGCCCACTGTCGAGGGCCTGCAGATCGATCCGTGCATCCCGAAGAGATGGCGGCGATACGCGGTCCAGCGCCAATTCCGGGGGGCGGTGTACCGTATTATTGTCGACAACCCTCGCGGAGTCTCGACAGGAGTACGCGAGATCCGGGTCGACGGAACACCCCTCCCGATCATCCGCGGGCAACGCCATGCGGTGTTGCCTCTCCACGCGGCGGAAACGGAGCACGATGTGTTCGTCCTCCTGGGGGGCGAGTCCCCCTGAGGAGATAGCATAAGGAAGGCACTATGGGCAGACGTTGCCTCATCGTTCTTATGGTGTGCGTCGCTTCGGTGGAAGGGCGTGCACAGATCCCTACGGCGACACTCCTGGACACAATCCAGCACGCCGCATTCGACTTCTTCTGGAATGAGGCGAACCCCGCCAACGGGTTGATCAGGGATAGGAGCAGAGCCGGCGCCCCGTCGAGCATCGCCTCTGTGGGGTTTGGCCTGAGTGCCATCTGTATAGGCGTGGACCACGGGTGGGTCACGCGCCAGGTGGCGCGAGACCGAGTCCTGACGACGCTCCGAACATTCTGGCTGGGACCGCAGGGTGGAGGAGACAGCTACATCGGAAACTTCGGCCTCTTCTATCACTTCCTGGAGATGAACACAGCCCTGCGGACTTGGAACAGCGAGCTCTCGACCATCGATACCGGGTTGCTGCTTGCAGGGATCGTGGACGCCAAACAGTATTTCACCGGCGCTGACTCTGTGGAGGCCGCGATTCGAAACCTTGCGGACTCCATCTACTACCGAATGAACTGGGACCTGATGCGGAATTTCAATCCCGGTATTCTCTTGGGGTGGATGCCGCAAACGGGGTTTCTTGGATATGGGCAGTGGGTGGGGTACAACGAGGCCATGATCATGTACATTCTGGCCATGGGCTCACCCACCTACCCGGTGGACCAGAGCGCCTGGGTGCGGTGGACCCAGGGATACAACTGGGCCACCATCTACGGCTTCAGCTATGTGGAGTTTCCACCCCTGTTCGGTCATCAGTATTCCCACTGCTGGGTGGATTTCCGGGAGATCGCCGACGACTATATGCGCGCGCGCGGGATCGACTACTTCGAGAACTCCCGCCGGGCCACACTGGCGCAGCGGGCGTACTCGGTGGCCAACCCTCTGGGGCATGTCGGCTATAGCGACACGCTCTGGGGGATTACTGCAAGTGACACACCGACCGGGTACAAGGCGCGCGGCGCCCCGCCGGCGCAAAACGATGACGGTACGATCACACCCACCGCACCCGTCTCCTCCATTGCCTTCGCTCCCGATGCGGTGCTCCCGGTCATCCATAATATGTGGAACACGTACCGGAGTCAGCTCTGGACCCCCTACGGATTCCGGGATGCGTTCCATCTGGGGTTGAATTGGTGGGACACCGACATTATCGGGATCGACCAGGGCCCCATGATCATCATGATCGAGAACTACCTCACCGGGCGCGTCTGGCAGCGCTTCATGCAGAATGCCGATGTCCAGCGTGGCCTTGCGGTGGCTGGATTCCAGCCGGTGACAGCAGTCGATGACGAGCCCCTTCCGTCGACCGTTACCCTTGCACAGAACTTTCCCAATCCATTCAACCCGTCGACGACGATCGAGTTCTCGCTCCCACACGGATCGCGCCGTGTTGTCCACCTGCGGGTATTCGATTGCCTCGGCCGAATTGTCTCCACACTGGTCGACGGTGAACGAGAGGGCGGGACCCATACGGTCGTCTTCGACGCTAGCGGCATCAGCTCGGGCGTCTACTACTACCGCCTCGAATCTGGCCACACCGTCATCACCCGGACGCTCGTCGTGGTACGGTAGCGTACCTGTCGTGGTGTCCGGGCTTTGAACGGATCTCATGAAAGGAGACGCTCCTTATGCGCGCGCTTGCACGGGCTCTTGCGGTCGTCGTCCTTACCGGCTTGCTCTCCTGCGCGGGGTCGGAGAACGTTGTTCCCGAAGCTGCGCCAAGCGTAGAACGCTGGGACCCCTTCCTGGACACGCTACAGGAGCAGACACTGAGATTCTTCCTTGAAACGACTCCGCCCACCGGACTCGCCTACGATCGCTATCCCTCCCCCTCTCCCTCCAGCATCGGCGCGGTAGGGTTCGCCCTCACCTGCTACCCCATCGCGGTCGAACGAGGGTTGATCGGCCGTGAGGAGGCAGCCCGGCTGGTGCAGAAAACCCTCCGCTTGCTGCTCGACCTTCCCCAGCATGAGGGAACCACCAATGTCTCGGGATACAAGGGGTTCTTCTACCACTTCATTGACGTCCAGGATGGCACGCGTGTCTGGACGTGCGAGCTCTCAACGATCGATACGGGGCTGATGTTGATGGGAGCCCTCTTCTGCCAGACGTACTTCGACCGAGACGACCCCGTTGAACAGGATCTCCGCCATCTTGCCGACACGCTCTACCGGCGTACCGACTGGAACTGGGCAAGGGACGGTTCCCCCGGGATCTCGCACTCCTGGCGCCCGGAACGGGGATTCAACGTGACGCGCTGGCGGGGCTACGATGAGTCGGCGTTTCTCATCATCCTTGCACTCGGATCGCCCACGCACCCTGTCCCGGACGGGATGTGGGAGTACTGGCTGGAACCCGTCAAGTGGGCGGAGTACTACGGCGATGAGTTCATCAGCTTCGGACCCCTGTTCGGCCATCAATACTCGTTCTGCTGGATTGACTTCCGCACAATCCAGGACCCCTATATGCGTGCCCGCGGGATTGACTACTTCGAGAACTCACGCCGCGCCACACTGAGCAATCGGGCCTATGCAATCGAGAACCCGGAAGGGTGGATCGGTTACGCCGACTCGGTGTGGGGTCTCACGGCTTGTGACGGGCCAGGAGATACGGCGTTCGTCGTCGAAGGCCGCACCCGGCAATTCCTGGGGTACTCCGCCCGCGGAGCTTCCTTTGACTGGGTCAATGACGATGGGACGATTGCCCCCACCGCAGCGGGCGGGTCGGTCGCCTTTGCACCGGAGGTTTGCATCCCCGCGCTCAAGAGCCTGCGAAGCCTCGGCGGTGGACTCCTCTGGCGGGAGTATGGCTTCGCCGATGCCTACAATGCAACGTTCCGTACCCCCGCGACGCCACACGGCTGGGTGGACAGGGACTATCTCGGCATCGACCAGGGGCCGATCGCGATCATGATCGAGAACCTCCGCAACGGGTTTGTGTGGGATGTCGTAAAGAAGAACCCGTACATCGTGCGCGGTCTCCGGAGGGCAGGATTTACGGGAGGATGGCTTGATGAGTAGTCGGATCTCGATCGCCTCGCTGAGCGCGTGGCTCATTTTTGGCGCCGGGTGGCTGGCCCAGGGGGTGCCCTGCACCGCTCAGCTGCTTGATGATTTCGAAGATCTCTCCGGTTGGACTCCGATCGTATCTGAGGGTGCGGACCTGAAGATCGTTTCGCGGGAAGGGAAGATGGGCCGGGCAATGGGGATGGACTTTGATCTCAGCGGGGTCTACGGGTATGTCAGCGCGCAGAAGAGGTTCGATATCACAGTGCCGCCTGACTACCAGTTCACTTTCGACATGCGCGCCGAAGCACCTGTCAACAACTTCGAGTTTAAGCTGATCGATGAAGAGGAAAATGTCTTCTGGATCAAGAAGCTGAACATCACCTATCCGAGGGAGTGGACCAAGCAGCGGATCAAGAAGCGGCACCTCTCCTTCGCCTGGGGTCCATCACGGCACGAGGCGATCCGCCGGATACGGAAGATCGAATTTGTCGTCTCAGTGGGGACAGGGGGAAAGGGAGCAGTGTTGGTTGACAACCTCCGGTTCGTGCCGATCGACACGAGCGCGGCTGCTTCGGCAATCGCCAGCGTTCGTGCCTCGAACCTGGATGGGGGAAACCCGCCCCTGATCGACTGGGCGGGAACGCTCTTGGAGAACTGGCGGAGCAGCGGAAGAGAGGAGCCCGAATGGCTGATTGTTGATTTCGGATCGCAGCGCGAGGTGGGCGGCCTCGTCGTCGAGTGGGACTCGGTGCGCTATCCCGCTGCCTATGAGATCGCCTTCTCGGATGAGGGAGATCAGTGGTACCAGGCATACCGGGTAAGCGCTGGAGCATCCGGCCGCCATGTTATTCCTCTTCCCGATGGTGAAGGGCGCTACCTCCAGATTCTGTTTCCCCTCGGGTCGGCTCGCGAGGGGTTCCACCTCCGCCGCGCGCACTTCATGGGACCCGAGTTTGCGGCGACCCCCAACGGGCTGTTCCGGAGTCTGGCCGCCGAAGCCCGGCCGGGACTCTTCCCCCGATATCTCCTCAGTCGCCATTCTTATTGGACCGTGATCGGTGTGAGCGGCGACGAACGCGAAGCGTTGATGAACGAGGAGGGTCAAATCGAGGTCGACAAGGGTCAATTCTCGCTCGAGCCGTTCCTCTATCTGGGCGACACGCTGGTGACCTGGAGCGATGTCACAACGACGCCCTCGCTGTTGAAGGGCTATCTGCCGATCCCGACGGTCAGCTGGAACTACCAGAATCGCTGGCGATTGAGCATCGAGGCAGTCGCCGCTGGCCCTGCCGGCCAGTCGCTGCTCGGCCTTCGCTACGCGCTCACGGCTCTGGGCTCGGGGGGACCGGCGAAGCTTCTGGTGGCCATACGACCATTCCAGGTGAACCCTCCCTGGCAAGCCCTGAACATCGAGGGCGGTGTCGCACGGATCGACTCGATCACCCACCGGGGCGGACTTGTGCATGTCGGGCAGAAGCTCGTCATTCCGATGACGGCCCCGGCAGCTTTCGGCGCTGTCGAATTCGACCAGGGTGAGATCACCGATTATCTCGCCCGTGGCATGGTTCCTGCCAACTCAACGGTGCACGATCACACCGGGTTCGCCTCGGCGGCGCTGGCCTACGAGTTTCGCCTGAAGGCGGGGGAGACCGGCGAAACGTTCCTGACCGTACCGTTTCATCACTGGGAGGGCTCCCCACAGCCGGAGATGTCCGCAGGAGACGCGCGCCTCTTCTACCAGATGATGCTCGCACAAGCGGCCGGCTGGTGGGAAGGGAAGTTGAATGCCTTTCGTCTCATCCTCCCGCCCGTGGCGGGGGATCTGGAGGCAACCCTCAAGTCGACGCTTGCCTATATCTTCGTCAACCGGGACGGGCCCAGGATCCAGCCAGGCTCCCGCAGCTACGAGCGCTCCTGGATCCGGGACGGGTCGCTGACCTGCGCGGCGCTCCTGCGTACCGGGACTCTCCGGGAGGTGCGGGAGTTCATCGACTGGTACGCTACAGGACAGTTCCCGAGCGGAAAGATCCCTTGCGTCATGGATGCGCGAGGCCCTGATGCGGTTCCCGAGCATGACAGCCATGGCCAGTTTATTTATGCAGTGCATCAGTATTTCCTATTCAGCCGGGACACGGCCTGGTTGCAGGAGAAGTATGAGGCCGTCGTCGCAACGGTGCGCTACATGCAGTTGCTACTGGCAGAGCGAAGGACCGAGACGTACCGCACCGGAACGCCGGAGCAGCGCGCACTCTACGGACTGGTGCCGGAATCGATCAGCCACGAGGGGTACTGGGACGTTCCCCGGCACTCCTACTGGGATGACTTCTTCGTGCTCCGTGGCCTGAAAGACGCCGCCTCGATCGCCGGGGCCGTTGGTGATACCCTCCGCGAACGAGCGTTCGCGCTGGAAGCGGAACGGTTTCGGAGGGATCTCTATGCCTCGATCGGCCAGGCCATGATCAACACCCGAATCGACTACATCCCGGGGTGCGCGGAGCTGGGGGACTTCGATGCCACATCAACGACCGTCGGCATCACGCCCGGTGGCGAGCTCGGCCGGATTCCGGAGCCGCAGCTCCACAACACATTCGACAAATACTGGGCGTCCTTCTCACAGCGGGAAGTGAGCGGGTACGACAAATACACCCCCTATGAGATCCGAACGATCGGCTCCTTCGTCTATCTCGGGCAGAAGGAACGGGCGGAGCATGCGCTGGCCTTCTTCATGCGGGATCGTCGCCCTTCGGCCTGGAACCATTGGGCCGAGGTGGTGTGGTCTGAGCCGACAACCCCGCAGTTCATCGGGGACATGCCGCATACCTGGGTGGGGTCGGATTTCATTCGATCGGTCTTGACCATGTTCGTGCTCGAGCGGGAACGGGACAGCGCGCATGTTCTCTGCGCAGGCATCCCTGACGCCTGGGTGAAGGATTCGGCCGGCATCCAGCTCGCCGGCCTGCGCACGTACCACGGGGATCTCGCCGTGAGACTCCGCCCGCAGGGGCGGAGCATCGTCGTTGAGGTCTCCGGGGAGTTCGATGCACGAGACCACCCGCTCATGCTCCAGGCGCCTCTCTCCGCTACGGTCACACATATTCTGGTCAATGGTCGGGATGTTCCTGTGGCGGATGAAGTCAGGCTTCCAACCCTTCCCGTCACCGTGGAGTTTCAGTATTGAAGAGACCTCCGCATTCTCCCATGCTGCTGCTCGGGCCACGCTGTGGCAGGATCTGGCTCATCCCGGTGCTGCTTGCTGCACTCCTGGGCCCGTCCTGCTCCCGCCCGCATGGGGAGCGCGTGGTCATCCGCTTCTGGGCGCTGGGGGCCGAGGGGGACAACGTACGCTCGCTGATACCAGAGTTTGAACGCCGCTATCCGGATATCCGCGTGGATCTCCAGGCGATTCCATGGACGGCGGCGCATGAGAAGCTCCTGACCTCCTATGCCGGCAAGTCGATGCCAGATGTCTTCCAGCTTGGAAACACCTGGATCCCTGAATTCCAAGTACTGGATGCCATTGAAGACCTGCGGCCGTGGGTTGCAACCTCTACGGTGGTGCACGAGGAGTCCTACTTCCCGGGGATATGGAACGTGAACATCATAGACAGCGCGCTTCTGGGGATCCCCTGGTATGTTGACACGCGGGTCCTGTTCTACAGAACCGATCTCCTGGCGCAGGAGGGATACACTCGCCCGCCAGGCTCCTGGCAGGAGTGGCTGGAGGTTTCACGGCGGATCCGTGCCCGTGCGGAGCAGGAGGGACGGGAGGCCTACGCAATGCTGCTTCCCACCAATGAGTGGGCGCCGCTTGTAATCCTTGGCCTCCAGAATGGCAGCGGACTTCTGAAGGAGCGCGACACCCGCGGCGACTTCAGCGGGGATGCCTTCCGCGAGGCGTTCGGGTACTACACGCGGTTCTTTCACGAGGGGCTCGCACCGGTCGGCGTTACCCAGGTGACGAACGTCTACCAGGGACTCGCGGAGGGATTTTTTGCCATGTACATTACCGGCCCCTGGAATATCGGGGAGTTCCGACGGCGCCTCCCCCCACAGATGCAGGACCGATGGATGACGGCTCCGCTCCCGTCGCCGGACGGAGCTCAGCAGGGAGTCTCGCTTGCCGGGGGCTCAAGTCTCGCCATGGCCCGCTCCTGCGAGCAGAAGGATGAGGTCTGGAAGCTTATCGAATACCTTTCCGAGCCCTCAGTCCAGCTGGCCTTCTACCAGATCACCGGTGACCTTCCCGCACGGGTGGAGGCCTGGGAGGACAGCGTGCTGAGAGGGAACGTGCATGTCCGTGCATTCTATGAACAGCTCGGCCACGTGGCCTCAGTGCCCCAGGTCCCGCAATGGGAACAGATCGCAATGAAGGTCCAGCAGTATGCGGAAGTGACATCGCAGGGAACAACCCCAATCGGCGAGATCCTCGCCCAGCTGGATCTCGATGTGGATGTGATTCTCGAGAAGCGAAGGTGGTTGCTCAATGAGCGGTAGCCGCTCATCAGCCTTTCTCATCTTTGTCGGCCCAGCGCTCACGGCGATCGGGATGTTCCTGTTTGTGCCCGTCATTGCAGCGTTCCTGCTCAGCTTCACCGATTTTGACATCTACGCGCTCGGCGATTTCTCGGTGGCACGCGTCGTGGGACTGGGCAACTATGGGAGACTCCTTGAGGATCCGCTTTTCTGGCAGGCGGTCAAAAACACACTCTACTTCCTCCTGGTAGGAGGGCCCCTCTCCATCGTGGTCTCCCTGGGGATGGCGGTCCTGCTTCATTCCAGGCTGGTACGGCTGAAGGGGCTCTTCCGCTTCGTGTATTTTGCCCCCGTGGTGACGACGCTTGTGGCCGTCGCTGTCGTCTGGCGGTTCATCTACCACCCCCGGTTCGGCCTCCTCAACTACCTGCTCTCGCTTGTCGGTCTCACCCCGATCGACTGGCTGGGGGATCCGGACTGGGCCATGCCCGCACTCATTCTGCTGGCAGTCTGGAAGAACTTTGGCTACAACATGATCATCTTCATTGCCGGGCTCCAGAACATTCCCCAGTCGCTCTACGAAGCAGCGAGCATTGACGGTGCAGGGCCATGGCAGCGGTTCCGCACAATTACCCTCCCCATGCTGGCTCCGACGACGATCTTCATCACCATCATCACGATGATCGGGTATTTCCAGCTCTTTGCCGAGCCCTATGTCATGACGCAGGGGGGACCGCTGAACAGAACGCTTAGCATTGTGCTCCTGATGTACCAGGAGGGATTTCGATGGTGGAATATGGGCTACTCGGCGGCGGTAGCATTCGTCCTCTTCGTATTCATCTTGTTGGGGACCCTTCTCCAGACATTGTTGCGGCGGAGGGCACTCCGATGAAGATCACCCTCCGCTCCCTCCTCCTCCACGTGCTCCTTCTCGGCGCTGCAGTAACGACCATGGCGCCACTTCTGTGGATGGTGGCGGCATCGCTCATGCCGACAGGCGAAGCGAGCACGTTCCCACCACCCTTCATCCCACGGCAGGTCACACTCGATCAGTATCAGGAACTCCTCACACGGCTCAGCCTGGGACGGTATCTGCTCAACAGCACGGTACTGGCGATTGCGGTGACCGGGATCTCGCTGCTGGTCAACTCCATGGCGGGGTACGGCTTTGCCAAGTACCGCTTCGCAGGGAGGGACCAGATCTTTAAGTTGCTCATCTCCGCCATGATCATACCCGCGCAGGTGACGATGCTCCCACTGTTCCTGATGCTGAACAGAATGGGACTTGTGAACACCTACTTCGGCGTCATTGTGCCCGGCCTGGCCAGCATCTTCGGGATCTTCCTCATCCGGCAGTTTGCTCTCTCGATACCGGATAGCCTGATCGAGGCCGCGCGCATGGACGGCGCCAGCGACCTGCGTATCTACTGGTCTCTCATTCTGCCACTCTGCCGGCCGATTCTACTGACCCTTGCGATCTTCACCTTCATGGGAACCTGGAACGACTTCCTGTGGCCCCTGATCGTCCTGACCGACGATTCGCTCTGGACCCTCCCGGTGGCCCTGGCCAATCTCTCGGGTGAGCATGTCCAGGACACCGAGCTCATGATGGCCGGATCGGTCGTAACGGTTCTCCCCGTCCTGATTCTGTTTGCGGCGCTGCAGAAATACTACATCGGGGGGATTATGGCCGGCAGCGTCAAGGAGTAGCCCACCAACCGTTACGGGAGGACCTGCCCCGCTAGCTTCTCGACCCAGCCGGTCTGGGGAAGCAGTGGCGGGAAGGCGGTCATCGTACCTCCGAATCCGATCGCGCGTCGCGTGACGGTGCTGGCTCGGGTGATTGCGATGCCGCGCAGACGTTCGTAGTCGATGCGCACGGGGGTAGAGTGGGCCTGGGCGGCAGCAAGATTGTCGAGGCTGTCCTGGAGAAGGTCGTGCCGGAGCTCCTCGGCGACGAGTGCGGTGAGGCTGTCGAAGGAGGGTGCGGCTGATCCCGCGACTGTCCTTTTCCCCAACACGCCGAAAATACTGTATCCCTCGGGGAGCTCGATCGGCCCAAGCAACTCTCCCTCCTCTGCCGCAAGCGCCCGGAATCCGATCTCCGGGTGCTCGGAAGCCCGGAAGAATCCCGACTCGCCATCGCGGCGCGCCCACTCAGCCCGCAAAGAGTGGGTGCGGGCGAGCGTGGGAAAACTTCCGATGCGTAAGCGTTCCAGCAGTCGCACGGACTCCAAGCGATCCTTGCTCAAAATCTCCCGCACATTGACCTCGTAGAACTCCCCCAGCTTCGAACCCCGAGAGACAAGCGCGGCGAGCACGTCCTCCTGGGTTACGGTGATCTCGATCCGCCGCCGTAGTGTACCGGCTAGCCAGTAACGCTGCCAGGAATGAAGAGCGTGCCGGACTTCAGGGCTGTGCTGGAGGTTCTGACGGTAGCCCTCCTGCGTCATCAACTCGGCGGCGGTCACTTCCTTAATTGTTCCGCTCAGCCGGGATTGGAAATCCCGCTCCGTAAGCGTCGGGAATGTGAAATTCATAACGTGGTAGGCGCTCAGGAGCTCGCCCAGAGTGAGTGCCCCTCCCTCGAAGTGCACGAACTCTCTGGGCAGAAACTCGCGAAGTATCACGCTGGCCGTGTCAACCACACGGTTGATGAGGTAACCCTGAGGGCCCCGGCAGCCTTCGCCGCATGCGTGAAATGCGTCCAGAAGCGTGCCTGTAAGGAGTGCAAAGAGCTCCGGGTCGACTCTCGCCCGCTGTGTGCTCAGGACTTCGGCCAGGTACTGCCGTGCGCCCGCTACTTCTTCTCTCCTACGAAGGAGTTCGTGAACGTAATGGCGCGCCTCATCGGGCGTGGACTGGTGCGCCTGGGGATCTCGGCTCTCCCCCAAGAGGTACAGCACGAACCACTCCCCCCCAGACGAGCGTTGGGGTCCGGATGCGCGACGGCCGGGCTCAAGCGAGAAAGCGAGATTCTCGAACTCCTCCTCCGTGTCCCCCAGGGTAACAGTGGCCGTGTCAATCCGGAGGATGGCGGCGGCCGCGTGGCCCCGGATAACAGTGTCGTGATTGGCCGACTGCGCAAGCAGACGCGAGAGCCGGCCTGCCTCGGACTCAGAAGTTGTGACAACGGCCAGGAGTTGGCGCCTCCGTCCATACCGGCTGAGCCCGGTCTCAAGCTCTGTGGCTGATATTGCTATCCCCTCCCGAACCTGCCGCCGATGAAGTTCGTCCCGCACCAGCAGCCGCTCGGTGTCGCGCGTGAGTTCGAGAACAACAGAGTCGTCGGCCAGCCCTGCTCCTGCGGCCCGAATCGCCAGGAGCTCCTCGGCCACTAGGCTTTCGAGCGCCTGGATCTTTGCCGAATCAAGCCCCCCCGGAGGCCGCTTTCCCGGCCAGGGCATCATCTCGATCCGTTCGACCAGATCGGTGGCGGTGATGATGCGCGCCCCTACCCGGGCGAGCGTGTCCGGGGGCAGCGCAGTGTGACCCGCCGCGGCAGAGCTCGCCAGGGCAAGCATGCATCCGAGGAAGGTCCGCAGGCAAGCGAGTGCTGGCGAGCCTGCCGCGGAGTTGCGTCTATTCATTGAGGCATCTACATTACAAGTCCCGTAGCGATGAAGTAACGGCTTTCCCGGGTCAGTTTCCACACCTGCGGCTCGCGAGCTCGATCAGCGCCTTCGGGCAGAGATGATCGCCCGTCCTCGAGCGAAAACTCTTGCGTTGCCCATACATCGAGAGGATCGCATGATACGGAAGGAGCAGTTCCTGAACTTCTACAAAGAGATTGTCACAAGTACGGAGGTCCTCCTTCGCCACGTGCCGGCCGAGAAGGTAGACTGGCGCCCTGTTGAATCATTCTTTACGCTCGGCCAGCTCATGGCGCATATGGTGATCAGTACGCGCGTCTATGCCGACGGGGTGACCGATGGTAGCTGGGGGTTCACTGCCATGCGAGCGGTGCTGGTGACCAATCGACGGACTCCGCCGATGGATCCTCCGACGGCAATTGAGCGACTGACGGAGAATGCGGAGTATTTCACTCGACGACTCTCCTTGCTTTCAGAGCAAGACTTCGAACAGGGCGAAGTCTTCGCCCCACAATTCAACGGACCGGCCCCCCGATGGCGACTCGCTCTGCTGGCCGCCGAGCATCAGATCAATCACAAGGCGGAGCTCTTCATGAGCCTGAGAGTGCTGAAAATCAACGTCCACACAGGACATCTCTATCAGCTGCAACGACCATGACTACTTCTCTCGCTCAAACGCTGCGGCCGGTCTGCATCTTTTCTAAGCACCTTCACTGGGTCGATCCAGAAAGACTTGGAGCGGTCGTTGCCGAGCTCGGCTTTGACGGCATCGACCTCACGGTCCGCCCAGACGGCCACGTGAGACCCGAACGTGTGCGGGAGGATCTCCCGCCCCTGGTTCGCTCCCTTCGCGCCGAGGGGGTCGAGGTGGCAATGCTCACGACAGCTGTCTGCTCCGCAGACGAGCCGCATACGGAGGATATCCTTCATACCGCAGCAGAGCTGGAGATCCCCCTCTACCGTATGGGCTGGCTCCGCTATCATGCAGCTCGACCTATTGCCGATACCCTGCCCGAGTTGGCCGCGCAGCTTCGTGCGCTGGCGGACCTGAACAGACGCTGCGGCATCCGGGGCGCCTACCAGAATCACGCCGGTGCCTGGGTCGGCGCCACGGTCTGGGACCTCTGGCTCCTGCTGAGGGAGCTCGACACAACGTGGCTGGGTGTTCAGTATGATGTGCGCCATGCAATGGTGGAAAGCGCCAACGCATGGGTGCAGGGGCTGCGCCTGGTCGGCGATATGATCAACTCTCTGGTGATCAAAGACTATACATGGCAGCAGGTGGACGACCGGTGGAAAGCCTCAAGCGTTCCGCTGGGGACGGGCGCGGTGGATTTTCGACTGTTTCTCAGCGCACTCCAGGAGGCGGGCACGGCCGTCCCGGTGAGTGTCCACTTCGAGTATCCCCTGGGGGGCGCCGATCAGGGGTCACGGACACCCTCTCTCCCCGAGCGCGAAATCCTCGACCCGATGAAGCGGGACCTCCGTCTTTGGCGCGAACTGTTGCGCGCTCACGGAGAGCGGCATGGCTGACGGTTGTGCTGGGGGGAGGGGAAGCCGGTCAGCGTTGCGGGCGAT
>Ga0209536_100002496_pt1 | contig 30045 bp, 24 predicted proteins | sample DeeMarSeWOR28_12_FD_187461 | JGI IMG/M metagenome (GOLD analysis project Ga0209536, IMG submission 187461) | Marine sediment microbial communities from White Oak River estuary, North Carolina - WOR-2-8_12 (SPAdes) (version 2) | ecosystem: Environmental > Aquatic > Marine > Intertidal zone >...
CTTAGTAAGCCTGTCTCCTGTTTTGTGCGGAACTAGTTATCTATGATCACCAATTACCTTCGCTTTGGTTTCTAACAAGGATTCGTCCAGATTCCTGATTGCCTCGATTTTATCGCCGCTTCAGAAATAACGATCTTCGGGTATATTGTTATTCCTAACTGTCTTTGAAGGCTTATCCTCTATCGTCATTCCTGACGGCCTTTAGCGAAGGTACTCCGGGAGATCAGGAATCTGTAAAATACCCCACCCAGATCACTGATAGTTCTCGCAACACTCGAACTTCAGAGATGACGATTCAGGCGTTTTTATCATACCTGCCAGTCATCGATGGCTAGTCCCCTATACGTCATTCCTGACGGCGCTTAGTGAGGGCATTGCGGGAGATCAGGAATCCGTATGATACTCTTCCAGATCCCTGTTAGTTCTCGTTAGACTCGAACTTCATGGATGATGATTCAGGTGTTTTTATCATACCTACCAGTTATCGATGGCTAATCCCCTATACGTCATTCCTGACGGCCTTTAGCGAAGGCATTGCGGGAGATCAGGAATCTGTATGATACCCATCCAGATCCCTGATAGTTCTCCCTACACTCGAACTTCAGGCCTGCCTGCCGTTGCAAACGTACTATGGTCAGGCAGCCAGGGATGACGACTACAGGGTTTTGGGCTTTCCTGTCGCTCTTCCAGGGCTTGCCCCCCTGAACGTTATTCCTGCCAGCATATAGTGTAAGTTTTAAGTGTGAGCAGAAATCTCCATGATATTCATTCAGATTCCTGATAGTGCTCATTACAATCCCACTTCAGGAATGACGACTCTGGGGGATATTCCTGCATGTCCATGTCTACATCGTCATCCCTGCCAGTCTCGAGGGTGGCCCTTTGCTAGAGCCGGGATCTTTATTGATTCGCTCAATTTCCTGATAGTTATACCAACGTTCACACTTCATCCTTCCTCGTCATCCCATACGACATCGAGTGCTTTTCTTCGGTACATCATCCCTGCTGACCTAGGCCTCTGTCGTCATTCCTGCCGGCCTTGAGGGTGGCAGCCCAGTGCGAGCAGGAATCTAATCCAAATTATCCGCTTCCTTTGAAAGGTCTTTCAATCCCGGATTGGCTTTTCTGATCAAATCAAGTTTCCATTGCCTCTTCCATTTTTTAAGCTGTTTCTCCCTGGCGATGGCCGCCTCAATATCATCAAATAACTCGTAATAAATCAGGTAATTACAGCGATACTTCCTTGTGAATTTTGATCCTTCATTGTTCCCGTGCTGAAATACCCTAGTGTGCAAGTTGCTGGTTACTCCGGTATACAGTACAGACCTTGTTTTGTTGGACATGATATAGACATACCCACCATGATTGAACAAATCCATAATGATTTAAAAATTAGCTGGTTAATAATTATGTTGAACTAATAGCAATTTACAAATAATCTGTAATTTAAAAAGGATTCTTCACGATTCATGATAACCCCTTCCAAAAAACGCCATCCCTTCGGTTTCAGGAATGACGATTCTGAGAGGTTAAATCATTTCTAACGGATTTTCGAGGGCTTCCCCCTTGTACGTCATTCCTGACGGCCTTTAGCGAAGGCATTGCGGGAGATCAGGAATCTTTAAAATACCAATCCAGATTCCTGATGGTATTCGCTGTTCTCGAACTTCATGTTTGTCGAAGCATCCGGATTCGTAATTATGAAACTATTGAATCTTATAAGATTTTTTTGATTTTTTTAACTATATTTTAGTTATACATGTAAAAATAAAATCAATATGAAAAATCCACTTTTGTATATGTTGATCTTATACCTGTCAGGCATAATTTCAATTGGCAATGCCTCACCTCCTACCGGACCGGTAGATAGTAAAGATCAAATGAATCAGCAAGATAATACAACAGACTGGATTCCTCTATTTAACGGGAAGAATCTTTCTGGCTGGAAGCATGTAGGTAATGGATATATGACCGTGGAAGATGGTATTATTCAAACACATGGCGGAATGGGCTTGTTGTACTGGACCGGAGCAAAATTTGGCAATTGCATCATCCGGGTGGTATATAGGATGCGTGATGAAAACAGCAACGCAGGTTTTTTTATTCGGATACCCATAGAGCCAAAGGAAGAATGGATGCCTGTATTTTACGGTTATGAAGTACAGATTGATAATCACCCTGAGCTTTCAGGTGAAGACGAGTATCATTCCACAGGTATGTTGTATGCATTTACAAAACCACTGGCGATCGCCTGGAAGCCCGGACCGGAATGGAACACTTTTGAAATTACCCTTGATGGTGACCGCACAATCGTCATGTTGAATGGGGTAAAAGTAACGGATTATAAAGAGGGTGATTTGGTTCCACCACGTAAATTTGATTTTGAACCGTTCCCCGGACCTCGACCGGAATACGGATTTATTGGACTGCAAAATCACGGAGAAAACGACGTAGTGTTTTTCAAAGAAGTTGCTATTAAACCACTTGAAAAAACCTCAGAATAAAATGAAAAAAAGATCATAAACAAACCAATAATAATCAACCCCAAATAATCTTTTACAGATGAAAAATAAAAATAAAACAAATGTTTCCAGCTTGTCCAGGAGGACATTCGTGAAAATGGCGTCTTCAGGAGTTGCCGCTTTTTCCATTGTCCCAAGCTTTACCGTAAGTGGATTGGGGCATGTCACCCCCAGTGATAAATTATACATAGCTGCCATTGGGTGCGGAGGAGAAGGGGAATATGATATAAAACAATATGCCAAAGCACCCAAAAAGAATGCAGTAGTCGCCTTTCTCTGCGACGTAGACGACCGAATGGCCGCCCCCCGAATCAAGGAATTTCCACAGGCAAAATTCTATCATGACTGGCGGGAATTGTTTAACAAGGAAAGTAATAATTTCGATGCCGTTTCTGTGGCAATCCCGGATCATAATCACGCGATCGTAGGCCTCAGTGCCATGCAGTTGAATAAACATTTGTACCTGCAGAAACCACTGTCACATGATATTTATGAGGCGCGTATTTTAACACAAGCGGCAAAAAAATACAAGGTTGTCACGCAGATGGGTGATCAGGGCGCCTCTTGTGATGGGATGTTCACCTTAAGAGAATGGATGGAAGCGGGGATCCTGGGAGAAATCGAAAAAGTATACTGCTGGACAGACCGCCCTGTATGGCCACAGGGTATCCCATGGCCTAAAGAGCATCCAAAAGTGCCCAAAGAACTTAAATGGGACCTTTGGCTGGGAACAGCGAAAGATACCGAATATATTGACAACCTGGTTCCATTTAACTGGCGGGGATGGTGGAGGTTTGGAACAGGTGCTCTCGGGGATATGGGATGTCATATCATGGGACCACCTTTCAAATTACTCGAGCTGGGATATCCCGTAGAAGTCTCAGGTAGTGCCAGCACCATCTATGACGGTATTTTTTCAGAGGCTATCTATCCTGAAAGCGGACCTGTATCCAGTTCAATCAAATTTAAATACATACTTAAAAATGGCAGGAATCTTGAACTTTACTGGATGGATGGAGGCATTACTCCCGAACGGCCTGATGAACTGGATCCTGATGTGAACATGAATGACGTAATGGGTGATTGGCCCGGTCTGGGTGATTATGAAGGAAGCACCCTTTTTATCGGGACGAAGGGAAAAGCTGCCTGTGGATGGGGCGGCCGCAATCCGATTCTCCTTCCTCTATCTCTGAACGATGTAATTAATATTCCTAAAAAGTATACTCGGATTGAAGGCGACATGGATGGCCATTGGTGGCAGTGGGTCGATGCCTGCATTGCCGGATATGGGAATGCTGAAGTATCCTCTCCTTTCGAAGGATATGCGGGTCCTTTAACTGAAACCGTCTTGATGGGAAATCTGTTACTACGCAGCTTCAGTATTCGGGAAAAGTTTCAGAGGGATGATCCTGTGTATGGGGAAATGACCGGATTCAAATACCCGGGCAGATATATTGACTATAAATGGGATGGAGAAAACATGAGAATTACCAATTTTGAACCTGCCAATCAATTTGTTATGAGAACCTACCGGCAAGGATGGGGAGAGTTAAAATTATAAAAGTTCAGCAATCAATTAAGATCTGGTAGTGAATTAGGTGTACATGAGATATAATCATGTATTATGTTATGAGTTTAAATCTTTTACTGAAATATAAATCCAGCATATGACAGCAACCATAGGTTATGCAGTAAAACTTGTTTTAAGACTGACCAATTTTGAATAATGACAAAATATTTTTATATATACATGGATAACATCGCATTTACAAACGCGTTAAATCGATGCCGATGGACCAATTATATTAGATACTGGTGAAAAATAATACCCTGGCCCTAATATGAAAGATGTAAATGAACATACTATTGACCCGGCTGTCATGTTGGAATCTATGACTGAGAGTGTATTAATTACGACAGCTGATCTCGATGAACCCGGTCCGTATATTATTTACGTAAATCCAGCATTTGAAAAAATGACCGGTTGGCATCGGGAGGAAATAATTGGTAAAAGTCCCAGAGTACTTCAGGGGCCAAGGACAGAACATGGGGTGTTTCAGAATCTTCGAGATAAATTGTTAAAAGGAGAAATCTGGAGTGGGCAAACAGTCAATTATCGTAAAGATGGCACTGAGTTTAATATGCAATGGTCGATAGTCCCGATAAGAAATGAAGCAGGAAAAAACTTTCTTTACCTGGCTGTTCAGACAGATGTGACACAAAAGGTATATACCGAAAAAAAGCTTCAGGAGGCAATGGAAAAGGATAGAGAAAGGCTGTTGGAAATTGAAAGAACTAACAGAAAACTCAACAAGTTGATTGCGAGACAGAAGAAAACTCTGGATCTTTTTATAAAGTATGTACCTGAGCCGATTGTGAAAAAAGGATTGACGGAACAAAGTGATATAATAAGAGAAGGAGAACTTTTGGAAGTAGCATTGTTATTTTGTGATATCCGAAATTTCACTTCAATTGCCGAAAGGCTCAAACCAAAGCAGGTCGTACAATTCTTAAATATCTATTATTCCATGATGTCTGAAGTGATAAAAGGGTATAACGGCGTGATCAATCAATTTATCGGTGATGGAATATTCGTGGTGTTTGGTGCACCAGTTCCTATTAAGGATCCGGAGATCTCAGCTGTACGATGTGCGGTTGATATGGTACATAAATTGGATGAAATAAATGCAAGTTTAAAAAGTATCATCAAAGAAAATATAGTTGTTGGTATCGGGATAAATTTTGGGCCTATCGTTGCTGGTAATTTAGGTTCTGATGACAGGTTGTCTTATTCCATTACCGGTGATGCCGTAAACACAGCAAATCGAATTGAATCGTTGACCAGGGATTTACCCAATGCAATTCTTATCAGCCAGTCAGTTTATGACAAAACTAAAAACCTGATTTCAACCAAACCATGGGGCAAAGTACAGATTAAGGGCAAAAACCAAAAAGTAAATGTTTACCAGGTGTTGGATTAAAAGATTCTTTGGTAGTAAAATTCAAAATCAGCCAAAATTTCTGCATTGGAATGAAGAATCTATATTCCAGGTCCTAATCAATAACACATTTCTTTAATGATATGTTCATTGCTGGAATTAATTGCACAAAGACATTATCTTTATTAAATCGTGAAAAAAGTAATATTTTCCTGGGGATTAATTTTATTTTGGGGGTGTTCATCAAATTTACCTCAATACTGGGATCAACATTCATTCTATAAACCAGCAGAAAATCCAATCCTGAGTGCAGATTCTACATATACTTTTTTTTGTCCGGTAAAACACGAAATCGTCAGGTGGCAACAGGCTGATGTCTTTAATCCTGCTGCGATCGTGAAGGATAATAAAGTATATCTCCTATACCGTAGTGAGGATAACCCGGTTGCAACATACAGCCAGCGTACCTCCCGAATCGGACTGGCAATAAGTGAAGATGGAATACATTTTGAAAAATATAAAGAACCAGTCTTGTATCCCGATAGCAGTGAATTTTTACATTATGATTACCCCGGCGGTTGTGAAGATCCGCGTGTTGTTGAGACAGAAGATGGATTATTCGTTTTAACCTATACAAGCTGGAATCTGAAAACCGCCAGATTATCTATTGCATTTTCCCGGGATCTGATACACTGGGAGAAAAAGGGGCCTGCTTTTGCGAGTGCAAATGATGGTAAATTTTTAAATACCTGGTCAAAATCCGGGTCTATTATTACCAGGATGATCGATGGTAAACCTGTAGTTCAAAAAATAAATGAAAAGTATTGGATGTACTGGGGCGAATATTTTATAAACCTGGCCTGGAGTTATAACCTGATCGATTGGTATCCTTTGCTGGATGAAAATGGTGAATTGAAAAAGCTGGTAGCTCCAAGGCCAGGAAAATTTGATAGTGATATTGCTGAGTGCGGGCCGCCTGCCCTGATCACGAATAATGTAATTGTATTGCTATATAATGGTAAAAACGCAACGGATGAAAATGCATTCAAAAAATTACCTAAAGGCACATATACTGTTGGCAGGGTATTATTCGATACAAATGACCCGAAAAAAATTATTTCAAGAACAGATTCCTACATTTTAAAACCAACCCTGTCACATGAGATCACAGGACCGTATAAAGCGGGAACAGTATTTGCAGAGGGTCTCGTTTTCTTCCAAAACAATTGGTTTTTATATTACGGAACCGCCGACTCTTATGTTGGACTGGCTATTTCGAAGTAACTTGTTTATAATCCAATATTAAATATCCCAATGTAAGCATTAGAGGAATACCTGACGGCACAATTAATTTTTCAATACTCATTTATTTATTTTCGCAGTATAATTATAGATTAATCATTAGGTGTTAATTGACAAAAAGTACGTTTTCATTCTGAGCTCCGCAAAGAATCTATTCGAAATTGGCTTGTGGATTTTTTCTTTATCTGAATCTCGTAAATCATGCAAGAAAATATGCCGTTTAGAATTCGTACAGATACTTCAGAAGCCTCAGCTTAAAAAGAATATTTATATAGTATAATCCTTAAAAAGTAGTTTTTTCTTTTTAAGACCTCTAGTTACCTTCGAAATATTGGGATCTATCGTCAAGGGCTAAAAATCTAAGGTGACATCTTTATCATTCCCTTGAGTGGAGCCAGTTATTAAGTTACCGGTTATTGGTCAAGATCCCCTTATTCTTTTTCTTCCCTTAATACTCTAGAGTGATAGGAACATCCAAATCCTGATTGTGGATTCTTGTATTGTTCAATGTGACCATCCCTGGATGGTTCAAGCGAGGTATCCAGCAATTCATTGATCTGCTCCTCGTCAAGTGGTTTAAAGTCCCGGGCTACCTTCAGATCGGAACGCAATTCTTCGAGATTCTGCATGCCGCAGATCACCGTACTTACTGGTAATGAAAGTGAATATTTCCGGCACAATTGAACCGGTACATTCAGTTCTCTGGAAATCCGTGCATTCTGTCCTGCAAGTGATTTCATACCTAAGGGTCCAATCTTTCTTTCATTTAAGATTGGTAATACCTTTTTCTGAAAACTGTTATGGTGTGCATCCATTATATTCAAGGGTAACTGAACAGTATCCCACTTAAACATATCGATCATCTGTAAATGCATTTCTGGAAACATATGGCCGGAAAATCCAATATACCTCAACTTTCCTTCTTTTTTTGCTTCCAGCACGGCTTTCATGCCACCCTTCTCGGGATCAAAAATACGTTCAGGATCTCCCTCATACTGAATGGAATGAAACTGCATCAGATCAACATAATCTGTTTTTAACCTTCTGAGACTATCAGCTATGTGCTTTTTGGCACCTTCGTAATCACGGGCACATACTTTGGTCATCAGAAATACTTTTTTTCTATATCCATTCTGTGCCAGTGCTTTTCCAACTACCTCTTCAGATCTTCCGTTATTATATTCCCAGGCATTATCAAAAAAAGTAACTCCAGCATCTATCGCTTCATGTATCATATAAATACTGTCTCTCTCTTCCGGGACTGCAGTGTCCCATCCTCCATAACCAAGAATAGATACATGCTCACCTGTGCTACCTAAAGGCCGTGTTGGTATTCCTCCAGTATTGTTACGCTGGTAATTTATAACTACAGGTCCCATGGATACACCGGCCATCAGGGTTTTAATAAATTTCCTTCTGGATAAATCGTTTGACATAATATTTATTGTATAAATAAAATTCTGACATACTAAACATTTTTATATAAACTTCAAATATTTATCACCAAAAGATGATTGACAAGATTATTAAATGTCTTATTGAAGGCAATTAGTATAATAGGATTATTTGAACCATTAAAAAGACCAACCCCCAAGATTATCTGTATACTATATTAATTATAAAAATTGCTGGACCGTAGCAGTGAATTGAAGAAACTTAATAAGTCAGTAACCGCTGAATTATATTTATATTAATTCAGGTAACTTAATAATAAACCATTCATCTTGGGACCAGGATTAGCCATTGCATGAAAAAATGCTTTACCAACAATTCAATTATTCTGCTTAAATTATTAATATTTGAAACTATATAATATTTTTAGAAAAATTCATTATTCTAATCCAAATCTAAAATCAAAATGTCTGAATACCTTGGTGAATTTATAGGCACTCTCATTCTGATCGCCTTCGGGGGAGGTGTGGTAGCAGGTGTCGTTTTAAAAAGTTCAAAAGCAGAAGAAGGCGGATGGCTGCTAATCTGCATTGCATGGGGAATGGGGGTTACACTGGCCATCTATGCCGTTGGCAACATCAGCGGAGCACATATCAATCCAGCTGTCACATTGGGTTTTGCGGCGGTCGGTGCCTTTCCGTGGGAAAAAGTACCCGGTTATATTATTGCTCAGATCCTGGGGGCTTTTACTGGGGGTGTCATCGTCTGGTTAAATTATCTGCCGCATTGGAGAAAAACTGGCGATACCTCTTCCAAACTGGGAGTATTCAGTACCATCCCTGCCATCCGCTCCTATCCATCCAACCTGATCAGCGAAATGATTGGAACATTTTTTTTAATATTTGGGTTATTATTTATCGGAGCCAATGATTTTACGGAAGGGCTTAATCCCATTGTGGTTGGAGCTTTGATCAGTGCCATTGGATTTTCATTCGGGGGAACTACGGGATTTGCTATTAATCCTGCCAGGGATCTTGGTCCAAGGATCGCTCATACGCTCTTACCGATCCCCGGTAAGGGATCTTCCGATTGGGCTTATTCCTGGGTTCCTATCCTCGGACCGATTCTCGGAGGCGTTACAGGAGGTCTTGTCTATATTGCATTATTTGATCATAAATTAAGTATTTATTTATGGATTATATCAGTTGTCTCAATCTTGATTATTTTTTATGCCTACATTCAAAATAGAAATAATAAATAAAAAATAAATATGAAATATATCATTGCATTGGATCAGGGCACAACAAGTTCAAGAGCAGTACTGTTCAATGAAACCGGCGGAATCGTTGACATAACCCAGAAAGAATTCACCCAGTTTTTTCCAAAACCGGGCTGGGTTGAACATGACCCTGAAGAAATATGGAAAAGTCAACACGATGTTCTGGTTAATCTCGTTCGAAAAAATAAAATCAATCCCGGATCCATCGCAGCTATCGGAATCACCAATCAAAGAGAAACTACGGTTGTATGGGATAAAAATACTGGTAAACCTGTAATGAATGCAATCGTATGGCAAGATAAACGGACAGCAGACATATGTGAAGATATGAAAGAGAAAGGCCTTGAATCATATGTAAGGGGCAATACCGGACTCGTCATTGATTCCTATTTTTCTGCTACCAAAGTAGCATGGATGCTCAGGAATATAAAAGGTGCCAGGGAAAAAGCAAAGGAGGGAGATTTATTGATGGGAACTATCGACACCTGGCTGATCTGGAAACTTACAAAGGGGAAAGTTCATGCAACTGATTATTCAAACGCTTCCAGAACAATGCTGTATAATATCCAAACCCTCGACTGGGATGAAAAATTATTGAGTCATCTGAATATTCCTCACAGTATGATGCCAGAAGTATATCCTTCGTCTTATCATTATGGTGATTTTATTTTTGAAGGAGTCCATATTCCTATTGGTGGTGTGCTTGGTGACCAGCAGGCAGCTCTTTTCGGGCAGGCATGTTTCGATGTCGGGTCTGCAAAAAATACGTATGGTACCGGATGTTTTGTCCTGATGAATATTGGTGAGACAATCCATCATTCGAAATCAGGATTGGTAACTACCATTGCCTGGGGGCTTGATGGTAAAATATACTACGCGTTTGAGGGTAGTATCTTTATTGCAGGAGCAGCCATTCAATGGCTAAGGGATGGACTTAAACTGATTGACACAGCAGCTGACTCTGAATATTATGCTTCTAAGACCAATGATAATCAAGTATATGTCGTTCCCGCCTTTGCAGGCCTGGGAGCACCCTACTGGGACATGTATGCCCGGGGGGCAATTTTCGGACTAACTCGTGATACTGGAAAAAATCATATTATAAAAGCTACATTACAATCATTGGCTTATCAGACTAAAGATGTATTAGACGCCATGGAGAAAGATTCGGGTGTGTCAACTAAAGTATTAAAGGTGGATGGAGGCGCCTCAGCAAACAATTATTTATTACAATTCCAGGCAGACATTCAAGGTGTAACAGTCGAGCGGCCCGAAATTATTGAATCTACAGCTAAAGGATCTGCGTATATGGCAGGTATTTTGGTCGGTATGTGGAAAAAAGAAGATATCATCAATAACCGTAAGGTAAATCGTACCTTTGAACCAAAACTGAATCAAAAATCCCGAAAAGCCCTTTATGATGGCTGGGTAAAAGCTGTTAATAGAAGCCTGGGTTGGCTGAAAAACTGAACCATCAACAAATTGTTAGTATGATTGAAAACGAATAGCATATGGAAAGTTTTTCATTCTCAGACAGGTTTGGTATCAAAGAAAATCTGGCGAAAAATGAATATGACCTGATAATCATTGGAGGAGGGATCACAGGAGCTGGAATAGCACTGGATGCAGCTTCCAGGGGTTTGAGTGTGGCCCTTGTTGAAAAAAATGATTTTGCTTCTGGCACAAGCAGTAAATCTACAAAACTCATCCATGGAGGACTTCGCTATCTTAAACAGTTCCATTTTAAGATGGTCGCGGAGGTAGGCAGGGAAAGAAAAATTGTACATAACATAGCACCCCATCTCGTTTTACCTGAAAAAATGTTATTACCTATTGTAAAAGGTGGTTCGTTGGGGAAATTCGGTATTTCACTGGGATTGAAATTTTATGATATGCTGGCTAATGTTAAAGGTGATGATCAACGCCAGATGCTTACTAAAAGCAAGACCCTTAAGACAGAACCCTTATTGCCTTCTGAGAAAATAACAGGGGCTGGTCTCTATGCTGAATATCGTACAGATGATGCCAGATTGACCATTGAAATTATAAAAACTGCCTATACACATGGAGCAGATATTCTAAATTACGTTGAAGCTGAGGATTTTATCTATGAAGATGGAAAAGTAAAAGGCCTAGAATGTTTCGATCATCTGACAGAAGAGAATTTTGCCGTTCATGGCAAATATGTAGTCAACGCTGCTGGTCCATGGGTTGATGATCTCAGAAAAAAGAATAATTCCAAGAAAGGGAAACATCTGCATATCACAAAAGGAATTCACCTGGTTTTTCCAAGGGAAAAATTACCTGTACAGCAATCAATGTATTTTGAGATTGAGGATGGACGGATGTTATTTGTAATCCCACGGGATCACGCAACTTACATTGGCACCACTGATACAGACTATACCGGACATAAGGATGATCTCCATGTTTCCAGTAAGGATGCATTGTATCTGATTACTTCTATAAATAATATGTTACCTACTGTCAATATATCTCTGAAAGATGTTCAATCCAGTTGGGCAGGGTTACGTCCTCTAATATCTGAAGAGGGTAAATCAGCCTCAGAAATATCAAGAAAAGATGAAATTTTTATATCCGATTCAGGTTTGATATCGATTGCAGGCGGTAAACTGACAGGTTATCGGAAAATGGCAGAAAAAGTGGTCGACATGGTTTCAAAAAAGTTGAATAAAGGAAAATTCAATAAATGTAAAACTATATCCATTCCGCTTGTGGGAAATAAATTCGAATCATACGATCACGTTTTAAAATACCTGGAAGAAGTAAAAATAAAGTTAATAAATAATAATATATCCAATGACTACGCTTCCTATCTTGTGCACAACTATGGCATTCAAACTGAAATAATATTGGCAGATTTTATCAAACAACGTGGTGAGAATCCTGATGAAAAACTTTTATGGTCCGAATTATATTTCGGCATTGATCATGAAATGGTATGCAAACCGCTTGATTTTCTCGAACGAAGAACCGGAAGATTATATTTTAACATCAATAGTATATTAAATCACACATCCGAATTGCTCGAATTTTTTAAGGAAAAATTCTTCTGGTCTGAAGATGTATATTTAACGGAATCAGATAGACTCGAAAAGGCTTTCTATAATTCCAGAAATTTTGAATAATATCTCATTTAAAAGATTAGGATTTAACAGATAAAATTAAAAAAAAACATCCTGGCTGTTTTCAGATCCAGGATGTTCGAGATATATTACTATTGAGTGTGGTGCTTACTGATTTATGGAGTGAAAATTATTATAATTTTCTACCCCCATGGATATCAAGATCTTCCATTGAATTCCGGGAATTTCATCGTTTTTATTCAATTCCCTGGCTAGTTCTATAGCCCTGATGTATTCATTCTGTGCTTCTTTGATTTTACCCTTACAAACCAGGTAGTCTCCTTTAACCGTTCGATTATAAATTGTTTCCTTTATTTCGATGGACTTATCTATCCAAAGGATAACTTCTTCTGATGCGATGCGTTTTGTTACCAGTGCGTTTGCACATTCAGCAAATGTTTCCCAATCATCTATACCTGCTTTTTCTACCCTGGCTTTATGTTTTGAAATAAATTCTTCTACATCCAGATCATTGCCATCAGCCAGGACACACGTAATCCCTGCGAAAAATATCGCTAACAATGTAGTAAAAATTTTAACTTTTAACATGACTGCTTTACACACAATATATAAAAGACCAATATTATGCCAGATTCAATATTGCATTGATTATCAGTAACTTATATAAAAAAAGTGGTAATTGGTTGAAAAATGTGAACGATTATGAACATTTTTGCAGAACAAATCGTACGAAATTAAATCACGAATTCTGGGGGAATATGCTTCATATGAAGGCCTATTTTTCTTCTCAAGTCTGATTATTGCTATTTTTATCCTTTCGGTATATAATTCACACGTTATGCTTCAAATTTTCCGGATAACGATAATTATGTTACTGACATCCTTAATGTTTTTAGGATGTCAAAGAGTAAATATTGAAGAGGGGATAATTGACGAAGGCCAGGAATGTTTTAAAATTGTCACACCAGTAGCGACATTTTTTTACCAGAAAGAAGCAGGTGGATTTTCAAGTATCCTCGATAGTGAAGGTAACGACTGGATCAACTTTAAAAAGGATACTTCAGAATACTATCCATTCAGTGCTGCCTCATCCTACAGGGGTTTACCGAATTTAGTATTCCGGTCTGCTGACAGTGGTGCGGGTCATCCCGGATTCTATCAATGTGTTTCAGAACTGGTGGCATCAAACAAGATCAGAACTACCTCAAAATCAGGGAAATGGCAATGGACCTGGATTTTTGACAAAAAATATGCCATTCTATCTGTTGACAGGGTAGATCCGGAGCATCCTTATTGGTTTTTGTATGAAGGAACCGTCGGAGGAAAATATCGTCCTCATCTTCAGTATTGGGGCACGAATGTGGGTGGTCCCAATAAAAGTCTTCCTGATTACTATTTTGGCAATGCGTTGTACGAAAACTGGCGCTGGATTTATTTTGGAGATGAATATACTGATCGGATTTTTTATATCGTACAAAATGTAAAGGATGACTTACTCGATACCTTTTCCTATTTAGGAAATACTGATCTGGGTATAGTATCCCCGGATGGTATGGTCGTGTTTGGATTTGGTAGGAGAGAAAATGCTACTCCCTTAATGAATGAGGAAGGGATGACTTTTACTATTGGTTTTATTGAAAAAAAGGTAATGAATAAGGAGGATCATAGCTCAGTTGAGAAGAAGATTAGAAATATCATGACCGAATGATTCAGTATGAAGTTGTTTTCGTTCTTATGGCAAAATCTATCAGAAATGTAATTCCAATGATAAATAAAGGACACGAGATACAGAAAAAAGCAGGTGCTATCTGGTAAGTAGAATAACCTATTGTAAATATGATTCCTGCAATTAAATACAATATCCCTCCTAAGAATTCTCGTTTCCAGGCGATTATTAACAAAATGATCAGTAAAATAGATGGAATCATATGTTTTAGATATGCCAGCATTTCATATCCAAGCGAATTGGTACCATAAAATGCATCCAAGGCAAACAGACTTATAAAAATAATATATAAAATGCTCAATATTCTGGGGAACCAATATATAACTGAGTGTTTCATAATACAGGCATTATGATTTCCATTTATTTAACACAACTTTTCACTTGATTCACCTCTCAAATGAACCTTCCATTAAAAAAATAACAAATTAATTGTCAATCTAGTTCAGTGATCATTAATTAGTGATCAAATCAAAAGATAAATTAATCCTCTTAAAAGAATCTTTTAATATCTTTAAATGAAGATTTATTAATTCACTTCCTTTTTTAACCTGAATGTCAAATGAAAACAAAATTTATTTGTATCCTGATTATTTTTTTTATCCCTGCTTTTTCAGCCTATCCCCAAAGCCTCATTATAGATGAATGGGAGTACATTCAAGTTGATCAAAACAAATCCAAATGGGGGGATTATGATGAGCCACAATGGCTCCGTTATTTTGGTTTGGATATGGCCGATATAAACCAGGACGGTTTTCTTGATATTCTATCCGGCCGGTATATATACTTGAATCCCAGAGGTTCGATGGAAGATAAATGGCAAAAAGTGGATATTGAAAAAAATGTAGACGGTATTCTGTTTTTAGATGTAGATGGAGATGAATATGTTGATTTTATAGCACAAGCTTTACCGGAAATATACTGGTTGGAAGCAAAAAATAATTCAGGAACCAGTTGGACCTATCTTAAAATTGGCGAGATCCCTCCTACAAGTCATATCAACAGCCAGGGATTTGAAAAAGGGCAGATCTTTGAAGGTGGTAAAATGGAGTTCGTAATTGCCGGGGATGGAGATATATATTGTTTCGAAATTCCATTTAATCCTGCAAAAGACGAATGGAAAAAACTTCTGGTTGGTAAAAACACATCAGATGAAGGTATTGGCGTCGGAGATATCGATGGGGATGGTGATGTTGATATAGCGGCTGGAAGAAGACCGGAGGGAGGGAGTGAACCCCTCATTCTTGTCTGGTTTGAAAATCCGGGTTCATTGAGTGAAAACTGGAAATCAAGCGAAATTGGGACCTCAAACCATCCCATTGACCGGGTAGAAGTAGCTGATTTAAATGGCGATGGAGGTAATGATATTATCATCAGTGAAGAGAGATATCCAGGTAAAGAACCCGATGGGAATCTCTTCTGGTATCAGAATCCTCTTGTCAAAGGAAAAGAAAAATGGGCCCGTTTTCGAGTGGTCACTCAATATTCTATGAATAACCTGGACATCGCGGACCTAGACCGGGATGGAGATATTGATCTTGTTACAAACGAACATAAAGGACCGACTCTTGAAACACAGGTATGGGTCAATGATGGGAGTGGGAAATTCAGCAAGGTCTCGATCGACTGGGAAAAAGAAAGTCACCTTGGAACCCAGCTGGCAGATCTGGATCAGGATGGAGATCTTGATATTGTTAGTGCAGGATGGGATAATTATCAGTATATACATGTTTGGAGAAATGATGCAATCCCTTCTGATCCTATAAAATGGGCTCATTACTCAACAGAAAAAGGTCATTTACCTGTGCCGAATTCAGGCAATCAACAAACAGCCTCCTGTGTGCTGGATATTGACAAAGATGGTATCGATGATTTTGTGATCACTGAAAGAACCGCAGCCCCTTCTGTGGTCTGGTATAAATTTGATAATTATTCATGGAAAAAATACATAGTGGATGCCGGACCACTTCGGATTGAGGCAGGATCGACATTTTTCGATATCGATAACGACGGTGATCAAGACATTGTATTTGGAGGTGAAAGCCAAAGCAACATGGTATGGTGGTGGGAAAATCCATATCCTGATTATGATCCTCAAATACCTTGGGTTCGACGAATCATCAAGTCTTCTGGGGGCAATAAACACCATGACCAGTTATTCGGAGATTATGATGGTGACGGTCAGGCCGAACTGGCTTTCTGGAACCAGGGTGACCAGCGATTATACCTGGCTGAAATACCAGATGATCCAAAAAAAGGTGATCCCTGGAAGTTGCAGATCATTTATGAATATAACGATGACAGCCAGATGAAACAACTCGGTCAGGAATTGTACCCTGGCTGGAAGGAAAATCATGAACATGAAGGGCTGGCCAAAGCTGATATCGATGGGGATGGGATCCTGGATATCATAGGAGGTGGACGATGGTTTAAATACAATGGAGAAAATGGATTTATTGAGAATATCATCGATGCCAGCTATACATTTACCCGATCCGCGACTGCACAATTCATTGAAGGTGGACGACCGGAAGTTTTGCTGGTAGTAGGTGATGGGCAGGCGCCGCTGATGATGTATGAATACCAAGAAGGTACCTGGATGCCGAAACAATTAATCGATCTTCTGGACAATGGACACACGATTCAGGTACTTGATTTTAATAAAGATGGCCATTGGGATATCTTCAGTGCTGAAATGAGGTTTGGGGAAGGAAATCCTGACAGCAAAGCGCAGGTATTACTTGGAGATGGTAAGGGCAATTTTAAAAAAGTGATCATCGTACAGGGATTTGGTCTACATGAATCCTGGCTTTCCGATCTGGATGGAGATGGTGATTATGATTTGTTAGGAAAACCCTATACATGGAAAGCTCCCAGACTGGATATCTGGATCAATGAGGGAACTGAATAAATCTTATCAATCCATTGTGTGAACAAATATCATACTTTAGAAATGAGTATATTACTGATAATCAACAATTATTAATTAATAATTTAATTCCTTGGTGGTTTAATAACTTGGTCCCCAAGCGCAATTGTGAAATTAAATTTTTGAACAATCCAATGTTTGATCTAAAACTCCTCTGCTTTATCACACTTCTTCTCCACGCCTGCACTTCAAATAGAGAATTTGATTCAAACTGTATTACAATTGACTTCTGGTACGGAGACCATCAATCTTTTGGTAATCCCGGATTAGCGCAGAGATGGATAAATATATTGGGGAATGTATCTGCTGAACATGGGATTAAATCATTGTATTACAAATTAAATGATTCCGATTCTAATAAAATTACCTGGGGACAGGATCAGCATCGTCTGGCCAATCCAGGTGATTTTAATATAGACATACATTACAATCACTTAAAAGGAGGGACTAATATCATCCTGGTAAGTGTGATGGACTCTGCCGGACATCAGACAACAAAAGAAATGAAATTTGAATTTGTAAAGGGTAATAACTGGCCCCTGCCTTATAAAATAAACTGGGCAAAGGTGCAAAACATTTGTGAAGTAGCTCAAATCGTGGATGGCCATTGGAAATTAACGCGGGATGGCATCAGAACATTGGATCCATGGTACGACCGGATTATTGCGATCGGAGATGGTACATGGAAAAATTATGAAATTACTACCTCAGTTATTTTTCATGGGTTTACGCCTCCGATCAAAGGGCCCCCAAATTATGGTGTTTCGCACGCAGCACTCTCAATGCGATGGCCTGGCCATGATAATGATCACAATCAGCCACATATTAAATGGTATCCATTGGGTGCCACCTGTGAATTCCAATTAAAGAAAGACCTGGACAGCTGTCGCTGGCGTATTCTGGGTGATAGAAGTATAAAAACAGAGGATTCTTACCAGCACTTTCCTATTCAACTTGGTGTTAGATACAATTTGAAATCCCAGGTCGATAATATAGAAAAAGATCTGACTAGATATCGGGTGAAAATATGGCCAGCGCGAAATGATGAACCTGAAAATTGGCAATTAACAGCGGTCGAAGGAGCACAGGATATACAATCCGGAAGTGCCTTGCTCATAGCACATAATACCGATGTGACGTTCGGTAATGTCAGTATAATCCCGCTTGAATGAAAAAATATATCCTCTTTGTACTGATTTCCTTCCACTATACAATAATAATCGCCTAACCACAGCCGGGAGATATTCATCGTGAATTTATCTGGATTACACCTGATTTTGAAAAAAGTGAAAAATTTCTGCGCATAGGAGGCAGGTTCGATTATCTCAATGAACCTGAAAAATGGACTACACGGTCAGGCGAATTTATCACGTATTTTAAACTCTCTGAAAATCCGGAAAACTTTCACAGCTACCAGCTAGTATGGGTGAGTTGGAGTCCATGTTATGCGAATGGGGTGTTTATCAATGATCAACTTGTTTATATCAGGGAAGAACCTTGTTATGATTTTAAATTTCATCGTGTTATATTAGAAGATCCAACCCCTTTGAAAAAGGGTAAAAACGTGATTAGAACAGGTCAAATCCCTCGTGACAGGGAAAGCAATATGGTTCATGGGATGGATATTTAATAGCCTGGCATCATGGTACTTGTGAAATTAAAAAAATAAATAAGGATGATAAAAAGGATTCTATTTGGTTTTACGGAAATAAAAAACGAAAATGTCAACTTTGGATTATTGATTCTGCGATTATTTGCAGGCCTCTCAATAGCACTGGCACATGGGCTACACAAATGGCCACCATCCGAAGGATTTATTGAAAGAACAGCTGATATGGGTTTTCCTGCCCCGGCTTTATTCGCCTGGTTGGCTGCTTTATCTGAATTTGTAGGTGGGCTACTGATCGCTCTCGGATTAGCTACACGTCCAACAGCCTTATTCGCAGGCATAACAGTAGGTGTTGCTGCTTTCCTGCGACATGCAGAAGATCCCTATTCAGGAAAAGAAAAAGCTTTACTTTTTTTCTTTATATTTCTTTTCTTGTTCATTACCGGAAGTGGGAAATATTCTTTCGACAGGTTGATAAATCGTAATTAAATTTCCTTCAGATTTTATATGGATATTTGAAACTAAATCTTTTCACTAAAACCAAATAAAATAAAACCATGAAAGCTGTCCCATTAACCTTTATTCTAATTTATTTATCAACTTTTATTTTTCCTCTAAAGGCACAGGACTGGGCCATTAAACAACTTGAAAAATCACCCAGGCATCAGGAAAAAGTAGTTGTCAAAAACGGAGATCGTAATATTTCCTGTTTCCTGGTCTATCCTGAGGTCTCAGAGGCCGCTACAGTCGTCGTCTTGATCCACGAAAACCGTGGCCTCAATGACTGGGCTCGAAGTATGGCTGATCAGGTAGCTGGGGAAGGATTTATCGTGATTGCCCCCGATTTTATTTCAGGAAAAGCACCAGGAGGTGGTGATACGCCTGATTTTTCCAATTCTGATGCGGCCCGAGATGCCATTTATGAACTGGATCCTGATCAGATCACTTCAGATCTTAATACTGTTTTTGAATATGCCAAAAAAATTCCTTCCGGAAACACCAATGTGTGTGTGATGGGTTTCTGCTGGGGAGGATCCCAAACATTCCGCTATGCCACCAACAACCAGAATATTGAGGCTGCCTTTGTCTTTTATGGAACAGGACCTCAGGAACAGGAAGCTTATGATAGAATTGAAGCTCCCGTTTATGGTTTTTATGGGGGTAATGACAACCGCGTAAATGCCACGATTGAAAATTCTGAAAACATGATGGAAAAAGCAGATAAGATCTATAAACCTGTCATTTATGAGGGTGCTGGACACGGATTCATGCGATCTGGCCAGGCACCGGATGCTTCACCAGAAAACAAAAAAGCCAGGGACGCTGCTTTTGAGAGGTTGGTGAATCTGTTGAATAAAATTTAGCATAAAATAATAACCCACAGAAAAAAGATCTTTGTTATTTCAGAAAATCTACCAGCGATTTAGATGGTTTTTATAGATAATGACAAAAATCGATTACCTCAAATAGGCTACCCCAGAGATATTACATTATTGAAACAACAAATTAATAAATACATTAATCCCGCCTAAGCGGGATTTCATTATAATTCATTTTGTAAATTAGATCCTGTAATCACGATTCTTAACATTTTATAATACTTACTTACGCAAAAGGTAAAATAATGAAAACAACAATCTCTTATTCACTTGCTTGCTTGATAGTTATTATTTTTTCCATTGAGAAAACGATAGCCGACGATGGAAACACCACCATTGCAAAATGGAAGGAAAACAAGAAAGGTGCTTTTACCTTGAGATTTGATGACAGTATGCTGTCTCATCGAGACCATACGATTCCTAACCTTATCAAAAGAGGACTCGTTGCTACATTTTATATCAATCCGGGAACCGAGAGATATGGATATGGTATAAACACATGGGAAAGTCTGGCAAGCCGTGCAGGAATTGAATTGTGCCCTCATTCTATGAATCATACAGGTGCAGCCGATTTTGAAGAAGCTGATTACGAGATTGGCGAAGCATTTCGAACTGTCTGGAAACTTAATCCTCCCGATAAAAGTAAAATGTATCCTTTTTCAAGAGGTGGGGGTACGACATGGCCCAGTGGCTACCGCGAAGCTGTCCAGAACAAGTATCCAGTTGCTGATTACCAGGATGAAGGGATAAGCTATCAAGGATCAGATGATCGAAATGAATTGATCAATTTTGCTAAAAAAGCCATGAATGATAACGCTTGGCATACAGTCCTTACTCATGGTACAGGCCCAAATCTCGAATGGCTGGGATTTGAGGTTTCTAATTTTGAGGCATTATTGGACTATCTCGCTTCTGTAAAGGATAGATTATGGATTGGCAATGTAGGTGATATATATAAATATATCATGGAAAGAAAATCGGCAAAAATCAGCGTTATTGAAAATAACAGCGAAGTTATTCGACTTAACTTAACATCTGATATTGATGCCGAATTATATGACTATCCCTTGACATTGATAACTGAAGTTCCCTCCGGGTGGGAATATTGCCATATCAGCCAGGGTAAACTACAAAACATTTATCCAGTAAAATCAGGAAAAGTAATGTATGAGGCGTTACCTAACAGGGAGGAGATTATATTAAGGAGCTCTTTGATGGACGATACTCCTCCGGGTAAAATACTTGTTCGGGATGGAACCGGAGAAGATATTGATATTTCGTCCTTTACCACCCGAATTTCAGCAAACTGGGATATTGCCGAAGACGAAGAAACGGGTATTTCCAGATACTGGTATAAAATCGGAACTACTCCAGGAGGATCGGAAGTTCTTGACTGGATAGATAACGGATGTGAAAGAACTTTTACTACCTCAAGAACCAATTTTTCATTAGTCAGGGGTAAAAAATATTATGTAACAGTTAAAGCTGTCAATGGTGTGGGATTGAGTTCCGAAAGCACTTCAGATGGATTTACCGTTAATTTAACTCCTGATTATATTTCATTTAGTGAGAACTTTGATAACGGATTTTTATCTCAATGGGGTGAAAAACGTACCAGACTGGGATCTCAGAAAAATATAATATACATTTCCGATCAGGCTGCACGCAATGGGAATTATGGATTGCAATGTCACTTACAGGAAAATGAAAGAAACCGGCCCTACATTGCAAAACATACTATAACAGAATTTGAAGATGTTTTTACACGATTCTATTTCAAACTCAGCCCAGATTTCACATTGCCTGCTGAAAGCGAAAGTCTTCAATTGCTTGAATTAAGAGATGGTACAGGTGATTTCGTAGCTGGTGTATATATGGGTTACCTGGAGCATGTTGGACTTCATGTATATGCTTTAAGTCTTGATAACTCCGGATATAGGACTTCCCTTCCCGGATCCAGAAGAGATTATCCGCTTAGCTATGTCCCATTAGAACTGGATAAATGGCACAGGGTAGATATTAGAACAGTGGCACATGATGGTAAGGGTGGGGCTGAATTTTGGTTCAATGGTGTCAGGAAAGGTTGTATTACGAACAGATTTACCTCTGGAAAGGCTGTCAGGAGTATTTATATTGGCGCAATCAGTATCAGTGATGAAAATATTGCCGGAGAATTATTTTTTGATGATATAGCTGTATCGGATAGTTTTCTTCAAATGGATTAATTATGGGAATGTGCCTGATTTAATATCAATCCGTTAATCCAGGTATTGATATTGATAACTTAATTAAATTAAAATCCAGTTCTATACTTTTCGGGTTTAAAATGCTATTTTTATTTTTTCTAAGATCTTCCATATTAAATTCTTTTATAAATGAAACCTCCTTTAATGCTTTTCATTATTTTCACCTTCATAAGCTATACCCTCCAGGCTCAACGAACACAAAAACCTGTACTTCACGGGAAACACTGGATGGCAATTACAGGAAAACCACTCGCTGCCACAGCCGGATCCATGATCTTTCTTCAGGAAGGGAATGCAGTGGATGCCGCCTGTGCGATGCTGGCCGCTACCTGTACCATGTGGGATGCACTTGGCTGGGGAGGAGAGACACAAGCACTTATTTTTAATCCCAATACAGGAAAAGTTATTGGAATAAATGCGTTGGGAGTGGCGCCTACAGGGGCCTCACCTGAGTTCTTCAGGGAAAAGGGAATGAATTATCCTCCGGAATATGGTCCGCTTGCTGCCGTAACACCGGGAACACCCGGTGGCCTGATGACAATGTTGGCCGAATATGGAACCATGAGCCTGGAGGAGGTATTGCAACCCGCTATGGAGCTGGCTGCAGGTTATCCCATCGAAACACAAGCTGCCAACGCTATGGAGAATACCAGTAATCAAATCAATGAATGGCCTTATTCAAAGAAGGTTTTCCTCACGCATGCGGGTGAACCACGTGAGGCACCTGAACCAGGAGAAATATTTAAACAATCGGACTTATTGAATACGCTTCAAAAACTCGTAGATGCTGAACAGGAAACGCTCACGCAAGGAAAATCAAGAAAGGAAGCTATCTATGCTGCATATGATCGGTTTTATAAAGGAGATATAGCTAATGAGTTTGTACGTGGATCACGTGAACAGGGTGGATTAATTACCCTGGAGGACCTGGCAAACTGGAAGGTATATATCGAAGAACCGGTAATGACTACCTATAAGGGCATCGAAGTGTACAAATTAACTTCGTGGGTGCAGGGACCTGTGATGCTTCAGGCTTTGAACATATTGGAAAATCTTGACCTGAAAGGGATGGGTTATAACTCTACCCTGTATCTGCATACCCTTTACCAGGTGATGAATCTGACTTTTGCAGACCGGGATTTCTATTATGGAGATCCTTATTTCCCGCCAGACGAACCTATAAAAGGATTGCTTTCAAAAGAATATGCAAAAAAAAGATTGGAGCAGATTGATTGGGAAAAGAATGATCCTGATGTAAAACCAGGTGATCCTTACCCTTTTCAGGAAGGTGAAAATCCTTACCTGAATTATATTGGACTGGTTCCCGATAGCAGTCGTGCCAATAGCATGGCCAACTTTATCAATGATCCGGCATTGGAGTTCCTGACCGGTACAGCGATATATACCGGTACTACCTCAATCCAGGCCGCTGATGCTGAAGGTTGGGTGGTATCAGTAACACCCAGTGGGGGATGGATTCCAGCAGTCATTGCAGGCAATACCGGAATTGGTATGAGCCAGCGTGCCCAGAGTTTTGTACTTGATGAAAAAGAGAATCCGTTTAATGTGATAACACCTGGGAAAAGACCCCGGGCCACGCTTACACCGGCGATGACCCTCAAAGATGGGAAACCCTATATTTCCATGGCCGTTCAGGGAGGCGATACACAGGATCAAAACTTATTGCAGTTTTTTCTCAATATGGTAGAGTTTGAAATGAATGTACAGGAAGCAGCAGAAGCCGCCAATATGAACAGTTTTCAGCTCAAAAACTCTTTTGGCAATCACGAATCCGTTCCCGGCCGAATGTTGATTCATGAAACCACTCCACCCTTCATACGGAAACAACTCAGGGATATGGGCTATGATGTAGTTATTAGAGAAAGAACCAGCGGTCCTATCAATGCCATCTATTTCGATTGGGAACATGGCAGCTTCTGGGGTGGTTCAAGCAACCATGGGGAAGATTATGGTATTGGATGGTAATATTTGATATATCGATAAAACCAAATCCTGATAAACTCTCGAATGAAGGTGTCATATCGGCATATATACACAGATTATCTAAAAATTTTGTAAATACATACTGGCATAAGTATAATGGTCGCTGTATGCCTCTGCTGAGCCACTTACTATGCACCTCTATCAATCTACTGATCTACTATTTTTACATCAATTGCCCGAATATTCCATCCCTGAAGGTCGGAACTTCTATATCCACTGGAAATGATTCTATTTTATGAGTTTTTATTACATCTCCGGTACGAATGTCAATCCAATTAAGTTTATAAGGAGGATTCTTGAGATCAACGTTAATATTCAATGTTGTACTGACAGGATTGAATTGATGATCGGGATCATCATACATCAGGTACAGAAGCATTTGATTTTCATCACCACAGGCATAGGCGATTATATCCTGATCCATCGTTGAAACCAGATGGTTAATATTCTTGCTGTTAAAATGTGACCAGTCAATTTTATTGCAGAAATCACTGTATTGCCTCATCCATTTCAGTTCCTGGATGGAGTGATCGGGCCATCTGCCTTCCTTGGTCCTGCAGACCCATGCATGCAGATTCCCAGCAGCACCCACAGCTATCGGCCCCCATAATGTGTGCAGGTAAAAGCGTTCCAGTTCATATGGCTCAGCTTCAGCATAATGCATCCGGCCTTCACCACAATAAACCGGATCACCGTGTTGTATTGCTTCAAGTATGCGGTCGAAAAGTGCTTTTGTCATTTCTTCAGGATCATTCCCTTCGGGATTGTAATCATATACACGAACCGAACCACAATCCATTTCACCATTCGGATCCCTACCGGTATTATACTGAAAGCCGATAATGTGATTATTCGGATCCAGCGACCGGACATAATCATACATTTGATTCTTCCATTCCTCGGTTTTTTTACCATCATTCACCAGATCCCACATCATTATGCCCTTATGATGGTTCCACCGGTTTACAAAAACAGCATACCGGTTTTTTAATGCATTCCATGAAGGTTCGTGTTCTACTCCCTTAAGATCTTCCGGATTGCTGGTTGTGCCCAGGTTATCGATCGAAATATTGTATGCCATTCTTTCCGAATTCCAGCCATAGCCCACATCAGTTCGTAAAGTGTTCTCATCCCAGAAACATAAGGAAAGATAAATGCCATATTCTTCACATTTGGTAATGATATAGTCTATTTTTTTCATCCGGGTTTCATCGAAAGTTCCGACCGGAAATTCAGGTTCACTTCCTCCACCCATCCAGACTCGGAGATAATTCACGCCATAACTGCTCCATAAATTGAGCAGGCTGTCAATGATAGGTTCATCATCCAGAAAAAATCGAAACTTGTTAAAGCCTATGGGGATATATGGAGTTCCGTTATCGAATACAAAATACCTGCCATTTTCATCTATTCGTAGAAACCCCCTATCATCTTCAACAGGTGCTGAACAATACATTAAAAATAAAATGATAATAAGATTCGAGCATTTAAAAAAGACCTGTTTCATGAGCTGTAATATGATGGATTTTTAATTATATACTATAATAATCTATCCCCTTACAAGGTACGAAATGTTATTCAAAGCATAATAATATCATTCAATCTGATTCCTAACCCATTCCATCATAGCTTCATTCTGTTCTTTTATCAGATTCGTGTAAGGTATATCTACCTGGTTTAGTTTATTTTTCAATCCGTAGCGACGAACATCATTTTCAATATATGCTCCGCATAAGTGAAAACCGATACATCCAGGCATAGCTTTACAAACCTCGTGAATGGCCTTATACCCTTCCGGGCTATGATGTCTGGTTTCAGGTGCAGGCCAGCCCTTTTTATAAGGTTCCTGGAACACTGCACTGTCTGCGAGTAATACCGGCTTTTTGGTATAATCGGCCCAAAATCCAACTTTTTCTTTAACCATTTCAGGGCCTCCAAAACATTGGAAACTGTAAACATCAATATAAGGTGCTGCAGCATCAATGATATCTTCAGGCAGTGGTGCCTGAGCTTCGTATCTATCTCCAAAAATCAGGTGATTTTTGTCATATCTTCGTATGGAATCATGCAAAACCTTATAATATACTGTGGCTTTTCTTTTTAATTCTTTTCTTCCTGAATCTGTCTTTAGCAACATCGGGTCGAAAAGTGTACCCTTCCAGGTATTTTCCTTTCTGTTATGAACAAAGGTCGGGCAATCCGTATAAAAATAACCTACCAGATTTGGATCATCCTTCATCCGCGCACACTGGTCCCGGGCCACATAGTCGCACCATTCAGCAAATCCATTGCTTTCAATATCGGGCAATCTGGTCTCGTTCTCCCATTGATGGGATTCTATGAATGGAAGCAGGTGACAATAAGGCATATCAAGCCATTGATATTCTTCAAATGTAAAACTCCTGGAATGACGGTGGTGCTGGTCATTGATCGTAACCACTTCCTGGTTCCAGCCAAGTGTATTAAAACCCCAGCTAAGGAGATCCTTTTTAACAGAGGTCAACCATTGCTTCATACTGTTAGAATATCTTTCGTTCCAGACGTTTACGGACTCGGAATACCGTAAACTTGCCGGATCAACGTGATTGATACCTATTGACCAGAAAGGATTCCCTGATGGATCGATCAACCACCACCGGCCATTTCGTTTTTTCAATGAAAAAAAATATTTATTTGATTTACTATTACATCCGATTCCAAATAGTAAAGACCCGGCTCCGAGTAAACAGGTGCTTTTTAAAAAAAATCTTCTATTGCTTATCATAGATTTAAAAAAGGACCAAATGAAAATCAATCATTATACAATTTAATCATTAATGAAGAAAGTCCAATAATATCAAAGGTGAGACCCTCCTATCTGGCTCCATCGGTCGCCTTAGGCTTGTCGATGGTGATACGTAAAGCTGTGGGCGCCTACACTAAGTCCTACATGATTGGCTTTGACCGCCAGCGAAAGCTTCGGGATAGCATGCGAAACGAGGTGTCAAGACTTCGCCAGATGAAACAATTAAAGAAATATTGGAAAAGAAGAACTCAATAGATTGAAAATATCTACTTAATAAATAATAAATTTGTTCCGAATAGAGGGTTGCCGGAGCGGTCGATCGGGGCGGTCTCGAAAACCGTTGTTCTCTTTATGGGGACCGAGGGTTCGAATCCCTCACCCTCTACGCTGCAAAAGCTAGGCAAATCGCCTAGCTTTTTTGCTTGAGGGTGAGGGAGCTTACGCGGCAGGCTGGCCCTTCGCTAAAAATATCCACCGGACATTTTCTTAACGCTCAGTCCTCTCACCCTCTGCAGAATAAAACAGGCCCCGTGATAGCGGGGTTTTGTGTTTCTGAGGGAAGCAATCAAGCTTGTTTGAAATTGCGTACCGAAGAAACACAAAAAACCGATAGGATCTGTTTTATTCTGCTGGAACACTACTAGGGATCACGATGCGGCACGAGGAGCAATCCCAGATACTGGTAATTAAGTTTTTTGGCTCGGTAAAGATTAGTATTTCGTAAAAAATATCTAGCTTCCGGATGAATATAAAGAACCATAATTGGTCGCTTCGCTTCAATATCCCTTTAAAAATATTGTTGCTCTTAATTAAAGTAGTGGATTTGAGGGTGAAAACTCGGAGATTTATTTGTACAGTTTAACAGGTTTGGAAATAATCACTGAAAGGGAGGTTCTCAGCTAGCGCGCGTCTCCCGACGCGTGCGGACTTAGCCAGCCAAGCCTTGAATATTCTAAATATATTTTTAAATTTATGGACTCATCAAATTATTACCAGCTATGTCAGAAAAATATAAGATTCACAATCCGGAAGGTATTTATTTTGTTACCGTGACGGTTGTATATTGGATTGATCTGTTTGAACGAGTCGAGTTCAAGCACAATGTAGTGGATACCTTAAAGTATTATCAGAAAAATAAAAGATTAATTATACATGCATGGTGTCTGATGCCATCTCATCAGCATCTTATTATTTCGTCACAGAACGGGTATAATCTTTCGGATTTTCTGAGAGATTTCAAGAAATTCACTAACCGGGAAATTTTAAGGATCATGAATACTATTCATGAAAGCAGAAAGGAATGGTTATTGAAAGCATTTTATATGGCGGGCAGGAATTTGAAACGGATCACAAATTTCAAAATATGGCAGGATGGTAATCAGCCTAAAGAATTAATAACCAATTATTTTATTGACCAGAAGCTGGATTACATTCACAATAATCCGGTGTTGGTTGAAATTGTTGATGAACCGCATCATTACTTATATAGTTCAGCAAGAAATTATGCAGGAATGAAAGGTTTATTAGACGTGGATATAATTGAGTAATTACCGCACGCGTCGGGAGACGCGCGCTAGCGGGGTCTTCTGTTAGGCAAGATGTTAGGAAAAGCGAAAGTTAGAAAGAACTAAATTAAGCTAAATTAAATAATCCTTTACAGGATATATAGCTGGTAAGATCAAACCCCTGCCCAATGTGGTGAGGGTTTTTTATTTTTTTCCTTTTTATTACGTTTGAATACATGCTAATTCTTTGGCTATGAGAAATTCGACAGCCTATTTTCTTGGTGCAATTATTCTATTGATATTCGGGACAATGTTCTTTTTAGAGGTTAAAAAAAATACACGAAGAGAAATTCAAAGAGTGAAATTTGAAGCTCTCGAAGACTCACTATATAAGGTACGAGAATATAAACAGGAGTATGAAAAATATCTAATATCTGCAAATCAAAGAAAAAAAGAACTAGAAGAAGCCTCTAAACTCAAGGATCAAATTTTAGTAAAATTAGTTGGTGTACACCATGGTAGTGGCAAAGACTATTACACAGATTATGGTGCAATTTTTACCTATACTCCAGCTAGGAAGGATCTTGGAAACATTAATTTTCAAGTTACTTATTTAAATAGGGAATTCGATATTGCAACAGTGCAATATTATATCTTACCGAATAGTAACCAGAGCTATCCAAAGAAATATAACTACCAGAAAGCCATGAATCAAACCGATGAAAAGGTGTTTAAATTCTATGATAGGGTCATTGATATTGCTGATGATTGGGAATGGGATATCGAAATATTTTCATTTGATTATAAAGGTAAAAAATATGAATTTAAAGACTTTCAACAATCAGAGGACGATATTAAATCATATGAGGCCTTTAAATGGGAGAAGGTCCAAACTGAGGTTAAAAATATCATACAATGAGACTTGTTTAAATCCCCACTAAAATATACACACATTCCACTAATTCCATATTCCCCATAACACTGAGGCCTTTCCAATTGTCATATATATCAAAAGTCACACATAAATAAAATATAATCTTACAATAAGATTTAAGCCTTGAAGTAATTCTCGAATGCTCTTTCAAAAATTTCTTAAAATCTTCCAGGTTAGTAAAATCCTTTCTATTAGATCCTAAATTATCATTCTAGGAATAATCTCATGCCTCCTGAGGTATCGAAGGATGGTGGGGGTTTTATTAGTACAAATTGCAAATATTATAATTCCGCACAGGAACTTAAAAAATTAAGCCCTTGTTCTCTATATATTAATTAACCTAATGTTTAACCCTAAATTTTACTACAATGCCCGAAGGTATAATAAGAG
>Ga0209536_100002497_pt1 | contig 30038 bp, 18 predicted proteins | sample DeeMarSeWOR28_12_FD_187461 | JGI IMG/M metagenome (GOLD analysis project Ga0209536, IMG submission 187461) | Marine sediment microbial communities from White Oak River estuary, North Carolina - WOR-2-8_12 (SPAdes) (version 2) | ecosystem: Environmental > Aquatic > Marine > Intertidal zone >...
CTCTCCTGATCGATCCGCTCTTCGACCGCGACGGTTTCTCCGACGACGAGCGCCGCGGCACAGAGGGAGGTTGCCGTCTCAATCCCCAGAACGCTCACCAGGACTCCTGAAAGCTGAACAGACGCTCATCTTCCCTCCCCCCGTGCTCGATCCGGACGAGACGGAAGCCCGGTGGAAGCATCCCTTCGACCTTCTCAGCCCACTCGATGAGGCAGATGTACCTGACGGAGAAATACTCCTCGAGACCCAGCTCGACGAGCTCAGACCTGGAGCCAATCCGGTAGAGGTCAATATGAGCAACGGCTCCGAAGGGAGCCGGGTATTCATTAATCAGGGTGAAGGTGGGGCTAGCAACATGACCGCGGACACCCAGCCCTTCACAGATGCCGGCAACAAACCGGGTTTTGCCTGTGCCAAGCTCGCCGATCAGCGCGACGACCTCCCCCGGATGAAGATCCGCGGCGTATCTTCTTCCGAGCTCTGCGGTCTGTTCCGCGGACGTGGAGACGATCTGCTTCATCCCTTCGGAACGAGCTTCACCACCGGGAGAATCACCTCTTCCATCGAGACCCCCCCGTGCTGGAAGCTGTCCCGGTACTGATTCAAGTACTTGTGGTAGTCGGTTGGATAGACGAAGTAGTAGTCTTCCTTCGCAATGATGTAGTTGACCGCGACCCCGCGGCGGGGGAGCTTGAACTCCGCCGGGTTCTTCACATAGATGGCCGCCTTCTCGTCAGACTTGAGGTTTCTTCCATACTTGTACCGCAGATTGGTGGACGCTTCGCGATCCCCCAGGACCTTCGACCCCCGGAGGCTCCGGATGCTCCCGTGGTCGGTCGTCAGGATAACGGTCACCTTCCTGTTCCGTGAGAGCGTCCGCAGCATCCCGAAGAGGGACGAATGGAGGAACCACGATCGCGTGAGAGAACGGTACGCCGATTCGTCGGGAGCAATCTCCTTCAGCAGCGACGAATCCGAACGGCCGTGCGCGAGCATGTCCACAAAATTCACGACGATCGAAGTGAGCTTGCTCTGTGCATAGGAGTTGATGCTGCTCTCGATACCCCGACCGAACTCCGCATCGAGGATCTTCACGTACTTCGGCTCCGGTCTGACGCTGATCTTTCTCCGCTCGAGCAGCTGTTCCAGGTACTGCCGTTCGTACCGGTTCCTGCTGCTCTCGTCGTCTTCGCTCTTCTCCCAGAGCTCGGGGGACCGTGATTCGAGGTCACAGGGATAGGAACCGCTGAAGATGGCATTTCGCGCGTACGGGGTGGCGGTGGGGAGGATGCTGAAGTAGTACTCCTTCGAGATCGAATAGAAGTCCCGGAGAACAGCCTCCATCACCAACCACTGGTCAAGGCGGAGGCAGTCGATGACGAAGAAGAGGACCGACTTGTCGCCCCTCAGTTCGGGGAGGAGGAAACGGTCTACGATATCGGGGGAGAGAGGCGGACGGCCCGCTCCACCCTCAACCCAGTCACGGTAGTTCCGCTCGACGAATTTGCCGAAAGCAAGGTTGCACTCCCGAATCTGGTCCAGCAACGTCTGCCGCAGGCCGAGCTCGGGGTGATGGTCGAGTTCAAGAGCCCATCCCACGAGACGGGTGTAGATGGCGATCCACTCCTCGTAACCCGGTTCCTCCATCAGTGACAGGGAAATCTCGTTGAACTCCGCGATGTAGTCTTTGGAAATGGCCGCCTCGGTGATCTTCTTCCTTTCGAGGAGCTTCTTGCATGCGATCAGGACCTGACTGGGATTGACAGGCTTGGTCAGGTAGTCGCTGATCTTCCCCCCGATCGCATCCTCCATCAAGGTCTCTTCCTCGTTCTTGGTGATCATCACCACCGGTATCTCCGGACGGAGCTCCTTGATCTCAGCCAGCGTTTGCAGCCCGCCCATGCCGGACATCATCTCATCCAGGAAGACGAGATCGTACGCTGTGCCCCGGACGAGGGTCACCGCATCTTCACCGTTCGTTGCCGTGTTGACGGTGTACCCCCTCTCCTCCAGCAGTCGTATGTGCGACCGGAGGAGATCGATCTCGTCATCGACCCAGAGGATCTTTCCCTTCAGTTCATCCATGGCAGTAGAATAGTCATTTCGCCGCTGATAAGCAATGAAACCGCCTCAAGGAGGGGATCCGTGCATGCTTGGGTCCGACTCACCTGATGGCAATCTGGATGTCCAGCCCGGCCTCGTTCGTCGTGGTTCCGGGAATGCGCGATCCGGCATCGTCCGGGGCTATCTTCTGATACCGATAGTAGACCGACGCGGTGACGCGCGAGCTCAGCACGTAGCGAATGCGCGGCTCCATCACTGTTCTCGTCTGCCCCTCAAGAGGCCGCCCCGTGACATCCACGTCCAGTCGTGAAACATCGTAGGTCTTCCGGGACGTCTGCTGCACGGAGTAGGAGAAGCTCACATCAACATCGTTGCTGAGCGAAAGACCGAACAGCGGTATCTCGAACCCCTTGCGGGAGTATGACGCCGTGATGGACATCTCCTGCGAAAACGATTCGACGATGTTCCGTGAGGAGTTCGCAAGGTCATACGACGTGTTGGAATTGAACCGGACGTTCGCTCCGAAGTTCCCCTTCAGGAAGTCCTTGAAGGTGAAGTTGAGCCCGATGAGCGGCGTGAAACCGTAAGTCACCCTCTGCGCATCCGTCCGCTCCCCCCCTCCCCCAGGCCTGTTCTGATACTGCCGCGTGTAGGCCGAGTTGTAGGAATGGTCCAGGGAGAGTCTGCTCACAAACCCCGCGAACAGCGGTATCTTCTCCAGCCCATCCCACCGGACGCTCCAGTTCACCCTCGGGTAGTACTGTCCGAAGAGCTGCCGGAAGATCGGAAGGGCCTCCATCCCCTCTTCAAACGCCTCCACCAGCTTCTGCTCGTCCGACCGCGTATCCGCGGGATCCGCCTTCAGCTCCCCGTAGATCTTCCCAACCTGCTCCAGGCCGGTGTTGAACATCCCGAAGATGAAGAAATCAGGAAACGTGAGGAACGAACGGTCGATACCGCCTGTCGTTGTGGTGTTGGTGATCGTGGGGATACCGATGAGCGAATCGGTCACGAGATTCTCTGTACGGTTGTATGACCACCCCAGTTTCCAGTTCAGGTCGATCCGGGCCCCCTCCCAGAGCCCTCGTGAGGTCTTGAACGTGAGACGGTTGGTCTGGCGGTAGACGTTCAGCAGGGTACCCCCAGGTGCACGCAGTCCCGGCTCCAGGTCCCACTTGAAGAACGGAAACGTCTCCGTCCACCTGAAGTTGGTGAGCTTCCCGGAGGGGTCGGATATCAGCCCCAGCTGGTAAAGGCGGGACGGGCCGTTCTGAGCATCCGATCCCGTGAACGGCAACCGGCCCCAGTAGTTCAGGAAACCCGTTCCACCGATGACCCCCGAGTTCTGCGAGGAGTTCGTCTGCGAGAAGGAGACGTTGATGTTGTCGTAGTCCAGAAACGGGATCTTGATGAGAACCGTCAGGAGCATCTTCACCGGAGCGAATATCCCGCCCCCCGACTCCCCGCCGGTCGAGTCAGGCGACTCCGTCGAGCCGTTCTCTTCGGTTCCTTCCTGCCGGCCGCGTCGACCCCGTGAGGGGGGCTGCGCGCCGGACTGGGGTGAGTCCGCAAAGAGCGGATCAAACATCTGCTTGAGCTTCAGATTTACCGTGGCGTTGAAGCTCCCGGAGAACTGCGCTGACTTTCCGAGATCACCACGGATGAGCGTGTTCAACCAGTTGTAGGTCGACCCGTAGGTGAAGTTGAGATCCAGGTACTTCCTGATCCCGAAAATGTTCGGGATCTTCGGCGAGAACGTGAACTGGTTACGCTGCGAGTAGCGGGTGTCGTCTCCGAAATTCACCACCTTGTCCCCCCCGAAGATATCGTTCGCAATCTCCGAGAAGGGTCGCTGAGTGCCGGTCGAGTCCGTCTCGAGACCGAGCAGACTGGCATCGATCGACAGGTTGTAGTCATTGGAGATGTCGAGCGGACTCTCCTCGAGGAACTTCCAGTTGAACCCGAAGCCCCTCTGCGTGGTGAAATTCCTGGAGACGATCTCCTTGGCGCCCGCCGTACGCTGGAGGGAGTTGTTGCGCGATCGGGCAGCGGATACCTGCCAGTTGAAGCTGCCGGGAACGAAGTTGATCTTGAAGTCCTTGTACTCCTCAAGCAACCAGATGCTCCCGAAGAGCCAGGCAAACGGCTTGATGTAATAGTCCGGTGACAGGTTGATCGAGTAGGAGAGCCGCCCGGTCCACGCCCATGCCTTTCTGTAGACCAGAGCGGGGCTCCGGTCCGAGGACCTGTTGTAGGTCACGCCGAACGTCAGCCTGTTGAACGTGTCCCGGATGAGCCACCACTGGGAGGGGAGCACAATGCGGAATGTCGGAGCTGCGTAGGTCTCCGACACACGCTTCGTCACGGAAGAGAAAACGATCTCCTCGGCCACGCTGTCCGCCTGCCCGGTGGTTCCCCCCGAGCCGAGGATTCTCTCCCGTGCCTGTTCGGCCGCCTGATCGACAAGGACATCAGAATTCGGGAGGTACCTCGGTTCGAGCATGCTCTCGGAGTGGGTGTAGGAAACCGGAAGCGACGTTCCCGCCCAGGAGGAGGGGAAGAACCGCTCCAGCTGACCGGAGGCCGACAGCGACCAGCTTGTCTGCATGTTCCGCGATCCGAATCTATCCTCGAGCCTGTGAAAACTGGGATCCACCTTCGAGTAGTTGAACGATACCGCACCCAGATCCGCGAGCTTCACCTGTGACTCGACGCGATATGCCCAGCCCGGCGTGTCATCGACTGCGACGAGACGGAGCTCGTTGAACCAGACCTGTCCTTCCAGCGGGCTCGATGTCCCCTTTCCCTGGGGATTCTCCACGCCGAGTGCCAGGTAGACGATTCGCGTCAGCGACGGGTTCCCCAGAACGTTGTACGTCGCACCCGGCGGTCCTCCCTCGACCGGCTTCGGCGGTATGGGTTGATTGACCGAATCCCGCGCCTGCTTGATAGCGGTGAGATCTTCGAATTTGATGATGACCTCGTTGAGCGGATCCCACCCGCTTCGGACCGGCGCCCGGTACTCGTAGTAGTTCAGACTGTCCAGACCGAATCGGAAGAAGATCTCGGCGTCGTAGTTGTTCTCGTCAACGTACTGGAAGGCATCGTCACCCCAGACGAACATCTTCATTGTCCGGTAGTTGAAGAGATCGAGGGCTCTGAAGGTGTAGAACTTCACCGCCTGGCGAGATTCGCCGTCCGGGAGCTCCCTCATCACGAGGGCGAGCGATTGCTCGTTTGCCAGGACGTTCTCGTCGGGTCGCGTCCGGTCGCGCTCGCGGATGACGCCCGGAGGGCTTTCGTAGAAGGGATTGTCCTCAATGTTGACAACGGTCACCTCATAGGAGGAGTCTTCCTTCTCCTGCTTCTGCCACTGGTTTCCAACAAGACTGAAATCCGCAATCCGCACGGCGACCGTGTCCGTCACATTGATGAACGAGACCCTGACATACTCGATGTTCTCCTGCGTTGGACTTCCCACCAGGCGGTCGTAATCCTGTATCGGAATCCTGAACTGATACCAGCCCAGGTTCCCGCCCCCGACGATGTAGGGATTGTTCGCCGGCACCGTATCAAGCGACAGTTCGTACTGGAAGTACGAGTTTGCGAGGTCCACAACACCATTCGAGTTCAGGTCCTCCGTATCCGGTATCCGACCGGCAGGCCCGTTCTTGTTCCCTTCCGAGCCGTTGATGTGGAGAAAATCCTCCGTCAGCGAGACATTGCTGAATGCGTAGTTGTCCCCGCTGGGATCGCCCGCGATACTCGGATACCTCTGGATGAGATCCGCGTAGCGCGCTTGTTCCTGAGCGTTATCGAGCATGTCAATGCCGATATCCTCGCCTTCCTGGAGCGTTCCGTTGGGAGTCGAACTCAGGACGAGGTCCTCGGAGTTGAGAATCCGGTTCGGAATCATATCCTCACTAACGGCCCCCAGGTCGATAATCATCTTTGCGCTCGCGTCAGGAGGGGCCGCGTTGATCTGCATCCAGATCTCGATGAAGTTGACGTTCTCCTTCGTCAGGTTCAGCGCGGAGAGGGAGAGCGGTTTCATGACGCCGCCCCAGTTTGTGTTGGGAGTGAGCGAGTTTTCGAGATCGGTGCTGTAGTTGAACTGCCCGCGTGTCGTCGGGAAGTACTGGAGATCCAGAACCGTGATCTGATTGTTCGCTTCGTTTCCCGGAAACTTGCGAGGGAACACGTCCGTCAACCGCACGTCCGTGGGGAGCCTGTTGAACCATATCATCTTCCCCTTGGAGAACGTCTTTGTTGTCTCCGGCGTGCTCGGGAACCAGTACTCTCCGGCGGGTGGACTAGCCTGGTGCCAGAGCGTGTACGCGATGCCGACAGGGATCCCGCGCCTCGCTCCCTCAAAGTCATCGATATAGGCGATGCCCTCCCCCCCGTCACTCGGAATTGTGCTCTTTCGCGTGTTGGGATCGGGGAGCATGTAGGCCGCTTCACCTGAGATCTTGATCTCGGAGGTCTCGCGCGTCTGGAGCAGCGGCAGGGCGTTCAAGGCGGTGGTCAGCAGCGGAAGGTCGAACGATGTCGACCCGTCGACACCGAGGATGGTATTGTTGTTCGGCTCTTCGCCGAGGCGGACCTTGTCGCTCAGCGTCTCCTGGTTCAGATTCATCAGCGTGAACCCGAGGTGGGTCCTGGAGGATATGGCAAGATCTCCGCGTGCGCCAAGGAGGGTTTTGGACGCCAGCTGAAACAGGTCGTTCTGCTCGTAGGTGATCTGCAAGTTCGCCCCCGGCACCAGGGCACGGTCGTTCTTGATGACCACCTCGCCGATGATGTAGTCCACGGTGAAATCCACGTTCTGCACCAGCGGGCTGCCGTCGAGCAGGACCCGAACACTTCCTTCGACGACATTGAACCCGAGCGAGTACCGGGATGTCGCCTCGCCTGTCGCCTTACCGCGGATGACGTAGCGATTGCGAAGACTCTGCTGGGCAAAGGTCTGCGTTGTGTCGTAGACCTCCTGGTAGAGGTATTCCGATGTATCCTCCAGAGCCGTCCCGCGGTCCAGGAGATACTCCTGGATTCCGTTGTCGAACGGCCTGAGAGTGGGGAAGATGATCTCCGCGCGCGCCTGGTTGATCGTCCGGTTCGGACGGAAGTCGAACTCCCCGTCACCATCCGGCGCAGGCGTATCATCCGCGTTGAACTGGTCGACACCCAGCACCCTCAGGAGGGGCTCATTCAGGATGCTGTTCTGGTCCTCGGCTCCCGGCACGACCCGGACGATATCCAGAGAGAACCCCTCCTTCTTGAGGTTACGGCCAATCCCCGGTATCGGATAGATGCTCTTGAGAAGCATTCTCCAGGCGACCGCATATGTCGGCCCGTTTGAGACGAGGTTCTTGGGCTTGACCATCTTGAGGATGAGTTTCTTGCTGAGCGCCAGACTGTCAGTGCCGACGTCGCGGACAAGCTCGCCAAACTGTGTGCCGTCAGCCCTCCGGTATGCAATCGCGACGATCTGCTGGTCACCGACACTGACGTTCAGGGAGAGGACGCCGATGTACCCGTCACCCGTAAGCTCGTACTGTGATCGATCCAGCTTGATGAACGGCCCTGTCTCTATCCGGCCCGGGTTCTCCACGGTGTCCCGCAGTCCCTCACCGTAGCCCGGACCGTGGGGCTGGAGATCAATGTAGGCAACGGCCAGGCGCTCATTGGGATCGGGAATGCTCCCCTGGCGCGTGACCCATACCTCCTCTTCGACGATCTGGATATTCGGGTTCACGGTGGCCGGCTCGTTCTGATAGTAGGGCTCGTACGAACGTATGTAGGACGTATCAACAAAGTAGTGGTTATTGGAGTACTGGTAGGCACGGAACTCGAAGGTCTGCTCCTTGGCTCCGCCCGAGACGGAGACCTCCTTGATCTGTCCCTTCTTCTGGGATGCAAGAGTCGTCATCGTGAATGGCCCCATCTGGAACTGCGCCTTGACTCCAAAGAGGGCCTGACTGCTCCCGATGAATGCCGAGGGAGTCTGGAGCGAAACGTTGCCCGCCTCGATGTTCTGGATGATCTCGTCGTCGTAGCCCGTGTACTTGATCTTGAGCTGATTCTCGTACTCGAACGTCCGCTGGGTATTCCAGTCCGCGAGGATGTTTAGCTTGTCTCCGATCGTGCCACCGACGTTCACCTGAACATCCTGGCTGAAGTCCGGTTCATTTCGGCTCTGGTCGAGGAAGGAGATCGTCGTAGCGTCAGATTTGGTGTTGCGGAAACCTGCCTTGATGTCGACGCGCCCGCTGATGTTGAGCCGGATCTCCGGCTTCCCGAAGATGCTGAAGATCGGGTTGGGAGGAATCGGGATCTGGATTTGCGTGATGTTGCTCAGCAATTCTCCCAGGTCATCCTCGGCCAGCTGTGCCTGCGGTTTGCGGGCTTCCTCGGCCAATGCTCGCCGCCACTCGTGCTGCCTCCGGAGATCGATGTACTCCGTCAGGGGAAGGCTGACGGGAATCCTGATGTCGACACCCCCCAGCGTCTCCCGCAGCACGATGGTGGAGCCGGTGGAGTCGACACTGACTTCCCGCCTGAGGCCCGGCATCGTGGGTTCAGCGTAGAGGGGATAGGTCCGTCGGCGGAAGAGTCCGGCGTAGACAGGATCCTCCCTCCGATGGGAGAAGTACTTCAGGCGGGCGGTCGAGTCGAGGTACACCACGTAGGTGGTGTCCTCACCGACGATATCTTTGAGGGTCCGGGTCCTGAGCGAATCCGCATCAACGCCGAGGGAGTCGAAAGGGAATGCGCGCTCAAGCGAGTCAGTCGGCGCGCCAGGTGGTTCTGCCGCACTCCGCAGCGAATCCTGGCGTGTTGTATCCTGACGCGTCGAGTCCTGAGGGAACGGGCTCGGGAAGTCCTGGGGTGGAGCCTGGTGGAATCCTCCTACCGAAGGAGGGAACAGAAGAAGGAAACCTGCTCCGACGGTCAGCGCTAGGAGGATCTCCCGCGCATGCCCTCGACAGCAGGTCGTCACTATGCACGCAAAGGAATGCAATCCCATACTCGCCAATCAGATCCCGCATCCTCTCCGCCCTTCATGTTGCCCGACCGTCCTCCAGAACTACTGAATTGCGTCAGAGGCAACGGGGCGGCTCCGGTCAAAAAGCGACCTTTCAACCCTCGAACCGTTAGCGAATATGATCGATACTACACCCCTCCGAATATGTCCAGTATGAAAATACCCATTGGGAAGACAAAATACAAGGTTTTGCGCTTCTTTTGAAAATGTGCTACATTGAGTCGTGTTTCAACGACAAAACAGGGGAAATCGGCCGCCCAGGTCGGTGTCATCGCCAGAAGCCCCTGCCCTGACTTCACAGGCGCAAGAACTGTACCAGCGACTGCCTGAACCTGAAGAATGAGACCAGCGATCGAATTCGAAGAGATCACCAAGACATTTGGAGGTACCGTCGCGCTCGAATCGGTGAGCCTCTCGGTGGAGGAGGGAGAATGCCACGCCCTGATGGGAGAGAACGGTGCCGGAAAGTCGACCCTCGGGAAGATCCTTGCGGGGATACACACAGCCGACAGCGGAACACTCCGGCTCTCTGGGACACCGGCGCGATTCGCCAACCCCCGGGATGCCAGGCATGCGGGGATCGGCATGGTACATCAGGAACTCACCTTCTGCCCCGACCTGAGCGTGGCGGAGAACCTCTCGCTCGGCCGCTACCCGCACCGGTTCGGCTTCTTCCTGGATCGTGCCCGCATGCTGGAGCAGGCCAGGGAACAGCTCCGCGACATCGCCCCCGAAATCAATCCTGCGATATCCATGCGGGAACTCTCCGTTGCGCAGAACCAGCTCGTCCAGATCGCGGCCGCCGTTGCGACGGGGGCAAGAATCCTCATATTCGATGAACCAACGAGCGCCCTCTCCGAAGGCGAGTCGGCGAGGCTCTTTGCGCTCCTCGGACGTCTGCGGCAGCGCGGCGTGACGATCGTCTATGTCTCCCACCGGATGTCCGAAGTCTTTCAGGTGTGCGACCGGATCAGCGTCCTCCGCGACGGGAAGCTCGTGGGGACGTTGGGCCGGGACGATGCAAGCCAGGAGAGGATCATAAACATGATGATCGGGAGGAAGATCGAGGAGTACTTCCCGACACATCTGGAAAGCAGGCCGGGAAGTGAGCTGCTCCGCGTGGAACACCTCTCGTCTCCAGGAAGATTCCAGAACGTCTCCTTTTCGGTACGAGCGGGAGAGATCCTCGGCATTGCCGGACTTGTCGGCTCGGGCCGGAGCGAAGTGGCCCAGGCTCTCTTCGGTCTCGACCCTAAGGCGGGCGGGTCAATTGCATTTGCCGGATGTGACCTCTCACGATCACCCCTCCAGAGCCGGATGAAGAGGGGGATGGCACTCGTCCCCGAAGACAGGAAACGCCAGGGGCTTGCGCTCATGCTGAGCTGTCGTCTGAACTTCTCACTCACCATCCTGGAGCGGATCAGGAGGTTCTTCTTCCTCAGCCGGCGGCTCGAACGTGAACACCTGGACAGCTACTTCACTCGGTTGAGCATCAAAGCCGCATCCTATGAGAGCCTCGCGGCCAGTCTCAGCGGCGGCAACCAGCAGAAGATCGTCCTGGCAAAGTGGCTCGCGCGGGATTCGCGTCTCCTCATTCTGGACGAACCCACCCGGGGGATCGACGTGGGCGCAAAGGCGGCCATCCATGCACTCATCGATGAGCTTGCGTCACAGGGAATCGGAATCATCCTGATATCGTCCGAACTCCCCGAAGTGGTGAACCTGTCGACCCGGATACTCGTCATGCACGAAGGCCGCGTCGTTGGCAGACTCCGGCGAGAGGAAGCGACGCAGGAGCTGCTGCTTCGCATGATGTCCGGACTGGAAACAGCGAGCCGGAGCCAGGAGGTAGAGGGCCGCCGGCGTGGCGGTCCATTCCGAGCGAACATCTCTGGAGGAAGCAGACAATGAAACCGGCGGAGGTAGAGAAAATCCGGAAGCGGTCGATGACCCTGCTGAGAAAGGCCGGGATCGTCGTGAGGAAGGATGAAGAGAGTGCAATGGAGGTGGCGGACTTCGGGCTGGATGACATCAGGCAGATGGGCCTCCAGCTCGTCGTCTACGAGAACAATGACCGGTACTGCGCAAAGGAACTCATTATGCTCCCCCGGCAAACCTGCCCCGAACACCGGCATCCGCCCCGGGGTGATCAGGATCAGGGCAAGATGGAGACATTTCGGTGCCGATGGGGAAGAGTCTTCCTCTACACCGAGGGCGAGCCCACGAAGAAGCCGAAGGCGGTCATCCCCCGGAGATACAGGCCGCACTTCACCGTGAAGAAGGAGATCGTGCTGGAACCCGGCGACCAGTACACCATTCCCTCCGATACCCTCCACTGGTTCCAGGCCGGCAAGAAGGGGTGCGTTGTCTCAGAGTTCTCCTCGACAAGCGACGACGAATCGGACGCCTTTACCGATCCTCGCGTTCAACGGATCCCCGAGAAGGAATGACCTCGCGAGAACGACTGCTTGCAGCGCTCGACGGGAACCGTCCGGACAGGCTTCCCGTCACCACCCACCACCTGATGCCGAGTTTCCTCGGGAAGCGGATGGGGGGTATCTCCAATGATGAGTTCTTCGACCGCTTCGGGATGGATCCGGTCCGATGGGTCTACATCCACAAACCGGATCCGCAGCGCGCCGAGGACCTCCACCCCGACCACTCCCCGGGCTACCTGGAGCCGCACCTGATCTCGTCGGAGACATGGAACATGACCAGCGAACCGATCCCTGATCCGCAGTATCCGACGGTTCGCTACTCGTTTCGCACACCCAGGAAGACTCTCACGATGGTACTCCAGAGCGACGAGCACACCTCCTGGGTAACCGAGCGGCTCGTCAAGGAGAAGACAGACATCGATCTCATCGCGGAGTACGCGACGCACCCCGTTGCCGACGTCCAGGAGGTGAATCGCCTGGTGGAACAGTGGGGAGAGCGGGGAATGGTGCGTGGAGCAATCAACGGCTTTGACATCTACGGCCAGCCGGGCTGCTGGCAGGATGCCGCCGTTCTCTACGGGATAGAGGAGCTGATCATCTCAACCTACGATGACCCGGAGTGGGTCCGGACATTTCTTCAGATTCTCCTTGAGCGGAAGAAGGTGTTCACCCGGTCCCTGGCAGGAGCCCGCTACGATATCCTGGAGTTCGGAGGCGGTGATGCCTCTTCCACGGTCATCTCTCCGCAGATCTTCGACAGGTTTGTCGCCCCCTACGACAGCCAGATTATCAGCCTGGCGCACGAGGTGGGTCAGCGTATCGTCTACCATACGTGTGGCGGGATGATGCCCTTGCTCGAACGGATAGCAGAGATGGGACCGGAGGCTATGGAGACCTTCACGCCGGAAGGAATGGGCGGAGATACCGATCTCAAGGAGGCAAAAGCGAGGATTGGAGAGAGGGTCTGCATGATCGGAGGTTTCGATCAGCTCCACCACTTCATCGGGTGCACTCCACAGGAGACGCGAAGAGCGGTCCGGGACTGTTTCAGAGACGCCGGCGACCGTGGCGGCTACATTCTCGCCCCCTCCGATCATTTCTTTGAAGCAGATCTGGAACTGCTTGACGCGTTTGCCGACGAAGCGAGACGGTGCGTCTACTGATTCCCCGCCTGCAGGGCAGACGAAGTGCGATTGCTCCCCCCAAAGCTCTCCACCCGGCCGGAACCCATCAGGACAGCGAAGGGCTTCAGCGGCTCTATGCTCTCGCAGACGATCTTGATCAAGGAGGTGATGGGAACAGCCATGATCATCCCCCATATCCCCCAGAGCCAGCCCCAGAAAATCAACGAGAGGAGGATGGCCAGGGGGCTGAGATCCAGCCGCTCACCCATGAGCTTGGGCTCGATGAAGTTGCCCATGAGGCTCTGCACCACCACGAGGAGAAGCACGATCAGGAGAGCCTGGCCAAAGGACTCGAACTGGATCAACGCCACGAGACCGGGAAAGGCCGTCGCAATGAACGACCCGATGTTCGGTATGAAGTTCAAGAAAAACGTCACCAGCCCCAGGAAGAGAGCGAAGTCGACGCCGAAGGCCAGAAGGATGATCGTGACGAACACGGCCGTGACGAAGGAGATGAGCGTCTTGGCGACGAGGTAGCGGCGGACATGCGTGTCAACCGATTCGAGGACTCTACTGATGCGAACGGAGAGATCCGGCCGGAAGGCCTGCTGAATTTTCCCCGGAAACGCGTTTGTCCCCAGCAACAGGAAGATGAGGTAGAGGAGGGCGAGAAAGATGTTCCCCGTGAGCGAGACGACGCCACCCACGCTTGATGCGACGAAGCGCATAAGGGACTCCACCTGGACGGTGTCCTCCCAGCTGAACTCATATCCCTCCAGCCCGACTTCTTTGGCCGCTCCGCGGACTGACCTGGCCGTCTCCCCAAGCAGGCGCTCCAGCTTCTCCTGGTAGGCTGGAGCGGCAGCAACGATCTTCTCGACTCCGTTGACGACGATGCCGGAAAGGAGAACCGAGAATCCTATCACAACGAGAAGCACCAGGAGGATCAGAAGCGCAACCGGCACCTTTCGGGCACTCAGCCCCCGCATCATCGGCCTGAAGCCCAGGGAGATGAGGAGGGCCAGGATCAGCGGGAAGAGCAGCCCTCTCAGCTGGTAGAGAACGAAGACAGCACAGACGGAGGCAAGGAATGCGAGGAGCCAGAGCTCAAGCCGCACCTGTTGTCTCGTGGCCGCCTGCTCCGGCGGCCGGGAACCCGATGGTCGACGACGGCGAGATCGACGGGACCGTCTGGGCCTCAGAGGGTGTTGTGGTGGTTCTGCTCCCATGTTCGTAGCCCGAATCTGCTCAGATATATTGGAATGTTCTTGTAGAGGGAACTCTCCTCCTCGATCGCCCGTATCATCCGGCGGTTGGCGTGGGAGAGGGGACCCCCGAGGATGGTGAGCGATCCACCGTATCCCCCCGCCCCATTGACCTTCCAGCCGATCGCGCCGTGGGCCCTGGCTATGTCAATGACACGCTGGGCATCGGGGCTGACCAGGTCGGGATGGAGCCTCCGTTGCGCGTCAGTGTTATCGACCATTGACCGTCCGAACTCTTCGAAGTCGCCCGCGTAGAGCGCATCCCGCGAACGGCCCGCGGTGTGCCGCAGGTCGTCGATCTTCTTGCTCTCCGGGCCGGCGTTCTCCAGCTCACGAATGACCTTCTTGTGCACTTCAGAGGAGTCATGCGACTGCCCGAAGTAGATGAGGAAGAGCCGCCGTTCCAGTTCCCACCAGGTTGAGTTCGGAACCTGAATCTGGGAGATGGTCGCGTGCGGGAACCGCTGCATGTCAATGAAGTTGATCCCCCCGAAGGCCGAGCATATCTGGTCCTGTATGCCGCACTGGAGGTTGAGGATGTTCATCTCAACGTGATGCGCAGCATACGCGACCTCGTGTGGGGTCATCCTCCCCGGACTGAGTCTATCCAGCCCTCCGATGAGCGCGACCGAAACGGCCGCTGAGGTACCGGTGGAAGCGCCGGCGGGCACCTCGGAGTAGATCGTCACCTGGAAGGCGATGTCTTTGGGAATCTGCATATACTGGATCGCCGCCTCCAGGAGGGGATGCTTGTTCCAGCGCGCCTTGTCCGTCAAGACCTCGTACCGGTCCCCATAGTTCTCTGCCTGGATCACAATCCGCTCCGGCCCCCCCTCGTATGGATAGACCTCGATCTGGACTTCCGCATAGGGGTAGACCCCGATGTTGAAGATCTTCCCGTGCTCGGCAAACCAGGTGTCGGTCCAACCGCCGTTGTCCGCAACCCGGATCGGCGCCACGCTGTTGATGACCCGGAGTGGTCTCCGGCCGCCGTCCCTGCCCGCTCTCTGAGCCTTCCGCTTCACTGCTTGGGGTCTCCATGCATGGTGAACTAATGTAGCCAGTCCTCAACGAAACTGCAAGGAGCCGTCGGGACTCACGTTCCTCGGTGGATCTCAATTTCCATTGAATTTCCAAAAGAGAACTTGTACTTTGCGATTCGAGACCTACTGAGGAGCCCCCTCTTCGTCCCCGTCTCTCCCCCCTGGCCCGGACGGGAGAATTCAAAACACCAGAACGGGATAGCCATGGCTCACCTCCTTCTTGGAATAGATGTCGGAACCACGGGGAGCAAAGCTCTCCTTGTCGATGAGAATGGGACCGTCCGCGCGAGCGCCACACACGAGTATCCGATGTCCTCCCCCAAACCCCTCTGGGCCGAGCAGTCTCCCGACGACTGGTGGGACGCCACGGTCCTGAGCATCAGGGATGTACTCTCGGGCAGCGGCATCAGCCCGGGAGACGTCGCGGCTGTCGGGCTGACCGGCCAGATGCACGGCATGGTCCTCACCGATGCGCGGGGCTCTGTGCTCCGGCCCTGCATCATGTGGAACGATCAGCGCACGGGTGAGGAATGTTCGGCAATCACCGGCCGGATCGGCGAAGCGAGAGTGCTGGAGCTCACCGGCAACCCGGTTCTCCCGGGATTCACCGCACCCAAGATCGAATGGGTCCGGAAGAACGAGCCGGAGATCTACCGCAAGGTGGCAAAGGTCCTCCTTCCGAAGGACTTTGTCCGGTTCAAACTCACGGGGGCCTTTGCCACAGATGTCGCCGATGCCTCCGGGACCTCCCTCTTCAACGTGGGGAAGCGGGCCTGGTCGGAAGAGATGCTTGCAGCCCTCGACATTCCCCCCGGCTGGATGCCCGATGTCACCGAGTCACAGATCTTCTCGGGGAAGGTGGATGCCGATGCTGCCACCCTCACCGGTTTGCCCGAGGGAACGCCGGTTGTTGCCGGCGCCGGTGACCAGGCCGCGCAGGCCGTCGGCACCGGCATTGTCAGGGAGGGTGTGATCTCGGTGACGCTCGGTACATCCGGCGTCGTCTTTGTCGCCTCCGACAGCTACAGGGTCGAACCCGAAGGACGGCTCCACGCCTTCTGTCACGCGGTTCCCGGAAAGTGGCATCTCATGGGCGTGATGCTCTCGGCCGGCGGAAGCTTCCGCTGGTTCCGTGACACGCTCGGCGAGGCAGAGACCAGCACCGCGAAGCGAGACGGGAGAGACCCCTATGACCTGCTGAGCGAGGGTGCGGCTCAGGTCCCCGCCGGCTCCGAGGGACTCCTGTTTCTCCCCTACCTCACCGGAGAAAGGACACCGTATCCCAACCCGAACGCGCGAGCGGTCTTCTTCGGCTTGACGGTGCGCCACACCAAAAGACACATGACGCGGGCAGTGCTCGAGGGTGTAACCTTTGGGTTGCGCGATTCTCTGGAACTGACACGAGCACTGGGGGTCGCGGCCCGGGAGATTCGGGCATCGGGCGGCGGAGCCCGGAGCGGTCTCTGGCGTCAGATCATGGCGGATATCTTTGGAACCGAGATCACGACAGTCAACGTCACCGAGGGAGCCGCCTACGGCGCAGCCCTCCTGGCGGGCGTCGGCAGCAGCGCCTTTGGCTCCGTTGAGGAGGCATGCCAACGGGTCGTCACCACAACCGGGGCGGTCCGGCCGGGGAATGCACACAGGAGGTACGAGTCGTACTACGAACGCTACCGGGCGCTCTACCGGGCACTGGAGGGCGAGTTTGATGCCATCGCCCGCACTTCCGCCTCTCACCCTGCGTAGATCCCGCTGGCCGAGAGGGAAGAACAGATCACCACAAACAACAGACAGTCACCATGAAGACCATCACTCTTGTCGCAAATGGAGATCTCCGCCTGGCAGCAAACCAGAACTGCGAGGCGGCTCAGGCTGAAATGGAGAAGAACATCGCCGGGGCGGTCACACGACTGGGAGGTACCCTTCAGCGGGCTCATCCCTATGACCCCGAAAAGAAACACGGCTTCATCGACAGTCAGAAATACGGCATGGAGGTGTTTGCCCGGATACCCTCGAACGCCCCCCTGATTGTGGCCGAGGCGGTCTGGCAGTACAGTCACCATATTCTCCCGGGGCTCTTCACCCACCGCGGTCCGATACTGACGGTCGCGAACTGGAGCGGGACCTGGCCGGGTCTGGTGGGACTCCTCAACCTCAACGGGTCGCTCACCAAAGCGGGTGTCACGTACAGCACGCTCTGGAGCGAAGAGTTCACTGACGAGTTTTTCATCTCCGGACTCAAACGGTGGATGAGGACCGGACAGGCGAAACTGGACACCTCCCATGTCACACCCTACAAGAAGGCTGAAGCCCCGGCAAAGGCGGAGAAGATGGGGCGGGAATTCGCCAGGACATTCAGGAAGAGCAAAGCCATCATGGGTGTGTTTGATGAAGGGTGTATGGGGATGTACAATGCCATCATCCCCGACGAGCTCCTCCACGAGACAGGGATCTTCAAGGAGCGACTGAGCCAGTCTACCCTCTATGCGAAGATGCTCACCGTCCCCGATCGGGAGGCCCGCACCATCTACGACTGGCTCGTCGCACGGGGCGTCCGCTTCAACCTCGGGTCCGACGAGACCACTGAGCTGACGGAACAGCAGGTTCTCCAGCAGTGCAAGATGTATATTGCCGCAGTCCGGCTCGCCGCCGAATTCGGCTGCGCCACGATCGGCATCCAGTACCAGCAGGGCCTCAAGGACCTCGCGCCCGCATCAGACCTTGCCGAAGGTCTCCTCAACAACGTGGATCGACCTCCCGTCGACGACGAGCGAACCGGCGAAGAGCTCTTTGCGGGCGAGGCCCTTCCCCACTTCAATGAAGTCGACGAGTGTGCTGGCCTTGACGCGTTGATCACCTACCGTCTCTGGAGAGAGATGGGGTTCCCGCCAGAGAACACGCTCCACGACCTCCGGTGGGGCCGCTGGTACAGGGAGAACGGCACCAACCGCTTCGTCTGGGTCCTGGAGATCTCGGGTGCCGCCCCTCCGGAACACTTCGTGGGTGGATACGCAGGGACAGTGAGCGAACGTCAGCCTCCCATGTACTTTCGACTCGGGGGGGGGACGCTCAAGGGGGTGAGCAAGCCAGGACACATCGTCTGGAGCAGGGTGTTTGTCGCCGACGGCAGGCTCAACTACGACACCGGGCTGGGTGAAGTAGTGCAGCTGCCCCGGAGCGAGACGGAGGAACGGTGGCAACTCACCAGTCGGGAATGGCCCATCATGCATGCCACGCTGAAGGGGGTCACCCGTGACCAGATGATGGCGAGGCACAAATCGAACCACATACAGGTGGTCTACGCGCCCGACGCGTCCTCTGCACGAAAGGGGATGTTCGCCAAGGCCGCGGCAATGAGAGAACTTGGCCTGAAGGTCTACTTCTGTGGCACAACACGCTGATCTCCGGCAGAGGATTGCATCGCTTTCCCGGCTCTCCGTGACCCGGGCTGTTCTCTCGCTTCTCCTGGTCCTCGTCGTGGGCCTCATCTTCAATGCGGACGGGACATTTCTCAAGTGGGAGACGCACCGGGACATGCTGCGGCAGGTCTCTGTGTTCGGTATCCTCTCCTGCGGGGTGACGCTCGTTATCATCTCCGGGGGAATCGATCTCTCGGTCGGGAGCATCCTCGGGCTCTCGGCCGTCCTGTTTAGTCTCTTCACCATCCACCTGGGGTGGTCTGCACCCGCGGCGATTGCCGGCACGATCCTGGCCGGAGCCGCATGCGGCATGCTCTCGGGAGGAATCATTGCCCGCTTTCGCATGCAGCCATTCATAGCCACCCTCGCCATGATGGTCTTCGCACGGGGCGTTGCCAAGCTGGTCTCGGGAGGACAGAAGATCTCGACTGCGGTGCAGCAGCCGGACGGGAGTTATCTCTATGTCGAGGTCCCGCCGATATTTGACCTCATCGGCGCGCGCATTGTCGACGACAATCTCGCGGTCGTCTCCCTCATTCTCCTTACCTGTATCCTCTTCTGCTGGGTGTTGCTGGCCAGGACAGACCAGGGTCGACACCTCTACGCAATAGGGGGCAACGAGGAGGCAGCCCGCTTCGCCGGGATCCCTGTGAAGCGGGCCAAGATCCTTGCCTACGGGTTGAGCGGACTCTTCTGCGCAATCGGAGGGATTGCCCAGGCGGCCCAGGAACTCCAGGGAGATCCCGAGGCCGGAAGCACCTACGAGTTGACCGCCATCGCGATGGTTGTCATCGGTGGAACCAGCTTGCGGGGGGGGCAGGGGACCATCTGGCTGACCGCTCTCGGAGTGCTCATCATCGGGTATCTCGAAAAGATCCTGAGCATCAACGCCGTTGGCGAGGAGACGAGGCTCATGCTCACGGGGATTATTATCGTTCTTGCCGTTCTCTTCCAGAAGGGTGAATCCTAACACATCACGGAGAGGAGCCTCAGATGACAGTACAGATCGCTCGGCTTGCCCTGCTTGCCGTCTCCTTCCTGTCGCTCGCAGCGGCAACGGGCCACGCGCAGGAAGCACGCTGGATTGTTGGGATGAGCCAGTGCAACCTCGGAGAGCCGTGGCGGGTCCAGATGAACGCAGATATCAGGAAAGCCGCGGAAGAACACCCGGAGATCGACGTCCTGTTCAAAGACGCGCAGAACGACAATCTCCGCCAGCGCGCGCACATCGAAGAGTTCGTCCGCCAGGGAGTCGATCTGATCATCGTCTCACCGAAGGAAGCCGCCCCTCTGACGAGACCCGTCAGGGACGCCTACAGGAAAGGGATTCCGGTCATCGTTCTGGATCGAAGGGTCCTCGAGGAAGACTACACCTGCTTCATCGGCGCCGACAACAGGAAGATCGGCCGAGCCGCGGGCCGATGGATTGCCGAGACCCTCGGCGGGAAAGGAAGAGTCGTTGAGCTGAAAGGGCTGATGACCTCCACTCCGGGACAGGACAGGCACACCGGTTTTCGCGAGGGAATCAGAGAATCGGAGATCCAGATCATCTTCGAAGCGGACATGAAATGGCTCGAGCCGAACGCAAGGAAGGAGATGGAATCCGCTCTCGCACGATTCGAGAAGATCGATCTCGTCTATGCCCACAATGACCCGGCGGCACACGGCGCCTACCTCGCGGCGAGAGCGGCCGGGCGGGAGAAGGAGATGATGTTCGTCGGCATCGATGCCCTCCCTCACGAGGGACGGATGTATGTGCAGCAGGGAATCCTCGCGGCATCCTTCGAGTACCCCACGGGCGGAATGGAGGCCATCCGGACCGCCCTTGCGATTCTCACCGGGAAGGAAGTTCCGAAAGAGATCACCCTCCCGTCCCGCGTCTTCACGAAAGAGAACATTGACAAGGGGGGGGAAATACTGCCGTAACTACACGGAGCCGGGCCGCGCCCTGGCCCACACTGAGAAAGGAGATAACCATGAAGCGGATAGCCTTGCTTCTTGTCGCAATCATCATAGGAGATACCATGCCTGACGCACATGCGCAGACGTCGTTCAACGGACTCAACATGGGGATGGGCAATCTCTCGAGACTCTCCCGCGCCAAGTCACGCTCGATCAGTCCCGAGAACTTCACGGGTGAGAAGGGAAAGGGAGGAATGGCAACAACAGGCGGAGGCGAGGAGGCAGCTCGTGAACTGGGTCAGGGCTGGAAGGTCTCGCCGTTCATCAGGATAGAATCAGGAGAGACATTCACGCTCGCCGAGGTGGACGGCCAAGGAGCAATACAGCAGATCTGGATGACTCCCAGCAAGCCGTGGCGCTATGCCATCCTCCGGATCTACTGGGACGGGGAGGAGATCCCCTCGGTGGAGGTCCCGGTCGGAGATTTCTTTGCGGCCGGATGGGAAGAATTCGCTCAGGTCACCTCTCTCGCCGTCTGCGTGAACCCCGGGAGCGGATTGAATTGCTACTGGGAAATGCCCTTCCGGAAGGGTTTCCGTGTTACCATGGAGAACATCGGTGAGGAGAAAATGGTGCTCTACTACCAGATCAACTACACGCTCACCGAGGTCCCGGACGATGCCGCATACTTCCACGCCCAGTTCCGGCGCGTGAACCCCGTTCCCTACAAAGAGGTCTACACCATCCTTGACGGGGTGAAGGGGTGGGGGCACTTCGTGGGAACCTACATGGCGTGGGGCGTCAAGGAGAACGGTTGGTGGGGCGAGGGCGAAATAAAGTTCTTCATCGACGGAGACGGGGAGTTCCCCACCATCTGTGGAACCGGAACTGAAGACTACTTCTGCGGCTCATACGGATTTATCAAGGACGACCAGTATCAGGAGTTTACGACACCCTACGCCGGGATGCCGCAGGTCATCCGGCCGGATGGCGTGTTCATCTCGCAGCAGCGGTTCGGCCTCTATCGCTGGCACGTCATGGACCCGGTCCGCTTCGAGAAGGACCTCAAGGTCACCATCCAGGCGCTCGGATGGCGCTCGGGCGGACGCTACTTGCCGCTCCAGGACGATATTGCCTCCGTGGCCTTCTGGTATCAGAGGGAACCCCACGCACCGTTCCCCGAGCTCCCCGACAAAGACCGTCTTGAGGTTCGGCGGCGGTAGCACCGTTGTTCATGCATACGGAAGGGAGAGCCGGGCTGGGCCTACTCCTGTCTGGCCACCAGTTGAAAGTACTCCGGGTAAGCCTTCACCACCTTGAGGAGATCGCTGGGCTGGACGGTATCGGGGTCGTACTCGCTGAGCAGCGTGGAGAAGAGCGGATCGAGGTAGGTGAGATACCGGAAGAGGAGTTCTGAACAGATCACGCCATGCGTGAACCAGTTCTTCTCCCGGTGGACATCTGTCCTCCCCAGAACGGTTTCCAGAAACCAGCGGTAGGGGAACCAGAGGAGTTGCAGCCAGCCGTACTTCACCCCCGCAAACTCCTCGAATATCCGGCAGAGAGCCCCCTGCACCTCCTTCTCCGTGACAGAGTCGGCAGTGACCTCATACACTTCGTATGAGTACTTGGGGTTCCCGTGATAGCGCGAGAGGAACGGCACAATCTGCACTGAGGCGGAAGCCTCCTGTACTGCCGGTATACCGTGGAGAGAGAAGGTGAAGACGAACGTGTGCGAGATACGTGACCGGGTGAAGAACCGTATGATCCTTCCTCCCTCCTTGTTGTTGCTGAACCCGATCATTCCGGGCCTCAACGTCGCAGGTGACACACGCTCTCGGACCAACGGGAAAGCCCCCTAGTGTGTGGGTGTGGCGCCCGGGAAGCTGATCGGCTCCGGGAACGTCGGGCGCGGTGCCGAGCCGAGGTAATCGACCAGAGCATCCACGAGTTTTGCCCCACCGAATCGGAAGGCATCAACTGTGGGGAGACCCGTATCTTCTTCGATCCTCGCGGCTGCTCTCCGGCTCTCCTCATCGGTCATGCCGACGGAGCTCAGCCCGATCCCCACGATCTTTGTCGCACGGAAGAACCCGACCAACTCTTCGTGCAGCCTGATGAGGCGGCGGAGCTCGGGAAGTTCGAAACCGTAGTCATCTCTTTGGCGCGTGGGCTGATGGCAGAGGATCATTGCATCCGGCATGGTTCCGTGCATCAACCCCAGCGTGACGCTTGAGTACCCCTGGTGCGTCAATGCGCCCTGTCCTTCCACAAGGATGTAGTCGTTCCCGGCTGCGTCAGAGAGCTCGATTTCCTTCTCCACGCTCCCGGCAATGTAGTCCCCGATGACCGCATCCACAGAAACCCCCTTCCCGGCAATAAGTATCCCGGTCTGTCCGGTTCCGATGAAATCACACTTTGCACCCCGGCGCTTCCATTCCGTGTTGATCGCCAGCAGGGTGGTCATCTTGCCGATCTTGCAGTCGGTCCCAACCGTGAGGATGGCTCGCCCCTGCCGTCGTCTCCAGCTGCCACGTGAGACGATCTTGGAGCTCTCGGGCACCTTCCGCAGATCCAGGATCCTGCACCCCTTCTCCTCAGCCAGCGTGACAAACTCCGGGTCATCCGAGAGAAACGTGTGCAGACCGGCGAGAACATCCAGCTTCCGTTGGAGGGCCTCGATGACGAACGGACGCCACGAGGCCGGGAGCCTCCCACCCGGCGGGGCGATGCCGATCAGGAGGGTGTCGGGCCGGAACGTCATACACTCGTTCATGTCCCGGACAATGGGGATCTCCCCCCCGTACCCGAGGACATCCTGTGCAGTTCGACCGGCCTGCCTGCTGTCGATGACGGCAACCACCTGCTCCTTGAGAAACGCGATGGCGCCGTTTGCGGTCTTCGAGGTGACCGGTCCGAGCTTCCCTTCGGCAAGGATGAGCATGCGTCGTGGAGGTGTCATAAGCGCAAGGGACCTCTTCATTGAAGAATCAACTCCCGGGAATTGTCTCATCATCACGAAGTCGTGGCGCAAGAGCAAAACCGGTGAACCCGTAGACGAGAGCGAACAGAAAGCCCGTATAGCACATGATCGCCCAGGGAGCGTACTCCAGCGTCGGCACGCCCAGGGTGCCGGCCATGAAGACGCCGGCCATGCTCCACGGGACCAGGGGGACGATCACCGTCCCCGAGTCTTCGGTCGTTCTCGACAGGTTCTTGGCGGCGAGGTTCGCCTTCCTGAAGGCCGGTGCAAAGAGTTCTCCCGGGATGATAATGCTGAGATAGGAACTGCCGGTGATGAGAGCAGTGACAATGCTCGCCGACACCGCAGACAAAACGAGCCGCCCCGTCGATGTGGCAATGCGCCCGACCTGGCGCAGAAGCGCAGCCAGGATCCCCGTTTTCTGCATGATGCCCGCGAAGGCAAACGCGCAGAAGGCCACCAGGATGACGCCCATCATTGTCTGCATACCCCCGCGCGAGAGGAGGATATCCATCCGGGTGATTCCGGTTTCCGAGGTGTACCCCAGGACACAGGCCTCGAGAACGGAGCCGAGTGAGCTTCCCTGGAGTCCGACGGCGCAGACGACGGCCACCGCCGAAGAGAGAACCATGCCGGGGAGCGGAGGGCTGCGGCGCACGGCCAGAGCGAGCATAATTGCGGGGGGGAGGAGGAGCAGCCAGTGAAAGACAAACGAGGATTCCAGACTGCCGAGGAGCACGTCGATCTCGGTCGAGGAGGTCTCTACGTCGGCGAAACGGATGCCGGCAACCGCGTAGACCATCAGGCCCAGGAGGAACGCGGGAGCGGTTGTCCACTGCAGGTGGGAGATATGGTCAAACAGGTTTGTGCGAACGACGGTCGCCGCCAGATTCGTCGTGTCCGAGAAGGGAGAGATTTTGTCCCCGAAGTATGCGCCGGCAACAACCGCGCCGGCCGCCATTCCCGCCGGGATCCCCATCCCCTGGGCAATACCGATAAAGGCGATGCCAATCGTCCCCGCAGTTCCGTAGGAGGTGCCGGTCACCACAGACACAATGCTGCACACGAGACAGGCCGTCACGAGAAACCAGCCGGGAGCGATGGCTTTCAGACCGTAGTAGACGAGCATGGGAATGGTGCCGGCTGCGATCCAGCTGCTGATAATCACTCCGACCATGATCATGATGAGCGTCGGTGGCATCGCCTTCGCTATGGATTCGACGATCCCCGCCTGCATCTCCGACCAGGTGTACCCCAAGCGCGCGCCAACCAGGCCTGCCACCACCGAGGCCGCAATGAGGAGCACCTCAATGCGAAAGTGATAGAAGCCGTGTCCAACCCCGATGAGAAGGACCATGAGGATGAGGGGCAGCATCGCCTCGACGACGGTGGGAGCCCTGCGTCGATCGCGATCGGCATTGGCGGGGGAGTGTCGTTGCGCGGGCGATGGTTTCATATCGCTCGGGAATCACCCAATGGTACTCCACAAACGGGTGAAAGGCAAGGCATTGTATGTTTCGCTGAGAAGCTCTATCATTCCTCCAGCCAGGACTATCACATACCTCTCTGCCATGCAGATTCACCTCGCCTACGGAAAGAACGGTCTCGAGGTCGACATCCCGGACCGCAACCTGATGAAGGTCCTTGCCATGGACGAGGCACGCTCGCTGGACGATCCCGCAGGGGTCCTGGAGCGGGCCCTGGAGAAGCCCCTGGGCGGCCCGCCGCTCTCCTCCATCGCGCGGCAGGCCCGATCGGCATGTGTGGTTATCTGCGATATCACGAGGCCCGTCCCGAACACCCTCCTTCTCCCTCCCCTCCTCAGAACCCTGGAGGAGGCCGGGATCGACAGGGAGCAGATCACCATCCTCATCGCCACAGGCCTCCATCGTGAGAGTACCCCCGAGGAGGTCATGGCAATGGTCGGCGGCACCATCAAGGACCACTACGCGGTTCGGGGCCACCGCGCACGCGCGCTCGAAGAGCAGACCTATCTTGGAGAGACATCGCATGGGTCGCCGGTCTACATAGACAGAGCATACTGCAGCGCGGAACTCAAGATCACCACCGGATTCATCGAGCCCCACCTCATGGCGGGCTTCTCAGGAGGGCGAAAACTCATCGCCCCCGGCTGTGCCGGAGAGGAGACCATCAAGGCCCTCCACAGTCCGAGGTTCATCGAACATCCCGAATGCCGGGAGGGTTCTCTGGATCGCAACCCCCTCCATCACGAACTGCTCGAGATCGCCCGGATGGCGGGCCATGACTTCCTGGTCAACGTTACGCTGGACACGCACCACGCCATCACGGGAGTGTTTGCAGGAGACCCCCAGGAAGCTCACGCCGCGGGCATCGCACACGCGCGCCAGTCCGTGAGGGCCACGGTACCGAGAGAGGCGGAGATCGTCGTCACGACCAGTGCGGGGTATCCCCTCGATCTGACGTTCTACCAGGCTGTCAAGGGGATGACCGCCGCCCTGCCGATCGTCAGGAAGGGAGGCATGCTTGTTCTTGCCGCAGAATGCGCAGAAGGGCTGGGGAGTCAGGAGTTCAGCAAGATGGCCACCTCCTTCCCCTCCGCCGACGCCTTCGTCGACTTCATCTCACGCAACCCCGTGGTCATAGACCAGTGGCAGCTCGAAGAATGTGCCAAGGCGGCTCGCCATGCGGAAGTGGTTCTCGTTTCGCCCGGCCTCGCCAGGAAGCACGGATCAGACCTCTTTATAAAGACCGTCGACACGGTGCAGGGAGCTCTCCAGCTTGGATGGGAGAGGCTCGGACCTGATGCATCGGTGGCGGTCATCCCAAAGGGCCCCTACACACTGGTGGAGGTAGATCCAACGGTTGCGTGAGACACATCCGCTCGTTTTCCCTCTTTCTCAAAATCTTCGTACGTTTGCGCAGCAGTGTTCCCGTTCATCAATCCCGAGTAGAGACCATGCGCCCTTCATTGCGCCTGCTGTACGCACTCTTCGCCTTCGCAGCCGTCATCTCAGGATGTGTACCTCTCAAGGAGACCCAGGAGGAGAACATCAGGGATTTCCACCAGGCAATCGAGAGGGCTGACGTCCCGTTTGCCGTCCCGCCGGGAACCCGCGTCGACACGGTCATTGTCGACCGTGTCAGCAAGAGCGTGACTGTTCGACTGAACGACCGATTCTCCTATCAACCCTACCGGATCGATGACGTGAGGCAAGTCTATGCGGGGGTGGAGACCTTCTTCGAGCGGGGATTCAAGGACTACAGCTTCTCGGTTGAAACTCTGGGATATCCCCTCGATCAGCTGGTGCCGAACTACTACCGGGACTCGCCTGCGGAGTATGACCTGAGGAGATTGCCTCCGGCCGGGCGTGCGAGGCCCTCACCCGTGGTGAGGAACATGAGCAAGGGGAACAGCCCGTCCAACGGTCTGTCGAACAGGAATGTCGGTCTCTGGCACAGCCACGGCTGGTACTACAACAACAAGAAGGGCCGATGGGAATGGCAACGGCCTCGATTGTTTCAGTCCGTTGAGGATTTGGGACCCATGGCATTTACCATACCTTACCTCATCCCCATGCTGGAGAATGCCGGTGCGAATGTCTTTCTCCCGCGCGAGCGCGACACGCAGGCGGCTATGGCTCTGGTCGACAATGACTCCTCAAGAGGTCTCTACGGGGAAGCGTCCCACGACGCCACCCACGCCTGGAGCACGGCAGCAACCCCGTGCTTCACCCCGGGCCACCCCCCCTACCATGCAGGGGAGAATCCGTTCAGGTCGGGGACACACCGGATCGCTCGATCGGATGCGATCTCCTCCGCGACGGCAACCTGGATCCCCGACATCCCTGAGGACGGAGAGTACGCCGTGTATGTCTCCTACGGTGAGACCGAGAGCAATGTCCCCGACGCCCGCTACACCGTCTACCATCGAGGGGGAAGGACAGTCTTCAGCGTAAACCAGAAGATCGGGCACGCGACCTGGCAATTTCTGGGTCGGTTCAGGTTCCGGAGGGGCAGCAACCCCGATTCGGGGAAGGTCGTCCTGACCAACGAGAGCAGAGAGCCTGGCGGGACCGTCTCTGCCGACGCGGTGCGATTTGGAGGGGGAATGGGACTCGTTGCCAGAGGTGGCACGACAAGCGGACGGCCCCGGTTCCTGGAAGGGGCCCGGTACCATCTTCAGTACGCGGGCATGCCAGACACGCTCGTCTACAACCTCCATGCCGACACCAATGATTATCGGGACGACTACCAGAGCAGGGCGGAATACCTCAACTACCTCACCGGCGCACCCTACGGGCCGAACAGAGACCGGCTGGCCAGAGGTCTGGGGATTCCCATCGACCTCTCTCTGGCCTTCCACACTGACGCCGGCATCGCCGGCGGCGACACGACGATCGGAACCCTGGCCATCTACAGCGTCGAGGGAAGAGACTCTGCGCGGGTGTTTCCGGACAGCACATCGCGACTCGCCAACCGCGACCTGGCTGATCTCATGCAGACGCAGATCGTGGAGGATCTGAGACTGCTCTACAATCCCAGGTGGAACCGCCGTGCCCTCATGAATGCCGATTACAGCGAGGCCACACGACCGAACATGCCCTCGGTCTTGCTGGAGCTCCTCTCACACCAGAACTTCTCGGATATGAAATTCATGCTCGATCCTCGCTTTCGCTTCGACGTGGCCCGGGCAATCTACAAAGCGATGCTCCGCTTCCTCTCGGTCCAGCATAACACCCCGTACGTGGTCCAGCCGCTGCCGCCGACCCACTGCGCAGCCGAGCTGACCCCAAAAGGCGGAGCGAGGCTCCAGTGGCGCCCGAGGCATGACCCCCTCGAGGTGACTGCAAGAGCCACTCACTACATTGTCTACACGCGCGTCGATGATGGCGGGTTCGACAACGGCCAGGTTGTTGCTGACAGCTCGGTGGAGTTTTCCGCCCTGGTGCCCGGCCGTATCTACAGCTACAGGATTGCGGCGGCCAACGCGGGCGGCGAGAGCTTTCCTTCTGAGGTTCTCTCAGTGTGCAGGATGGATAACGAGAAGCCGACGGTTCTCATCGTCAACGGGTTCACACGGATCGCGGGCCCAGTTTCCATTCAGACCCCGGAGTTCACGGGCTTCCTGGATTTCCTCGACGCGGGGGTACCTGATCGCTACGCGCTCAACTTCACGGGAACGCAGCACGACTTCAACCCCGCCTCCCGCTTTCGGCTCAATGACGCGCCCGGGCACGGCGCGAGCTATGCAGACCGCGAAGGAGAGATCATCGCCGGCAACACGTTTGACTTCCCCGCTGTCCACGGGGCTGCTCTTCGCCGGGCGGGCCATTCCTTCTCCTCGAGCAGCAAAGCTGCGGTCATGGACACGATGGTGCGTCTGCGCGACTATGCGTGTGTCGATCTCCTCCTCGGGGAGGAAAAGGAGACGCCGTGGCCACAGCCCGTTGTGGATTCCCTCAGGGGGAAGCACTTCCGGGCCTTCCCGGATCCGCTGCAGGCGCAGATACGGGACTACTGCGCGGCCGGTGGCAACATCCTCATATCAGGAGCCTACGTTGGCACGGATCCGTTTGCCCGTCTGGCCAGCGATACGACAGACGCCGCGTTTGTCTCGGAAGTCCTCAAGTTTGAATGGGTTACCGACCACGCCGCCCGGACAGGAAGGGTCATCGCCGTCCCCGGGGGGGTGTTCTCCGATACGCTCTCTCTACAGTTCAATACGGAGCTTTCGACCAAGATCTATCAGGTGGAGTCGCCGGACGCCATCAATCCGACCGAAGGAGCGCAGACCGTTCTCCTCTACAAAGAGAACCTCTTCAGTGCCGCCACCGCCTTCAGGGGGGAGTACAGCGTCGTGGTCCTGGGGTTTCCATTTGAGTGCATATTGGGTGAAGGAGATAAGGCGCTACTGATGAAGGGAATTCTTGGATTCTTCGATATCTGATTGTATATTAAGTGTTTGAATGTATACCATTCGAAGGGATGATTTCATGACGCGGCACCTTCCCCTGCTTTTTCCGGCGTTCTTCCTCGCGGCCTGCTCCGCATACAAGGAACTGACGCCCGACCCTCCCCTCACACCGCTTGAGCGCGGATACATAGAACTGAAGAGAGACACCGAGCTCTTCGTCCTGGAGAAGGAGGGGAAGTACTTCATCAAGTTTCCCGGACCGGTCAGGGACAAATTCCTGCTGGTTCTTGCAACCGACTCGAAATGGGCCCTGGACGCATACCTCACAAAGTACTTCGACGACGGCGAAGGACCCATCATCAAGATCACCGATGACGCAGAGTCCAGCGATTCACTCTTTGTCTACTCACTCGAAAGGGGTGTGCAGACCTTCTACTGGGTACTGGACACCGTGAAGATGGACCTTGAGCTCTCGATGCGCTACAGGTACGTTCCCCACTGGCGCTTCACCTTCGAGACCTTCTACTCCACCTTTCGCGGGCAGCTTGCCGACAACCGCACAGACAGGACGACCTATGAGGCCATCGGTCCGGAGTTCTCGTTCGAGAGGTTCGATTTCAACGAGGAGCAGGTTAAGCTGGAACTCACCCGACGAAACCTGACCGGCATGAACACGAGGCTGCTCGCGCTGGAGAACCTCTTTCCTCCCGATATTGCCAGCTCGCGCGACACGGCCTATGAGAACTACCTGGAGCTGAAGGAGGATGTGGCACGGGAGATCGAGTTCCAGAACCGGTATGCCACGGTACTCGATGTATTCGAGAAGGAACGAGATTCCCGCGGCAACACCGCGGCC
>Ga0209536_100002498_pt1 | contig 30033 bp, 19 predicted proteins | sample DeeMarSeWOR28_12_FD_187461 | JGI IMG/M metagenome (GOLD analysis project Ga0209536, IMG submission 187461) | Marine sediment microbial communities from White Oak River estuary, North Carolina - WOR-2-8_12 (SPAdes) (version 2) | ecosystem: Environmental > Aquatic > Marine > Intertidal zone >...
TTGATACTGCGCCAGGGTTCGTCGTCCTTGACGCAGCCGGTGTTGGTGGGATGCACACCGCCGCTGATGATGGCCAGGCTGTTGAAGATCATCTTCATTTCGGTCACGTCCCTCATCCTGAAGATCAGCGAATTGCCTTCCGGGTCGGTCAAGGTCGTCGGCGGTCCGTCCCAGGCTGCCAACGCCTGGTGGATCATTTTCTGGTACTCGACCACGTTGTACTCCACCGTCTTTCCAAGCGCGACGATCTTCAGCGTTGCGCCTTTATTCAGGTCGGCATTGGAGATCAGCGGGATAAACGTATCGTTATCATCCAGATCGTCAGTGATGTCATGCTGCTGGACCATATCGAGATAATCGACGTAGGTGCGATTGACATCGTCGTCGTACTCGTGGTCGTGATCGTCGGTGGTGCCCATTAGATCGGTGTCATGGTCGAGGTCGATGTGCCCGCCTTCGATACCGCCGACACAGTTACCTGTACAGCCCGCCGGCACCACCGCAGTCTGCACAATCGGTGGATTGAGGAAGTTCAGAAATATGGTGTCGACGCCCGCCGAGAGACTCGCGATGGTGGGCTGTGACATGTTGCCATCGGGGCGCCTCCAGCCCATCGGAATATCCTCGGGGTCGCGGTAATCCTCGCTGCCGTCGGCCTTGGTGTTTGCGTTTCCATTAACGCGATCCAGCTCATCCAGCCTGGTGTCCTGATTCAGGTTAAAGATCGAATTTTCCGCCATGTTGCCATCGCGGAAGTAGGCTTCGAGTAACCAGTTGCTGCCGTCGATGGGGTTGTAGATGGTGGTTTTCAGCCGACCGGCACGCAATTGCGGGGGGGTCAGCATGCGCTCACCCGCGAACAACTCGACTTTCCAGCCCTTGTAAGTGGAATAATCGACTTCTACGGTAGTCGTGAACGTGCGCACCATTTCATCAAAACCAAAACGGTCGTATTTGGTGTTGAACGACAATTCCTGGCTCATCAGGGGCAATGGCGCGGTCGGTGCTATCCCGGTATCCCAGATACCGTAGAGTGCCTGTGTGCTGGTAGTCGTGAGATCGGCTTCCTCGTAGAGTTTGCCGGTGCCAAACATAACCAGGTAGCCGTATTCCGGGTGCCTGGTGACGTCCGGCGCCTGCGTGATGGGTTGACTGGGATCGCCATCGTAGACTTTATACGCTTTTGTCCAGGTGTTGGGGCCTCCGGGCAGGTTGAACCGCCACAGATCGCCCTTGATGTCGCCTGCCCACGCGATATCTGCCCTGCCGTCGCCATCGGTATCGACCAACGCAGGCGCGGAAAGCCCGTTGTCGGTGCTGCCCTCGGTGGGAACTTCTATGGGTACCGGGTTCGTGTTACCGGTAACAAGTTCCTTCATCATCAGGATGGCCTGACCATTGGTGCTGCCGAAACCGTTGCCGAAGACCGCATACCACTTGCCATCGTTCATCTGCGTAATCGTGCTTGCATCGTAGATGTAACCGATATCCGGATTGGCACCGGGCGCCGGGTCTCCGGGGGTATTTTCGGCCCTTTCTTCCCACATGATTTTCTTATTGCTGCCGCCGATTGCGGATTCCGAGGTCAGACGGGGGTCGGTCACGTCGAGTGCGTACAGGCCCCTGCCGCCCGAGCCCAGGCTGCCGACCAGGACCGTGCGCCAGGAGCCGCCGACCTGGGCGTCGCGCACGGTGATGCCGCCATCGACAAAATAGGTATGCGCATAGGGTCTGCCAGCCAGCCTTTTCATCTTGGGAATCAGCATGGACGGCACGTAGGCCCACTCTTCCTGGCCGTTGGCCGCGTTGAACGCGTGCAGCATGCCATCGTTGGCGCCGACGTAAACGTGCGGTACGCGATTCGCGTTGGTGTTCTTGAAGGCAACGTAAGCGCTATCGGTATAGTCTTCGTTGGGCGCGCCCACGTATTCGGGATTGGAATGAATGATATCGCCGAGCACGGTAAAGCGGGTGCGCATCCCCCCGGTGGGTCCCTCGTTGCTGCGATCACCACGCAGGTAATTGAGCACCGCGCTCTGCTCGCCCAGGGTGGTCAGCGGCGTGATATTATCCAGCGCCGGCTTTTGGTAGATGTCGAGATTCTGCCAGCGGAATGCTCTCTGATTACCGCCGTAGTTGTTGGAGAAAATGATCTTGCGGCCGGTGTTCCAGTGACTGGTGGTGTCCGCCGTCTCCGCGAACCTTACGTGCGCCGACCAGTTGCCGCCACCCGCCGATTGTGCCGGGGACGCTCCGCTCAGGTCGATGCTGGTCGATATCGAGCCTGCGCTGGTAACGGTATACTCGATCAGGTCTCCCTGCCAGGCGCCGTTCTCGAACCATCCACGGTAGCCCTTGGCGCCGTCAGAGAGGTCGGTGGTGCTCAGCTCCATGGGACCGATGAAGCCGAGCGGTTGGCCTTCCGGGTCGATCGGCGCCGCTGTACCTTGCTGGCTGAGTACCATAGAAACTGATAACAGCATTATTCTGGCAAGAGTAGTGGTGATCTTCATGATAGTTTTCTCCGAGAGAACATCTCTGCGTATCGTTGCAGGATATATAACCAACCTGACAGGGTTTGTCGCACAACATTCGATAAATGGGGCAACTAGCATGACAAGTGGTTGATTATCGCTGCAGGTCGCATTTTCGCTGGGTTTTCGGGTGTGACCGGGGTCACGAAATTCGCTCTGAGACGATCTGTATTGTATAGCAGATCCAACGCATAATTGCACAGATATCACCCTGATGATTCGGTTGCCGCAACACTGTCGAACGGGTGTTCAGCTCGCCGAAACCATCGGCTGCGCGCTCCTGACAGAGAAATTTTCGACTGCCTACCACAGGCCTGCAGCGCAGCGGCTCCAGGTCGCTGCTTAACGCAAATCTGATCGACGCAACGCTCGTCTTCGCCGGCGTCCCATAAAACAACCAGGTCGCGATGTTCTATACTCCACGTCTGTGTCAAACAGGTGGGGCTTGCGAGTAACAACACTTTGCGAAAACGTTCGATAAATGAATGCCAGGAAGGCGATGATGAAGCCAATAGCGCCAGGGTGAAGATTGATTTTCGGGGGAGTGGAGCCCGGGAAGTTTCCAATGGCCACGTTGGACCGCTTTACGACGAAGCCGGCAGCAGCAGTCTGCGTATGGTTTTCGTGCGGATAGCCGTCTGCCACGCGCGCGTACCTCGGTCGAACGTGACTTCCTGCCATCCCTTTCGAACAAGGGCCTGCCGCCCCGGTAAATGGTTCAGGTACCTCTCTAAGTGACGCTGCAAGCCTCTGATTCGCGCTTTGTGCGAATTCTGTTGCTGGCCTGCTTCCTGTCGGGCGCTGCCAGTTTGTTTTTCGAGGTGCTCTGGACGCGGGCATTTTCGCTTATTCTCGGCTCCACCACGCAGGCGGCAGCACTGGTTTTTGCCGCCTTTCTTACCGGCCTCGCGCTCGGTGCCTGGCTGTTTGGCAACCTGTCCGCGCGTTTGCGCGAGCCACTGCGAACCTATGCTCTGCTCGAGGTTGGCATTGGCATTATCGCGCTTGCCACGGGACTGTTTCTGCATTACCAGGCCGATACCATCGGTGCAGCCCTCGGCGCAGGCTCTACGCGCTACCTGCTGGCCTTTTTCCTGGTTCTGCTCATGGTGCTGCCGCCGACGTTACTCATGGGTGGCACCTTACCCGTCCTTTTGACGGTTGCCCGGGCCTACGACATGCGCCTGTCGGTGGTCGGCAAGCTTTACGGCTGGAACACCCTTGGCGCCGCCGCAGGCACCCTGATCTGCGGCTTCTTTGCCATTCGGCTGCTGGGAGTCACAGGTGCCTACTACTGTGCCATGATCTTGAACCTGGTTGCTGCGGCGATCGCGTTTTCCCTCAGTGTACACACGAAAGCGCGGGCAGGCGGCCCACCGCCGCATACGCCTGCGCGTGACTCAGCCGCGGCGCAGGCGCCGTTGTTACATCAGCCCGAAGAGAGCTACCTGTTTACGATAGCGCTAGGGAGTGGCGCTGCCGTGCTGTCGCTGGAGCTGGTATGGGCGCGCTTTGCTTCCTTTTTCCTCGGCAATCGTACCTACGCCTTCACCACGCTGATGTTCGCTGTACTGACCTTGCTGGCGGCAGGCTCATGGCTGTCCGTTCTACTCTATGAGCAGCTGCGACGACCTTCTGCGCAGGACCCTCGCCGGATCTTCGCCATGCTGCTGGTCGGCGGGGCGCTTGCGGTGGTTATGTCGGGCTGGGGCGGCTGGTGGCTGATCTCGAATCAGGTGGATTTCGAATCGGGGCTTCCTGCGCCGCAACAGCACCTCCTGCTGTACCGGTTTATCGAGGCCTTTGCCTTACTGGCGCTGCCCCTGATCACTCTGGGGGCGCTGTTCCCGTTGACAATTGCACTGTCCAGGCACTGTGCCGCGAACATCGGCGCGACCAGCGCGCGCTACTATGCGGTGAATACCATCGGGGTGGTCGCGGGATCGCTGGGTACGGGTTTTGTCGGTCTAAGCACGATCGGTTCCTTCGGCATGCTGAAACTCATCACCGTTGCACTGCTGGTACTCGCGCTGCTGAGTATTGGCAAGGCTTGGCGTCCGCTGCCGGTCACTACGATCATGCTCGGAATGGCGACCGTTGTCGGGATTGTCGCGCTGCCCTCATCCTATCCCGAGGGGCTGGCTCAAGGCGAAAGCCTGGTAGTGGAGGAAGAAGACGCCCACGGACTGTTCCGTGTAACCCGCCTGGAGAATGGCAGACTGCGGGTGACCAACAATCGCTCGGAACTGATCTATCATCTCGGCGCCTACTCCACGGATTACGTGCAGCAGATGCAGGGCCATCTGGGCATGCATTTCAAGCCGGACTCGACCACGGCACTCGTCATTGGCAGTGGCTATGGCATTACCGCCGGTGCGCTCGCGCTGTATGACGGTATCGAACGGGTCGACGCGCTGGAAATTCTGCCGGCGATGGTATCGTCCGCGGATCTGTTCGTACCGAACAACTTCAGTTACCACGAAAGTGACAAGGTGCGCGTCCAGGTTGGCGACGGGCGTCACTTCCTGCTGCGCGAGAATCGTCAGTACGACATCATTTCCCTGAACGTGTCCGACCCCCACCTGCCGGGAGGTTCGACGCTGTTTCACCGGGAGTTTTACGAGCTGGCCAAGGAGCATCTCAAACCGGGCGGGGTGGTAATCCAGCACATTTTCGGCAGTGAGAGCGCGGTGATCGCCAATACGCTGGCAGCCTCCTTCCCCTACACCCAGTTCAGCCGATCCTATGCAAATGGCTACAACGCCGTCGCATCGATGAGCGATTTGCAGGTTCAGGCATCGAGGCGCGTGGTTCTCCCCATCGAGGCATGGGAGCATTTTCGTATAGCGTATGGCCGAAAATTCATAAGGTTCCCTAAACAACAGCCCTACGAGTCGCTGCCTGCCGACATGCACAGCAAGGTGATCGCCACCGACGACCGGCCCGCGGTGGAGTTTTCCTGGAATGCGGGCGAGAAACTGTTATTCATCAATGAATAAAGCTTACCCGCTATCGTGTCCCGCTGCATCATGGCCCGCCGAATCCGGGAGCGCAGACAGATGATGCTGACCCTGCAGCGCCTGCTGTTGCCGCTGTTGTTGTTCAGCTCGGGCCTGTGCGGCGTGGCCTACGAGATCCTGTACGGCCGTCTGCTGGCGAATATCATCGGCGACCAGTTCCTGGTGAGTACCGCGGTACTGTTGACCTTCCTGCTGGGGATCGGTCTGGGCGCCCTTTATGCGCATCGCCTGTGGCGCGGGCTGTGGCTGATCGAGGCAGGCATCGGACTCTACGCGGTTGGGTTCGCCTTCAGCAACGATCGGCTGGAGTCACTGCTGTATACCTACCTGCCCGATGCGGGCACCAGTGCATTGACCTCGCTCGCCGTGGCGGTATTGCTGCTGCTGGTTCCGGCTTTTCTGATCGGCGTGAGCCTGCCGCTGTTCGCTGGCTACGCGCAGCAGTTGCGCCCGCGGCAGGGTTACTTTGCCGCCAGCTACGCGGTTTATAACGTCGGCGCCGCGGCGACCGCGATCGCCATCGAGTTCTGGCTGATACGCCAGGTCGGCATTCGCGATGCCGTGCTGTACATGGGCGCTCTCAACGGCCTGGTCGCGCTCGCGCTGGTGACGCTGTATGCGCCGGTGGCGCGCGCCACCGTAACGGGACCCAGGCTGTCCGCTTCAGGTTTTAGCCGTGGCGTACTGGTGGCGCTGGCGATCAGCGCCATCGCCTCGGCGATATTCCAGCTCAGCGCCGTGCGCCTGACCGAGATGCTGTTGGGGCCATACCGCGAATCGTTTGCCTACGTGCTGTGCGTCGTGCTGTCGGGTATTGCGCTTGGTTCGTTGCTGGTCAACTGGTTCAGGATTCGTTTTGCCCCCCTGATGGTTGCCAATATCCTCGCCCTGTGCTGGATCCTGGGTGGACTCACCTGGGTGATGCAGCTGTACGCGGAATATTATCAGCAAGTGTCCGCTTCCTATTGGTCACAGGTCGGCTTCAAGTTGCTGTGTGTCAGCGTGCTGTTCCTGGGCCCGGCGATGACCTTCGGCGCGACCATCCCCGCGCTGCTCAATACCCTGCAGAGCGGCGCGGTCGCCCGGGGGCGCGATGCCGCCCGTTCGCCGGGCTACCTGTTGTATATCGCCTCGCTCGCCAACGCTGCGGGGTTCGTGCTCATGTTCCTGGTGCTGCACCAGCGCCTGGACTACGGTGATCTGCTGGTGGTGGTCGCGCTGCTGTCTGGCATCAGTCTCGTGGTTTTTAGCCTGTTCGGTGCGCGCTCGAGGTTCTCATCCGTGAAAATCCGGCTGCTGTCGGTCGGGCTCGTAGTGGGTCTGGCCGCAGTATTGCTCAACAGTCGCCTGGCCTGGAACGAGGAATTGCTGTACCAGGGGCATTACTCCTTCAAGTCTCTCGAGGCCATGCAAAAACAGATCGGCGCCCACGCCACCAGCGAGCGCTACAAGGGTGAGCAGGACGTGCTCTCGATCAACCGGCGTGACGGCAGCACCTACTTTTTCATCAACGGCAAAATCAGTATCAAGCTCGAAGATGCCTCCGAGAAACTCGTCGGTGCTATTTCCGGCGTGTTTGCCGAGAATCACCGGCGCGCCATGGTACTCGGAGTCGGCAGCGGCGCGACGGCCGGCGCGGTGGGATTGTTGTTCGACCAAGTCGAGGCGGTCGAAATCAGCGGGGTTATCCTGGAAAATCTGCAGCGCCTCGAGCAACACAATTTCGGCATTGCCCGCATGGCAAACGTCTCCCTGCTACATGACGATGCGATTCATGCGCTGAGGCTGTCCGAGGGCGGCTACTCGCTGATTTTGAACACGGTAACCTCGCCACTGTTCTTTAGTTCGTCAAAACTTTACACGGTAGAGTTTCTGCGAGATGTACGCAGCAAGCTTGCGCCGGGCGGGCTGTACATGACCTGGCTGGATTCGCGGGTCGGCAACCGCGGCGCGGACATCATGCTCGAATCGGTCACCAGCAGCTTCGAACACTGTGGCCTGGCCCAGGTGGGGGACAACTACCTGCTTATGCTCTGCTCCGACAGGCCCATCGTCGCGCATCACCCGATGGCGGTGGCGCAACAGCCGCAACTGGCGGCCTATTTCCGCGAACAGCACGATATCGATCCGGCGGGCATCGCTTACCAGTTGATTCACACCGATGCGGCGGCGCTTACCAACAAGGTTCGCGCGCCGTTGAACACCCTCGACTACCCCGTACTCGAATTCGAAATGGCGCGGTTAAGCAAGCGCAGCCTGGCCGATCTGCGAAAGCGCATTATCAGGGATATGGATACTGCGGAGCTGGGTAAAGCATTTCGCCATTTCGACTGGGGGCTGGAATCCATGTTGAGCTCGCTGAAAAACACCAGCGGTACCACTGTGTTCTACCAGAAGCTGAAGCTGGAGTACCGTATATACCAGACTTTTATCGACGCCGGGCTGCATGCCCAGCGCAAGGGTGATTGCGAGCGGGCAGACAGGATGATGACCCGGGCACTGGCCATCGAGGGAAAGGTCGCTGATAGTAACCTGCGCCTGGGACATTGCTACCAGGTGCAGGGGATGTATCGCGAGGCGCTGCAGGCCTACGCCAGAGCGTTGCAAGCCAGCCCGCAGAATTCCCGGATCAATCTGCTCATGGGCCAGGTTTATATCGCGCTGCAGCGTTTTTCGACCGCCCATGACCAGCTGCGGCAAGTTGCAGCGGATCAACAGGGTGCCGCCTATCACTACCTGATGGCCGAAGTGCTGACAGCGCTGGATGACGAGGCCGCGGCAGGGCCACACTACGCCGAGGCTGTAGCCCTGGCCGGCAGCCTCGAGGCGGCCGCGGATAGTGTCCTGCAACTGGGCGCTGACTAATGCGCGCAAGCTGCTCGAGCCGCTCCGCCGATAGTAGCTGCGATATTCCTGCTATAATCCATCGGGCTTCCCGCCAGCAACTCGACCGATCCCAGCCAGCATGAGATTTATCGCGACAGTCCTGTTATTGATACCGCTTTGCTGCCCCGCTTTCGCCGCACAGGCAGGCGCCGCCACTGGCCTGCCCGCGGAGCCGATAACGCTTGTTGCGGACGTGGATAGCAGGTCCCCGGTTACCACCTTGCGCGTCACCACGGCGAAACAAACCGATCGCTGGGATATCCACAGCGACGCCCCGTGGCTGCAGGTGGCACCCCGCAGCGGATATGGATCACAGCAGATTACTATCGGGGTGGTTGCGGGTGTTCTCGATCCCGGGCAGCACCGCGCCACGCTGTTTTTTCGCGCTGCAACCCTCCCCGATGCAGTCGACTCTGTGGCGGTATCTTATGACCTGCATTCGGCTCGCGGCGTCTCGGTGAGCGGCGGCAACCACCAGCTACTGGTTATCAACCAGCCTGCCGCTACGCCCTTCGAAGCCGAGGTAAGGGATGCTCACGGCAATCCGCTCGCCGGGGTGCCGATCACGTTCGAGACGGTGGCGGGAGTTACCGTGCCGGCGAAATCAACCGTTCTGAGCGATGCCCAGGGACGTGCCCGATTTCAGCCCATGCCGCTGCAATACGGCGCCGTTGAAATATCCGCCCGTGCCGATATCGCCGACGATGCTCCCGCGCACTTCAGCGCCGTTGCCAGCGGCTGGGTGTCGACGTTGGCGGGCGACGGGCTACAGGCTTATGGCGGCGACGAGGGCCCCGCGGGCGAAGCGCATCTCAACGCGCCTTTCGGCATGGTGCTGCACGATAATAATCTGCTGGTGGTCGATTATTTCAACCATGCACTGCGTCGCGTCGATCTGCAGGCGGGCACCATTCACGCGTTGGCCGGGAACGGCAAGCAGGGCTTCAGCGGTGACGGCGGGCGCGCGCTCGATGCCGTGCTGAGCGGGCCGTTTGGCGTCGCGCTCGATCCACAGAAAAATATTGTGCTGGGGGACTACTACAACAACCGCATTCGCGTCATCGATAGCGATACCGGCGCTATCGCGTCCGTCGCGGGTAATGGTCATGCAGGTTACAGCGGTGATGGCGGCGCGGCGGTAAACGCCAGTATCGATGTGCCGCTGGACGTCGTCGCGGATTCGCGCGGCAACATCTACCTGTCCGACTGGCACCATCACGTGGTGCGCAGGTACGATCCCGTGAGCGGTAAAATCGAAACCGTCGCCGGCATCGGCAGGCGCGCCTACACGGGAACAGGACCGGCCCGGGCTGCAGGTCTGTCGACCCCGCTCGGCATGAGCCTGGATAAAGACGACAATCTGTATATCGCCGATTACGGCAACGACATGGTCCGCAGGATCGATGCGCAAAGCGGCGAGATCTCGACGGTCGCCGGTAGCGGAGAGCGGGGCTATTCGGGTGACGGTGAACAGGCCGTTTTTGCGCGCCTCAATCGCCCCTATAACGTTTACGCGGATGACGATGGCGGCCTGTTTATTTCCGACGCGGGCAATCACCGGGTCCGCCACGTCGATCTTGCCTCCGGTGTCATCACCACGGTCGCCGGCACCGGCAGCTTTGGCTATTCTCCCCAGGTAAAGCTGGCCGTGCAGACAGCATTCAAGGGGCCGTTTTCGGTCATCAAGGACGCTGGCAACACCCTCTATGTTGCCGAGTACTTCGGCCACCGTATTCGCAGGATCACCTCGACGCCACCGCCCGAGCCATCCCTCGAGCCGCAATTCGATCGCCTGCTGCGCCAGGCGCGCAGCGTCTTCGGCGTATTGCCGGTGGAAGCCGTCTCCAACGAAAACCCGCTAACCCCCGAAAAAATAGAGCTGGGTAAAGCTCTGTTCCACGATCGCCGCCTGTCGCGCGATGGCTCGGTCAGTTGCAGCAGTTGTCATGCGCTCGACAATTATGGCATCGATGGCCTGGCGCTGGCGCGTGGTATCGACGAGCAGATCGGGACGCGCAATGCGCCCAGCGTGTTCAATGCCGCCCTGCAGGACTCCCAGTTCTGGGATGGTCGCGCGGCAAGCGTGGAAGCGCAGGCTCGTGAGCCACTGTTGAATCCGATCGAAATGGCCATGCCCGACGAGGCCGCCGTGGTGGCCGCCGTGGCCGGGGATCCGCGCTACCAGGATCTGTTTTCCCGGGCTTTCCCCGACGCTTCGCCGGCGATCAGTTTCACCAATCTGACCGCCGCCCTGGGGGCATTCGAGCGCAGGCTGTTGACGCCGGACGCGCCCATCGATCGATTTATCGCGGGTGATCGCAGCGCTCTTTCAGAGCGGCAACTGCGTGGCCTGAACGTGTTTTTCAGAGAGGGTTGCGCGTCCTGTCACGCGGGCCCATTGTTGGGTGGGCAGGACATCCATTTGATCGAAAACTATCCCGATACGCCGGCAGGCGATCGATTCGAATTTCGCAAGCGGCTGGGCAATACCCATAAATTCAAGATTGCTCCGCTGCGCAACATTGCCCGCACCGGGCCGTACCTGCACGACGGCCGCTATCGAACCCTGCAGGACTCGCTCAGCGAACGCCTGATCGCTTACATGATCCGCGAGGCCGGCATCCGCGATACCGTGGACCTGGCTGAAGGCGAACTGGAGGACCTGGTGGCATTCCTGGATGCTCTCACCGGCCAGGTCGACCGGGATTACGTCGCCACTACAGATTAGAAGTTAACCAGCCCCTGCCCGGCTGCAGAGTCAACCTCTATGACCCGATCAAAGCAAGCGCCCGGTTAGCTTACCCGACGAAACCCGGAGAATTACCAGTCGATCACGAACAGGGAACTTGCCAGATCATAATCCTGGCATTTCATCCATCGCAGGATCGCAGGCAGGTTTACGTTAACAGACTAGGGGGGATCGGGGGTGACGAAAATGCTCTGCACCAGGCGCAGGGAGTTCTTGCCCGCCGTGCTGCGCGTTGTAATTCGGAAGGTATGCACGGCGCCGCCGATGATGCGGCCGTCGGTGCTCTTCTTGACCGTTTCGCCATCGATTACCTTGGGGCCCAGGTATTCGATGACGTAGCTGTCTTCCGCGTTATTGCCCGGGATCGAGGTCAGACCCTGAGCATCCCAATCGAGATCGTATACGTCGATGGCGTCGGCACCGACATAGTAGCCGTCATCCGGCGAGGCAAAGTCGAATGCATCCGGGTTAGTGGTAATGGCAGTCACGTTGTCCTCGCCTACGCGTAACAACTCGTCGGCGCGGTTTAACGCAATGCCCTGCTGCTGCATGCTGCCGGCCATTTTCAACTCCACGATCGCAGTGTTCATCGAGCTGACCCCGATCAGGGTCAGAACCAGCAACATGATCAGCGCGACTACCAGCGAGACGCCCTGTTGTGAATGCAGGCTTTTCGGCAATCCTGTAATGCGCGTTTTCATAATAGGTAATCCTAATTTCTCAGCATGACGACACTGGAATACAACTGGCGTCGGTAATTATCATTGGGTGTGTATTCCTGGTTACCGAGGACGTAAGTCGAGTCATCGATAAACCCGGTTTCGGTGCACTCGGCCCGAACCAGCAGCCAGATGCGCGCGGTGACGACATTGTCCCAGTTAGCGACATCGTCCGCATCAACGTATTGTCCCGCGACTGCGTACTGAACCTGAAAATGTTCGATTCCGGGCAGCAATTCCTGGACCTCGGGCTGGCTGCTGTCGTCCAGGCTGACGCGAAACAGCGAGGGTACGGCCTGGCCGCCACAGGTTCGGCCCGAATTGCCGACGAAGTACGAGTAAGCCATCAATTCACGCACGCTATTCGGTTCATCCTCGACATCGTTAGCAGGTGTGCCCTCTGCGGAACCCTGAAATATCTTGCCTTCAAAAAGCGAGCTGCGCAGGTAAATCTTGTTGGCGGAAATCGTGGATGCCTCCCAGGGTGCGGCGTAACGAATAGTGAGTACGTCGCCGCGCAGGTAAGTTCCGTTCGGGATACAGGCGTAACCGGCGTTGGTGTCGTCGAGCCCGGAGATGCCCCAGGTGACCATGCGTCCCCAGTTGGTATTACCAGTCGGGCAGGTCGCCGCCCCGGCTACCTGCCCGGCGCTGCCGGTGATCTTATCCTGGTTGGAGTTGCCACCCATGTAGCCGGCGCGTTTCAGATCGGTTACCACCAGGTTGGTCGCGATCCGCCCGTTTTCCTGCAGCCGTGACATGTGGCTGGCCGACGAAAAGGATTGCTTGCCATTGATCAGGATTTCTACCAGCGCGAACAGCAGGAACAGTCCCAGCAACAACGCCACCATCAACTCCACCAGGCTGACGCCACGTTGCCGGGAAAGGATTCTTGAATTTATGTTGTGTGAATTTGGCACTGTTTTGTCCATGTAATTAGTCTGCGTTCGGCCGCTAGATGGTCACGTTGTATTGATAACATTCGAGATCGGCGGTCGACTGTGCCGGGCAGTTCCTGCCCGTACTGCCACTGCGATCCTCGTCCCAGCGCACCGTGAGGATAAATCTGTTCGTGACCCCGATGCGGGTAACCTCTCCGCTACCCGACGGCAGCGTGGAGGTTAACTGTTCCCACCAGGTACCCATGTCATAAGTCGCCAGGTCGGCCATACTGCAGGCATCGAGGACACAATTGGGATAGGGCAAATCAGGCGCTGCCGAATGCACATAATTGCCTGCCAGTGCGGCAGTGGGATTGGCGCGCATGCGTTCACTGAAATCTTCGACCACGATGGCCGCGATGCTGGCGCTGTTCGAGCTGCTCAGGTTCTTAAGCGTCGTCACCTGTAAGGCTGCCGCGCCCAGAACGCCGATAGCGATGATAATTATCGTAACCAGCACCTCGATCATGGTGTCGCCGCGCTGGCTGCGACCCGGTTTGGCGATTCTTACAAACATGAGATTTGGTCCGTATCCGTTGCTTTCATCACCGCGCCGCGGCCGGTGATGGTGACTAAAATACCTTTCGCGCTATCCCCGAACAGGCGATCATCACACATGATCAAAACTTCCGTGCTGTCGAGGCTGGTGGTGCCCGAGGGTCGATAAGTAATCGAATCTTGCACTCCTGCGGTGCCGCCAAAGGTGATCTGCGGATGCAGGGCCTCGTGATTGAGCAATATGGGGTCATCAGCGCCATCGACCGAGCCATCGCCATTGGCGTCCGAAAACACGATCCAGCCCTGGCTCCAGTCACCGTCGCCAACGCATTCGTTACCAGCTGCATTTTTCTTGCAAATCGTAACCGGGTTGACGCGAGCCGCTGTTTCGGCCTTGGCCAACTGCAGGGCAGCGACGAAATCGTTGGCGCTCGCTGAAATTCGATTATTGGCAATCATGGTCACCAGGCTCGGCGCCGCTACTGCCGATGCGATCCCGAGGATGCCGATAATGATAATCAGTTCGAATAGCGTAAATCCGTTGCTGTTGGTGCCCACTTGAATATTGCCTCTATTTATCGACGGTAGATATATAACCATAAACCCGAGGTTTGTCCCGCGCTGATGGATAAAGGGTGCCCAAATGTTGATAAATGGTCAAAATCGGTTGGCACGCGAGTCCGAACAGGGCTTGCCCCGGCACCGAGCGCCTTGTTTTTAAGGGCCAGGTGAAGGCAGGATCATCTATGCGTTGGTCTAGCATTTCAACAATCTAGCATAGCCAATATTGTCGAAAAAGCCTCGAATATGCGCTCCTGACAACCTGTGGTACGGGCCAGGCTGGAGCTCCCGGGGCTTCCAGCCTGCAAGATGCGCCGAACTTTACCCGGAGCGAAATAGTACTCACTTAATTGGAGTTGACGAGTCGTCCCGGCCCTGAGCTGCCACCGGCGATCCACGACGCTGTAACATTTATACATTTAGCAGTGTCAAAAAGGCGTGCAAACCGCTACACTGCGCGGCCATTTTTTATTCAGTACCCCCAAATGTCCACTGACACCCCCGCCGGCTTCGAGCAAATGGCGCTGCAAGCGCCGCTGTTGAAGGCGCTGAAGATGCTCGGTTACGAAGTACCGACCGCGATCCAGGCCCAGACCATCCCGTTATTGCTCGACGGCCGCGATGTCCTCGGACAGGCGCAAACCGGCACCGGCAAGACCGCCGCGTTCGCCCTGCCGCTGCTGTCCAACCTCGATGCGAAGCTGAATGCGCCGCAGGTGCTGGTGCTGACACCGACCCGCGAACTGGCGATACAGGTGGCCGAGGCGTTTAAATCCTATGCCTCGCAAATCAAGAGTTTCCGCATTCTGCCGGTCTACGGCGGCCAGGAATACGGCACCCAGACGCGCGCGCTGCAACGCGGCGTGCACGTAATCGTCGGCACGCCGGGACGGGTCATGGACCACATGCGACGTGGCAACATCAAGCTCGACGACCTGCGCGCGCTGGTGCTCGACGAAGCCGATGAAATGCTGCGTATGGGTTTTGTCGATGACGTCGAGTGGGTGCTGGAACAAACCCCCAGGAAACGCCAGATCGCGCTGTTTTCGGCGACCATACCAAGCGCGATCCGGCGCATCAGCAAGAAATACCTGAACGATCCCGCGGAAGTCACCATCGAGCTCAAGACCACCACCGCCGCCACTATCCGCCAGCGCTACTGGCCGGTGAGCGGCACGCATAAACTCGATGCGCTGACGCGCATACTCGAAGCCGAGACCATCGACGCGATGCTGGTGTTCGTGCGCACCAAGACCGCCTCGCTCGAAGTCGCGGAAAAGCTCGAGGCGCGCGGCTACCGCGCGGTTGCGCTGAACGGCGATATCGCGCAGAAGACTCGCGAGCGCATCATTAGCCAGTTGAAGGCCGGCAAGCTCGACATCCTCGTCGCCACCGACGTCGCCGCGCGCGGCCTCGACGTGGAACGCATCAGCCACGTGATCAACTACGACATCCCGCACGACACAGAGGCCTACGTGCATCGCATCGGCCGCACCGGTCGCGCCGGGCGCAAGGGCGATGCGATACTGTTCGTCGCGCCGCGCGAGAAACGTATGCTGCAGGCCATCGAAAATGCAACACGCCAGAAAATCGACCTGATGCAGCTGCCATCGACCGACAAGGTCAACAACCGGCGTATCGAGAAGTTCAAGCAACGCATCAGCGACACGCTGGCCGAAAATGACCTCGACCTGTACCGGGAGATGATCACGCAGTTCCAGCAGGAAAACGACATCGAGGCGATCGACATCGCCGCGGCGCTGGCGAAACAGGTGCAGGGCGACGCACCCTTTCTGCTGTCCGGAAAATCGGCCGATAGACCGGCGCAGGCCTTCGAGCACGATGATTCCGAGCGTGCGCGCAAGCCGCGCGGTGAGCGCAAAGAGCAGCAATCACGCGATGATGACCGGCCACGTGGAGACCGCAAGGACAGGCAACCCCGCGATGATGACCGGCCGCGTCGTGATCCAAGGGACCGCGACAATGCCCCGCTCGAGGCTGGCATGGATCGCTTTCGTATCGAGGTTGGCCACAATCACAAGGTCAAGCCGGGAAACATCGTTGGCGCGATTGCCAACGAGGCGGATATCGACAGCAAGTACATCGGCAGGATCAACATCTTCGACGACTACAGCCTGGTCGACCTGCCGGAAAACATGCCCAGGGAATTATTGAACGCCCTGAAATCGGTGCGCGTCGCCGGCCAGCGCTTGAATATTGCACTGCTTGGCAACAAGAAAGACAGGGACGCCGGTGACAAACCCCCGCGTGCTCGACCCAAGATCAGGCACCAGCACAAGAAAGACAAGGGCAAGCCGAAGCGCGCGCGCAAGGCCGGGTAAAACAGACAGGCTGGAACAGCCGGGGCAGCAGGCGCTCGTCAAACGCGCCCCCCGGTCAATGCTAATCTCCGCTTTTATCGGCACGCTGTTTTGCGTACCCTAGCGATCGAAGCTAACCATGCCAGGAGTTGCACATGTCCCCTAACCCCAAATCCACTTCCACGTCACCGAGCAGTTCCGTAACCCGCAAAAAAGCGGCTGCCAAAAAGGCCGCCGCTGCGAGCGACGCGGCGAGCCCTGAAGCTAAAGCTGCCCCGGTCAAAAAAGCGGCCGCCAAAACAGCATCGGGCACTACCCGCAAGGCCACACCTGGAAAAAAACCCGCGGCCGCAAAAAAGACACCGCAGCGTAAAAAAGCAGCATCGAAAAGCAAGATCGCCGCGGCGAGCCGCCAGGCCCTGTTGAAGAAACTGCGCGAAGACCTGAGGAATACCAGGGCGGCATTGCGCAGCGCGAAAACAGCGGCGAAACAGGAAATTCAATTGGCCAGGGCTGCCGCGAGAGCGGAGATCGACGTTGTCAACGAAAACCTGAAGGCCGCATTGAAGCGCGAAAAGGCCTTGCTCGAGCTCGGTGAGAAAAAAGCCAGGATGATGCTGGCGGCGGGCCAGCGCTGGGAAAAACAGCAGTTGGCGAAGATTCGCAGGCTGGCCGCGAAGCCCCCTGCCGCGAAGAAAAAATAGCATCGCAAACAGTGAACCTGTCGATGCCCCCCGCTCCCGCCCCGGGCTGATCGATCGGGCCATGGCATGAAACTCGATAGAATCTTCTGTTTCGGCGACAGCATCACGCTCGGTTGCAACGATTCCAGCGGGCTCGGCTGGCCCGGCCGGCTGGGCCGCGGCCTGATGCAGGGCGAACGCCACGTCGCGGTCTACAATCTCGGCATCAACGGTGACACCTCGCGCGACATCGCGCTGCGCTGGCAAGGGGAAGGCGTCGCCAGAAGCCGCAACGCGCCGGGGCTGATGCTGTTTGCGTTCGGTTTCAACGACGCCTCGAGACCCGATGGCGGCGGCGTACAGGTTGCACTGCAGGACTCCGTTGCCTGTGCGCGCGAATTGATGCTGGCGGCAAAATCGGAGAGCGAAGTACTGTGGATAGGACCGACGCCGCTGGATGAAAGCGTCAACCCGCTGCTTACCCCGTTTGCCAGCTGGAACACCTACAATGCCGAGATCGCGGACTACGACGAGGCCTACACCGAACTGGCGGCGCAGATCGGGGTTGCCTATTTACGCCTGTTCCCCGAGTTCCTCGTCAGCCCGCGTTACCGGGACGCGCTCGCGGCGGGTGACGGCGTGCACCCTGCCGACGACGGTTATGCACTGATCGCCGAGCGCATTGCCGGCTGGGGCAGCTGGCAATGCCTGCTGTAGACACCTGATCGCGGCCGGCGCGAGGACGGATCAGGTTTGCGCGTCGGGGCGCGGCGCACGGTGCAGGCGTATGTCCAGCGGCTGCAGGGTATCCAGGTGAACATCGCGCTGCGGAAAAGCGATGACGATTCCGGCGGCGGCCAGTTCCCTGTTGATCATCAGGTTTATTTCACTCCTGGTCGACACCCAGGAATCCATCGAGCCGATGTGATAGCGCAGCGTGATTCCCAGCGCGTTATCGCCAAAGCTATCGAAACTCACCAGCGGCGCTGGATCATTGAGTACACGTTCGTGCTGCGCGGCGCAGTCATGAATTATTTTCAGCGCCTTGTCGACATCGCTGCCATAGGCGATTCCGATCTCGATCACGATGCGCGAAACCTGGTCGGTCAGGGTCCAGTTCAGCAAGCGGCCGGTGATGAATTCCTTGTTCGGCACCAGCAGTTCCTTGTTGTCCCAGTTGCGTATGGTGGTCGAACGAATACGGATCCTGGTTACCGTGCCGGTTGTTTCGCCGACGGTGACGATATCGCCGATGCGGATCGGGCGCTCGAACAGCAGGATCAGGCCGCAGATGAAATTGGCAACGATTTCCTGCAGGCCGAAACCGATACCGACACCGAGGGCGGCGACCAGCCAGTGAATCTGCGACCAGCTGCCACCCAGCACCGAAAACACGGTGACGATCGCGATTGCGATAATCGTGTACTGGGTCAGTTGCGATATCGCGTAACGGCTGCCCGCGGTGATATTGAAGCGCGCGAACAGGATAATCTCCATCAGCGCCGGCAGGCGCCGCGCGGCAATCAGGGTGAACGCCACGATCAGCAACGTGGTCAACAGATCGCCGAGGGTAACCGGGATGCTTTGCGCCACACCCTCGACGTCGCTGCTGTAACTCCACAGTGATACGTCGTCGAGGATGCGAAACGCCGGCAGCACCCCGGACCAGATCGCCCAGGCGCCAAAGGCGGCGACCACGGTCAGCGCGGTATTGATCAGCTTCTTGGTATTTTCACTGAGCGCGCTGTAATCGAATTCCGGTTCTTCGAGGTTTTCGAGCGCGGTTGCCTCGCTCTCCGGATCGTCGCGCGCGGCACGCTGCGCGCGATGCCGTTCGAGCGCATCCTTGAATTCCAGCTGGCGTTCCAGCAACACCACCCAGCGCACCACCAGCTGGTGAATCAGGATAATGGCAACCGTCAGCCACAGCGTGTCGACCACTCGTTCGCCCAGTTGCGCGGCGGTATAGACGAAGCCGCCAAGCGCCAGCATTGCCAGCACCAGCGGCAGCAGCAAACCGAGCGCCAGCCATAAATAGCGCAACCAGGTGAGCGGATTGCCGGGATTGGCGCGGTAGAAATCCCGCAATGCGCCGCTCGAGGGCAACAGTATCCGGCCGAAAAACCAGGCCACCGAAAACACGATAATGCAAAACAAAAGGCGGCTGAAACCACTCGCGAGAGCCGTCGGATTATAGTTGATGGTGGCGTTCAGCAGGAACACGAACGGCAGGAATACCGCCATCAGGCGCAGCGTGGCCTGCCGCAACAAGCTGGTGCCGTGGTGCGACCAGTGGAAGTGCGAGACCGCGAGGCCGTGTCGATCGCAGAACAGGCGGAAAGCGCTGAAACAAAACAGGTAGAAAGCGACATCGTACAGGGCGCCGCCTATCGACGGCACGAACTGGCCACTCCAGTCGGCAACCTGGTAGAGTTGCGACTGGCCACCGACATCCTCTGCTCCCGCGCTTAGCTGCAGGTGCAGGCCGAGCGCAACAAACAACACCGGCCAGGCCGAGGCAATCAGCAGCGTCAAAACCAGCGCCTTGACGCTGAAATAGAAGCGATCGTGGCGCAACTGCCCTACCTTGCGACTGCTACGCCGCAATGACGCGTTCATCGCCGGGGTCATCGCCAGCAACAGCAGGAAGACCGACAATCCGGCCAGCAGCAGCCAGGGTACGGTTCTCGGCGTGAACAGGGCCATTCCGAGGGCAGCCCAGTTTTCCGCCAGCATGAACGCCTGCAGACTGTCACCTACCTCGAGCAGTGACTGCCAGGTCGGAGGGTCGCCGGTGCGCACCCATAACAGCCGCTCGTCCAGGAAACGGTTGAAGTCGCCGACCACCCTGGACAGCTCGCGCTGCACGTAATCGAGTTCATTGAGCGTCTGCAACAGGCTGTCGTCGGCGGCAATCGCCTTGTCCAGCAAATCCCTGCGCTGCAGCGCGAGTTGACGAAGTTCATCGTGCAGCCAGCCTTGCCACGACGGTGACAACGCGGCCGTCAACGACTCGACGTAAGCCTCGATATCGCCCAGCTGGGCGCGTTCCTGCTGGTTGCGAATCTGGCGTAAGCTGGACTCGATCACCAGTTGCTCGCGCTGTTTTTCCGCCGACCTGAAATCCCGGGCTCGTGGCAGATTGTTGCGCTGCTGCAGCATTGCCTGCCCCAGGGCCTGACTCAGACCGGCAATTTCGAGCTTTTGCCGCGTCAGCCGAAAACTGGTCGTGAAGCGTGTCACCTGGTCGTTGATCACGGCTTCGTCGGCACGAATTTCCTCCACCTGCGCAACCAGGTCATTGAGATCGCTGCTCAACTGCGTATTCTGCTGCGCCAGCTGCTGCACCAGCGGATGTTTGCCGAACGACTGCCGTTCGGTCTGTTCGGCTTCCTGTTTTGCGCTTTCTGCCTCGCTGAGGCGTCGTTGCCCGACCAGTTCACCGAGCTGGTCGACGCGCGCCTGCTGTCGATCCAGCACCAGCGCAGCCTTGTCACGCTGTGCGCCGTAAAGCTCGACTCGCATCGGCTGGCTGAGCAATTCCTGGTTGAGCATTTCGATTTCGGCAGACAGCGCCAGCTTCTCCAGCTGCAACGACCACAGACGGGCTTCGGCGATCTCGGCCGACTGCTCCCCCGCTTCCGGCAACTTGATCAACTGCGCAATTTCAGTCTGACGATTGCGTGCCTGTTGCAGTCTTTCACGCACTTGCTGCGCCCGTTGCGACTGGCCCTCGAGCGAGGCAACGGCTTCGTCGAGTGCAGCGCGCAGATCCAACAGCGTGGCCTTTTCACCGAGAAATTGCTGCTCCAGCTGATCCAGCGGCGCCTGCGCCAGCGTGGCTGGGAGTAGCGGTGCGGGAAGCGCCTCCAACCTGCCCAGCTGCGCGCGCAGCTCCCGCGCCTGGGCCGGGGCCGACTCGCGCAACCGCATGAATTCACGGGCAACTTCTTCGTAAGACTGACGTTGGCTCAGGAAGCTCAGCGATTTTCGGTAGAGTTCGAGCAACATCGCCTTGGATGCATCGTCGAGCGACTGGGAGGCATCGGCCTGCTGAATCTTTTCCTGCAGGATATCGGCCGTCACCTCGGAGCCGGGCGAGGTAATCGTCGTCTTCGCGAATGCTGCCAGCGGCGCCACGGCGCAGCACAGCAACAACATCAGGATGGCACAATGATTTCGAGCCGTTCGCAATTCAGACTCCACAGCAGTAAACTTTATCACGCGCCATCTTACCACTGTCTATGCAAACCGGATTGTTAAATAATGAACTGTGCAAAAAACATTCTCGACCTTACAGGAGTCTGAAATGATCTGGACCATATACCTCTCGGGAGAAATTCACAGCGACTGGCGCCAGCAGATCATCGACGGGGCGCGGGCGCTCGAGTTGCCGGTCGACTTCACTTCGGCGATCACCGATCACGAGGCCAGCGACGCCGCCGGCGACATGCTGGAACCCGAATCCAGCGGCTATTGGCGCGACCAAAAATCGTCCGGTGTGAACGCCATTCGCACGCGTACGCTGCTGGGCAAATGCGATCTCGCGGTGGTGCGTTTCGGCGACCGCTACAAGCAGTGGAACGCGGCCTTCGACGCCGGTTATTGTGCCGCGCTCGGCAAGCCCTATATCACCCTGCACGACGCCGATATCGTGCACGCGCTGAAGGAAGTCGACGCCGCGGCCATGGCCTGGGCGCAAACCCCCGCGCAGGTGGTGCAGATTCTGCAATACGTCACCGCAAACTGACCGCGGCCGCGGCGCGGCTGAGCAGGCGGGAAAGTTGGCAAACGGATATTTCAGTGAGCGCCGGCATGTCGCATCCTCTCCTGATAATCAAGACCGCATGAGCACGACGGCTGGGTAGCGACTATGTCGAAACCCGCGCGGCAAAGTAAAGCGAGCCTAGTCCGCCGGGGGCGCATAGGCGCCATCGGCGTCGTGCGTCTCGCGGCCGGTCAGCGCGGGCGTGAACACGCACACCAGGCGCATCGCGGTAAACGCCTTGAGGCGGTGGCGCTCGTGCTGATCGAGCACGTAGATAGTGCCCGGCGCCAGCGGGAAAACTTCGCCGCTCGCCATGTTCTCGACCTCGCCCTCTCCCTCGATGACGTAATTCGATTCGACGTGGTACTTGTACCAGAGAATTTGCTCGGAGCCGGCGACGATGGAGGTTTCGGTCAGGGTATAGCCGACGCCGTCCTCGGCGAGCAGGAAGCGCCGACTGGCCCAGGCCGCGCCGCGCACATCGCGGGGTGAATCGATTATGTCGTTGAGCGATCTTACGATCATGGAATTCTCCGGTTAATTCATAACAGGCAGGATAATACTCAAGCGCCGCCGACAATCACATCCTCGACTGCCTTGGGGTGGGCGGTGATCGCCTCGTAACCGCTGTCGGTGACGATAAAGCTGTCCCCTACCTGGGCGCGGTAACTGCCGGCACTCACCGAACCGTCGACGGCAAGCACCATGCCCGGCTGGATCAGCGTGCGTTCACCGGTGACCAGCTGCGGTTTTTCCAGGTAGCTGAAACCGGTACCGCGGCCGCAGCGGAACGGGTAGTCGTAGCCCGCGCTCTGGATCACCTCGGCATAGGCTGCGTGGACGTCCTCCGCCGGCACGCCGGGGCGCAGTTCGGCCAGCGCCGCGGCCTGGCTGTCGAGCGCAAGCTGGTAAACCTCGGCCTGCGTCGGCTCGGCGATCTCGCCTATCCAGAAGCTACGATCGAAGCCGAGCTTGAACCTGTGGAAGTTGGTCATGCCGCAAAAACACAGGAACACCGGTTCCCCGTGGCGCATCACCCGGTTCGATGCGCGATGATGGGTTTTGACGACATCCTCGCCGGAAGCCATGATTTGCAGAAAATGCGTGTTCGGCGACATCTCGCTGGCGGGATAGTGCCGCGCCAGCAGTTCGGCCGACTTGATGGTTCCCGCCCTTGCGGTCGCCAGCGCGACCTCGTATTCGGCGACACCGTCGCCGATCGCCTCGCGCCCCGCCGTCATCATTGCGTTCGCGACCGCGCCGGCATGCCGCGCGAGCTGCAGCTCGGGCTCCGACTTGATCATGCGCATCGCGGCGACGATCGGTGTCAGGTCGACCAGGTCCCGTGCATCGATCAGCGTGTCCAGGTATGCGCGTACCACGGCAGGCATGCGTTCCGCTTCGATCGCGACGCGCCCGGCGCCGCGCAGCATCGCCGGGATGTGCTCGCGCCATTCCTTGCCCAGCCCGTCGTTCCACGCGGCGACGCGATCGACGCGCGCGTGCTGCAACGCCATGGCCTCGTCGATGGCCGGCGTGATCAGCAGGCTCGGGCCAGCGCGCGCCACCATCAGCAGGCTGGGGCGGCCGAATTCCATGTGCAGGTAATCGTAGTAACCGCTGTAGTAGTAAACCGAATCGTCGTCGGTAATGATGGCGACATCGATATCGGCCTGCGCGAGTTTTTCGCGCAACTGCTGTAAATGATGCTCGAACATGGTTGTAAATTGCCGAAGAGTTAACGACACTTTACACCATGACACAATCCACCTCACCGACTTCGTCGCTGCACGCGACGATGCAAGCCTGGCGCCACGATATTCACCGTCATCCGGAACTCGCCTTCGAAGAGCAGCGTACCGCGGCGCGGGTAGCGCAGTTGCTCACGGAGTTCGGCCTCGAGGTGCATACCGGCATCGGTAACACCGGCGTCGTCGGCGTGCTCAGGAAGGGCAACAGCGAGCGCATGCTCGGCATGCGCGCCGACATGGACGCGCTCAGGATCCACGAACAGAACAGTTTCGACTACCGCTCGCTGCACGACGGCAAGATGCACGCCTGCGGCCACGATGGCCACACCGCGATGTTGCTGGGCGCGGCGCAATACCTGGCGAGCGAGGGTAATTTCGACGGCAGCGCGGTGTTCATCTTCCAGCCCGCCGAGGAACACGGCGAAGGTGCGCGCGCGATGCTCGCCGATGGCCTGTTCGAACGCTTCCCGGTCGATTCGGTGTACGCGATCCACAACTTCCCGTCGCTGGAAACGGGCAAGTTCGCGGTGCGCGCCGGTTCCATCATGGCCGCCGAAGACAATTTCGAAATCACCGTCAACGCGGTCGGCCACCATGCCGCGATGCCCCACCTCGGCAAGGACGCGATCGTCATCGGCGCGCAAATCGTAAGCGCGATGCAAACCCTGGTAGCGCGCACGCTCGACCCGCTGGACAGCGCGGTGGTGTCGTTCACCGAGTTCGTCACCAACGGCACCGTCAACGTGGTGCCCGGCCAGGTCGTGTTGAAAGGCGACACGCGCTCGCTGACGGTCGCCGTGCAGGATCACATCGAAACCACCATGGAGCGCATCGTCGCCGGCATCTGCGCGGCGCATGGCGCGAGCTACGAGTTCAGCTACCAGCGCAATTTCATCCCCACGGTGAATAGCGCCAACGAAGCCGAAATTTCCGCCCGGGTTGCCGCCTCGGTGGTAGGTGCGCAAAACGTGGTCGGCGACAGCCGCCCGGCGATGACCTCGGAGGATTTCGGCTACATGCTGCAGGCGCGCCCCGGCGCTTACCTGTTGCTCGGTAACGGCAAGGAAGGCGTCGGCGGCTGCAGCCTGCACAATCCCGCCTATGACTTCAACGATGCAATCCTGTGTAAAGGCGCCGACTTCTGGGTGCGGCTGGTGGAAGACCAGCTCGCGGCAGGCTGATGCATGGCGGGCAACCACACAAAAATCGGCAGTAGCTTCGGCAGCGCCGCCTACGGCGGCGACAACTGGTCGCCACGCCGCGCGAGCCACCAGCAGGAAATCGGCACGCTGTGGGCGAACTGCGGCATCGACTCGGAATGGCGCAGGCTCAGGTCGGTGCTGGTGCACTGCCCCGGCGCGGAACTCGACGCCGCGCAGGACGACCACGACGCGGTGCAGATGCTGGCCAGCGTCGACCTCGGGCGCGCGGCCGAGGAACACGCCGCGATGGTCGAGGCCTACCGCGCGGCCGGGGTCGAGGTTTACCAGGTCGAACCCGACCTGCCCTGTCAGCCGAACCTGATGTTTTGCGCGGACCTGCTGGCGATGACCCCGCAGGGTGCGATTCTCGCGCGCCCGGCATCGACGGTGCGCGCCGGTGAGGAGCGCCAGGTCGCACGCCGGCTGGCGGCGCTCGGCATCCCGATCCTCGCGACGCTGACCGGCAACGCCGTTTTCGAGGGCGCCGACCTGATGTGGCTGGATGAAACAACCGCGATCATCGGCCGCGGCCTGCGCACCAACGACGCCGCCATCGAGCAGATCCGCGCATTGCTGACTGCTCTCGGCGTCGAGCTGATCGCCGTCGACATGCCGTTCGGCAGCATGCACTTCATGGGCATGCTGCGCATCGTCGATCGCGATCTCGCGATTTGCTGGCCGCGGCGTACGCCGCATCGCTGCGTTATGCTGTTGCGCGAACTCGGCTACGACGTCATGTTCCCCGACCTGCAGGACGACCAGGGTAGTTACCGCGGGATCAATTTCGTCACCCTCGGCCCGCGCCGCATCCTGATGGTGGCCGGTTTGCACAAGCTGCAATCCGAATTCGAGAAACTCGGCATCGAGTGCCTGACCTGCCCGACCGACGAACTGTCGCTGGCGGCAGGTAATGTCGGCTGCCTCAGCGGCGTGCTGTGGCGCGATTGCCTGGCGGCCCCGCAGCCTGGCTGATTAGTTTTGCATCTCGACATCGACCTAGGCACAATCCCTCCGAGATAAGAGTCAGGATCCAGTATTGAATTCCGCCATTGAAAACCGCGTCGCGCAATTGCTCGACTGCAACATCCGCGAAGTGCTGCGGCAACGCCGCGTCGGCCTGGAAAAGGAAAGTCTGCGTGTTGCCGTCGACGGTGGCATCGCACAGACACCACACCCGGCCGGGCTCGGATCGGCGCTGACTCATCCGAGTATCACCACCGATTATTCCGAGGCGCTGCTGGAATTCGTCACTCCGCCGTTCCAGCACTTCAGCGATACGCTGGCCTTCCTCGACGACACCCACCGCTACGTCTACAGCCAGCTCGACAATGAAATCCTGTGGGCTACCAGCATGCCCTGCGTGGTCGAGGGCGACGCCAGCATTCCGATTGCGCAGTACGGCAGTTCCAACGCCGGCAAGATGAAAACCGCGTACCGGCGCGGGCTCGGGCATCGTTACGGGCGCATGATGCAGGCCATCGCCGGCGTGCATTTCAACTATTCCTATCCCGACGAATTCTGGGGGCTGCTGCAATCCCTGGCCGGCGACCAGCGCGAGCGCCAGAGCTTCGTCTCGGAATCCTATATCGGCATGGTGCGCAACCTGCAACGCTATGGCTGGCTGGTTCCCTATTTGTTCGGCGCGTCGCCGGCAATCTGCGCGTCGTTTCTCGGGGCGCAACCGACCTCGCTGCAGAAATGGCGCAAATTCTCCTACTACGCACCCCACGCGACATCGCTGCGCATGGGCGACATCGGTTACCAGAACAACAAGGAAGGCGAGGCCGGCATCAAGGTCAACTACAACAGCCTCGAGGGCTACGTCAAAAGCCTGCAGCATGCGATTTCCACACCCTGCCCCGAATACGCCAAAATCGAGATGGTGCGCGACGGCGAGTGGCAGCAACTCAACAGCAATATCCTGCAGATCGAAAACGAGTATTACTCGAGCGTACGGCCGAAGCAGATCCTGCAGGGCGAGGAAAAGCCGACGCTGGCGCTGGCGCGGCGCGGCGTCGCCTATCTCGAATTGCGCTCGCTCGATGTCAATGCCTTCGAGCCGCTCGGCATCAGCGAAGAACAGATGCGCTTCCTCGAATCCTTCCTGCTGTTCAGCCTGCTGTCACCCAGCGCGCCCTACGACGACGACGAACTCGCCGCCATCCGCAACAACATCAACGCGGTCGCCGAACGCGGCCGCGATCCGGGGTTGAAGCTGCGGCGCCATGGCAAAGACGTGTATCTGCGCGACTGGGCCAACGAGATATTCGAACAGATGTCGGCCGGTTGTGACCTGCTCGACAAGGATGCAGAGCGGCATTGCTACTGCGACGCGCTGCAACGGCAACGCGCCAAGCTTGCCGATCCGGACCTGACCCCGTCGGCGCGCATGCTCGCCGAAATGGACCAGAACGGTGAAGAGTTTTACCATTTCGCGCTGCGCAAGTCGCGCCAGCACCAGCAATGGTTTGACGAGCGCCCGCTGGAAGACGAAAAGCGCCTGCAGTTCGAAACCCTGGCGCGCGAATCGATCGAAAAACAGCGCGCCATAGAGGCTGCCGACAAGGTCCCCTTCGAAACCTTCCTGCAGGAATACTTCGCACAATCCTGAAGTCTGTTGCCCTGTTCAGGCCGGCTGCTGCCAGCCGAAATTCTGTAAATTCCGCCAGAGAAAAATATCCGGCGTACATCTGCATAACGGCACTCGTCTTTGCATAAATGGCGTGTTGCCGCCTGTTTTTGCCACTTCTGACCCGCACGCGAAAGTTGCATAATGTCCGCACGGAAAAACTGGTCTGGTAAAAATTCGCGTCGATTAGATGGAGGCCGGGCCAGTTATCTCAACAGAGAGGCGATCAGAGGGGGAACACAGGATGCAAAGAGATCAATGGGGTTACGCTGTAACAACCGATTCCGCGGATGCCGTTGACGCGTTGAATCGCGCGTTCAACGGCTATTTCAAGTTTCGCACCGACGCCATGTCGAATCTCGACGCCGCGATTGCGGCGGATCCCGGGTTTGCGCTGGCGCACGCGGCCAGGGGCATTTTGATCGAGAGCCTGAAAAAACCGCAACTACATGCGGCGGTGGCTGACGCGCTGCAGGCCGCAACCAGCGCCAGGCCGCCCACATCGGTTCGCGAACAGCATTACCTCGCGGCGCTCGAGGCCGCCCTGGCGGGTCGCGTGACCGAGGCGGTCACCCATTACCAGCAAATCGTGATCGACCATCCGCACGACCTGTTCGCGATGCGGCTCGCGCAGTCCGAACTGTTCTGGATTGGCGAAGTCGGCTGGATGCGCGATATCTCCGAACATGCGGCCTCGCAGTGGAGCGCAGCGGTCACGGGGTTTCCGGCGTATCTGTCGATTCGTGCCTTCGGCCTGGAAGAGAACGGCGACTACCAGCGCGCCGAGGAATACGCTCGCCTTGCGGTGGAACTCGATCCAGCCGAATGCTGGGGCGCGCACGCCGTCGCCCACGTGCAAATCATGCAGGGACGGCTCGCAGACGGCGTTGCCTGGCTGTCCGCATTGAGCCCTAACTGGGCCGCGGCGAATCACATCGCGCATCACCTGTGGTGGCACCTGGCGCTGTTCCACACGGAGCAGGGCGATTACGCTGCCGGGCTGGAAATTTACGATGATCGCTTACGCGATCTCGATTCGCCGTTAATGCAGGCGATGCCGGATTTCTACGTCGATATTCAGAACGACACCGCGCTGCTGCAGCGCCTCGAGCTGCGCAACGTTGATATCGGCGACCGCTGGGCGCCCATTGCCGAGCTGGCGAGCGCCCGCATCGCCAACCATCGCAGCCCGTTCACCAGCGCGCACTGCGCGCTCGCGCTGGCGGCCGCGGGCCGCTTCGACGAAGCCAATGAACTGATCCGTTGCATTCGGGATTTTATCGGTACCGACCTCGGCCCCCTGGGTTCGAGATATGCTATCGCGGTACTGCCGGCCTGCGAGGCCGCGGTCGCTTATCGCAGGGGCGAGTATCGGCGCGTGATAGATTTCATGCTGCCCGCGCGGCGCAACCTCTGGCAGATGGGTGGCAGTCATGCCCAGCGTGACCTGTTCTTTCAGCTGCTGGTCGACGCCGCGGCAAGGGAAAATCGTCGCGACCTGGTGCAATTACTGCTCGGCGAAATCGATGCCCTCGGTTTGGAGCACCTGGCCGAGCGTTCGAGCTATGCCGACGCGGCCGCGATGACACACTGAAAGCGATTCACTTCATTAAAAGTTTCGATCTAAAACTTTTGTTAGGTCGTGGTACTGGCAGGCGATACTCATGCAAGAAAATACCAAACCCAACGGCCCGAAGTACAGCATTTCAGTCTTTTGTGACGCGGCATTGATTTCGCGCCGGCGTGTCCCGTGTCACGCTCAAATCGTGTGCCTAATCACGTTTAAATAGCGGCGATCGGTTAAAACTTATACATCGCGTTATTGAAGGGCACTATCATGTATTACCCCAAAGATGCTGAATTGAACGAAATTACCGACGTAAGCGCCGAGCACCACCTGATCCTGGACGGCACGGTCAATCTCGAAGACCTCGACGACGATTCGATCCCGCGGGTCAGGGGCCTGATCGAATTGTTCCACGATTTTCTCGGTAACTAGCCCGCGTATCTCATCGTTTTCCGTAGCGAGGGCGTCGCAAAGACGCTGTGGCGCGCCGCACGGACCAGAGGTCCGCGTCGGCGTAGTTTTTACTACGTTTAGCGGGCCGGCGGGAGTACGGCGTGTCACAGTGCGCTTTGCGGCGGCGGCATGCCGCATCACCGCAGCAGGAAATCGGTGAGATACGCGGGCTAGCCCAGATACTCATCCTCCCATTCGCGGTAGCTGGCGTCGCGGCTCAGTCGCTCCATGAGCTCGCTGGAGGCAACGCCCTCGAGCTCGGCCGGCGCCGTGCCATCCCGCAAGGCCTTCAGGCAATCGTGCATTGCCTGCACCGCCGCCATGAAAGGTTGATGCCCCTGCAGGCTCACTCTGACCCCGCTTTCGGCAAGATAAGCGGGGTCTTTTAATTCCGGGCCGCTTCCACCCAGCATGATCGGCGCATCGATTACGCGCGCAATGGCTTCGAGTTCGGCGCGGGTGTTGACGCCGACGAACATGATGCCGTCGACGCCGGCATCGAGATAGGCGGCGGCGCGGCGAATAGCGTCATCGACACCGTTTACACCGACCGCGGAAGTGCGCCCCAGCAGGATCAGATCGGGGTCCTGGCGCGCATCCAGCGCCGCTTTCATTTTGCCCACACCCTCTTCCAGCTGCAGAAACTCGGTGGCCTTCTGGCCGAAACGCTTCGGCAACAGGGTGTCTTCGATGGTCACACAGGCCACGCCCGCGGTTTCCAGTTCTTCGACGGTGCGGCGCACGTTGAGCG
>Ga0209536_100002499_pt1 | contig 30024 bp, 23 predicted proteins | sample DeeMarSeWOR28_12_FD_187461 | JGI IMG/M metagenome (GOLD analysis project Ga0209536, IMG submission 187461) | Marine sediment microbial communities from White Oak River estuary, North Carolina - WOR-2-8_12 (SPAdes) (version 2) | ecosystem: Environmental > Aquatic > Marine > Intertidal zone >...
AGCTGTTCCAGCACCCGCGGTACAACACCACGAAGACGGAGACGCTGCGGTTCTGGAAGACCATGGCCGCCCGATACGGCGATCGCCCCGTCGTCGCGTTCTACGAGCTGTTCAACGAGCCCACCCGCTACAACGGTACCCTCGGGCGGATCACGTGGGATGAGTTCAAGGGCTACATGGAAGAGATCATCTATGTGATCCGGGCCCACGACGCTCGGGGCATCCCGCTGGTGGCGGGGTTCAACTGGGCATACGACCTGACCGAGCCAGCAACGAAGCCCATCGATGCACCCGGTGTCGCGTACGTGACGCACCCCTATCCGCAGAAACGGGAGCCGCCCTGGGAGGAGCAGTGGCAGGCGGACTGGGGATTCATGGCCGAGCGCTATCCGGTGATGGCAACCGAGTTCGGGTTCATGTCGGCCGACGGGCCTGGTGCGCACATCCCCGTCATTGCGGACGAACGCTACGGCCGGGCCGTCGTCGATTTCTTCGAGCAGCGAGGGATCTCGTGGATCGCGTGGGCGTTCGATCCGGACTGGTCGCCGCAGCTCATTCAGGACTGGGACTTCACGCCGACGATGCAGGGACGGTTCTTCCGGCGCGCACTCATGGAGCTGAACCCGCGGCCCTGAGTCGGTGCCCTGCACCGCGAACCTGTTGCTGCGCCACACCCCCTCGTCACCGCGGGCCGCGCGAAACCGGCGGTCGACGGCGTCTCACGAGCACGTTTGAAAGGGGAAGTTCTGACTCGGGATGACATCCGGCCTCCGGGTGTGCGCACCGGGTTTCGGCGTAGATTGATCATCTGACTCTCACGCGACCGACGCCATGAAATACGCTGCCTGCCTTCCGTTCCTCCTAGTTCTCGCGGCATGCGGACAGCCGCCCGCCTCCGACGCTAACCAGGGCACGTCCGCTGCCGCGTACGATGTCGCCGGTACGCGTGCGGTTGTCTATGCCACCGCCGCAGACACCGACCTCAGGATGACACCCACCGATACACTGGTCTTTGGCGCGTCCGAACCCGCGTCGGAGGGACGTATCTACGTTTTCGTCGATCCGCGGAAGACCTTCCAGACCTTCCTGGGAATCGGTGGCGCGCTCACCGACGCCTCGGCGGAGACGCTCGCGAAGCTGCCCGAAGCACAGCAGGCTGAGATCCTCGAGGCGTACTTCGATGCCGAGCGCGGGATCGGGTACACGCTCGCCAGAACCAACATCAACAGTTGCGACTTCTCGAGCGGCAGCTACACCTACGTCGACGAGGGTGACGGAGCGCTCGAATCGTTCTCGATCGCGCACGACCTCGAGTTCAAGATCCCGCTCATCAAGCGTGCGATGGCCGCGAGTGGCGACCGGCTCAAGCTGTTCGCCAGCCCATGGAGCCCGCCGGCGTTCATGAAGGACAACAACGACATGTTGCACGGCGGGAGGCTGCTGCCCGACTACTACGACTCTTGGGCACTGTACTACACGAAGTTCATCAAGAGCTACCGCGACGAGGGCGTGCCGGTCTGGGGCATCACCATCCAGAACGAGCCGATGGCCACGCAGATCTGGGAATCGTGTATCTACCAGGCCGACGAGGAGCGGGATTTCCTCAAGAACCATCTCGGCCCCACGATGGTGCGGGAGGGGCTCGACGACGTCAACATCATCGTCTGGGACCACAACCGCGACCTGATCGTCCAGCGGGCGCAGACGATCTTCGACGATCCGGAGGCCGCTCAGTACGCGTGGGGAATCGGCTTCCACTGGTACGAGGACTGGACGGGCGGCGTCCAGATGTACGACAACGTGGCGTTGGTCCACGAGCTCTATCCCGACAAGCATCTCGTCTTCACCGAGGGCACGCCGGCGAGTTTCGAAGCCGACGCGTACGACCGGTGGGACCTTGGCGAGGAGTACGGACGGTCCATGATCAACGACTTCAACACCGGAGCCGTGGGCTGGACCGACTGGAACGTCTTGCTCGACGAGCAGGGCGGACCCAATCACGTGGGGAACTTCTGCTTCGCCCCGATCCATGCCGATACGCGGACCGGCGAGCTGTTCTACACGAACTCGTTCTACTATATAGGGCACTTCTCCAAGTTCATCCGGCCCGGAGCGAGGCGCATCGTGGCCGCGCCGAGCCGTAGTATGCTGCTCACCACCGGCTTCGTGAACGACGATGGTACGGTGGTCGTCGTGGTGATGAACCCGACGGATCAGGAGGGAGACTACCACCTCACGGTGGGCTCGTCGTCCATCGCGATCGCTACGTTGCCGCACTCGATTCAGACGGTGGTGTTCTAGCGTGTCGCTGAGCGCGGCGCGATCTGCACCGACCATGCGACGCTGCGTCGTCCCAGCCCTGTGCCTGGCCCTCGCAGCCGGCGGCACAGGGTGCGGCTCGGAATCGGAACTGACACCGCCGATCATCGCCCCCACGTCCCATCTGGGACGCGGCATCAATCTCGGCAACAAGTTGGAGGCACCGTCGGAAGGCGAGTGGGGCACGCCGGTCGAAGCCTGGATGCTGCCGACGATCGCACAGGGCGGCTTTGCCACGGTTCGCATACCGATCCGCTGGAGCGCGCACGCCGACACGTCCCCGACCTACGCGATCGATCCGACATTCATGGATCGGGTGACATGGGTCGTGGACCAGGCACTGGCCGCCGGCCTGACGGCAGTGCTGAACGTCCATCACTACCAGGAGATCTTCGCCGACCCCGCGGGGGAACGAGACCGGTTCTTGGTCTTGTGGCAGCAGATCGCGACGCGTTTCCGCGACTACCCCGAGACCCTCGTGTTCGAGATTCTGAACGAGCCGAACGCCGACCTGACGCCTGACCTTTGGAATGCCCTGCTGCGGGACGCGCTGGCAGTGATCCGGGAGGACAACCCGGATCGCTGGGTAGTGATCGGCACGGCGGAGTGGGGCGGCATCGGCGCCATGGACCGGCTCGAGCTGCCGGACGACGATCGTCTGATCTTCACGTTCCACTACTACGAGCCATTCGAGTTCACGCACCAGGGCGCAGAGTGGGTTGCCGGCTCCGATGCCTGGCTGGGTACGACGTGGGGCAGCGAGAGCGATCGATTGACCGTGCAGAAGGATTTCGACGCCGTGGCGCAATGGGCGGTACAGCACGACGTCACGGTGTTTCTGGGCGAGTTCGGAGCCTACTCCCGCGCGGTCATGGACGGCCGCGTCGCGTGGACCGCGTTCGTGCGACAGGAAGCCGAGCGGCGGGGATTCTCGTGGGCCTACTGGGAATTCGACGCGGGATTCGGAGCGTTCAGGGACGGACGGTGGAACGAGCTGCATGACGCATTGACGCCGTGACACGCCCCGAGGTCCGGTCACGACGGCAGCCTTCGATGCGATACCGCGACGTCGGGAGGCAGATCCCATGAACCGCCTCGTTGTCACAGCGTGCGGCCTGCCCGTCCTGCTCCTCGTCGGCTGTTCGCCGCCTCCCGAGCAGGCGCCGTTCAGCCAGCGCACGCTGGCAGTCGCACCTGTCGCGTACGATCTCGCCATCGTCGTCGATTACGACGAGACGATGATCAGGGGCTCCGGGCGGCTGACCGTCCGCAACATATCCGACCATACCGTGCGACAGATCCCACTGGTGCTCTACCGCATGATGAAGGTCACCGAGCTGACGACACCCGACGGTGACCCTCTGCCGTACACGCAGCGTATTCTGCCGTACGACGACTGGGAACAGCTTCAGGTGAACTTCGTCGAAGTCGATGTCCCGGCGATGGAATCCGGCGACGCAACGACACTCGCGATCGCGTGGGAGGGGTACCTGCACGGATACACCGAGGCGATGCGGTACGTGCGCGACCACATCGATCCCGCGTACACCACGGTGCGGGAGGAAACCAAGTCCTACCCGACGGTCGGATACCCGTCGTGGCGGGCCACCGCAGCTGCGGGGCTGGTCGATTTCGACGTCGCGCTGCGGGTCACGGTCCCGGACTCGCTGGTCGCGGCGTATGGGGGCGAACTCGTCGGTGTCGAGCGCGCGAACGGGAGTGCCATCTACCACTACCGGAGCCGTCGGCCCTCGTGGCGGATCGACATCGCGATCGCGCCGTACGAGGTGACGGAGCGGGACGGCCTCACGGTCTTCCACTTCCCGGCGCACCGTGCCGGGGCGGCGACGGTGGCGGATGGGTTCCGTCGCGCCATGGACCAGTTCACCGAGTGGTTCGGCCCGCTGCACGATTTCGGAGGCTACGCGATCATCGAGGTGCCGACCGGGTACGGCTCCCAGGCCGCCGTGAACAACATCATGCTTCAGGCTTCGGCCTTCGAGCAGACCGACGACCTCACGCAGCTCTATCATGAGGCGAGCCACCTCTGGAACGTGGAGCTGAGCGACCGCCCCAGTCCCCGCTGGGACGAGGGACTGGCCATGTTCCTCCAAGCGTTGCTCGTCGACGTGTTCGCAGGCGACGATCGCCTCACTACGGTCGAGCAGCTTGCCGAGCGGACGCGCGATCGACTGCGAGCCCAGTTCGCGCGCGAGCAGCGGCTGGCGGACATCCCACCCATCGCCTACGGGCAGGAGGACGTCACCGATCTCAGCTATCGGACGGGCATGCTGATGTTCGGCGTGCTCCACGATCTCGTCGGGCAAGAGGGGCTCAACCTGCTCGTCGGCGGGTTCTATCAGCACCACCATGCCGATGGCGCGTCGACGGCCGACTTCGTGGCTCGCGCCACAGCAGTCGCGTCAGTGAATCTCGAGCCGTTCTTCCAGGATTGGCTCTACGGTACGGGCTACACGCGCTTCCTGGAGCGCGATCTCACCCTGGCTCAGATCGCAGAGACCTATCGGTAGCCCGCACGGAGTTACGCGAACTCGGCCCGCGCGCTAGCACGACGTGAAGACCGCATACGGTACGCAGCGTGGGTGATCTCGTCCGGCGGGTTTCGGCGATGCGGCTGCAGTCGAGCGGCCGGTCGGCCTCAGCGTCTCGCCGCGGTGCCATGGCGGGCCTTGTGGATCCGCTCCAGCAGTCGGTCGCTGTGTCCCTCGAAGCGGTTGTACTCTCCAGCGAGAATCGTGACGACGAGGCGATCGCCGGGAAGGATGAACAGGCGCTGGTTGCCGTTCCCCACACCCGCGATCACGACGTGCCCGTCGTGCAGCGTACCGACCCGCCACTGATAGCCGTAGCCCCACATGCCGTCGTTGCTCCACTCGCCGATCTCCCGCACGTGCCGGCGGCCGGAGACGGCGATCCACCACTCAGGGACCACCTGCGTCCCGTTCCAGCGCCCTCCGTGCAGCACGAGCGAGCCGATCTTCGCAAGATCGCGCGCTCTCAGCCGCAGTCCGGAGGCGGCGGACGGCATCGCCGGCTCCCACTCGGGATCGCCGAGCCACTCGAACTCGCTGATGCCGAGCGGCCCGAAGAGCCCCTCGGCGGCGTAGGCGTCCACCGGCATGCCCGTCAGCTGCTCGAGGACTCCCGCGATCACCTGGCTCAGACCGCCGCTGTAGTACCACGACTCACCCGGCGGATGCACGACGGGACGGGACAGCACGTAGCCCACCGGATCCGTGGTGGCGTACAGGCGGATCTCGTCGTTGTCCTCGCTCGTGTACGGAACCGTCATCTCGTTCCATTCGAGCCCGGCCGTCATCGTGAGTGCGTGGTGCAGGGTGATCCCGTCGACTCCCGGACTCAGCTGACGATCGGGGAAGAAGCTCGCAAGCGGCCGACCGAGCATCGAATCGGCCCCGTCACCCAGCGCGATGCCAAGCAAGAGCGACGTCACGCTCTTCGTAATCGAGCGGAGATCGTGCAGGCTGTCGCGTGCCATGACACGCATGCCCAGGGAATCGCCCCACCGCTCGTCGGTGCCGGCGAAGTACGCTTCGTACACCAGCGCCCCGGCGTGCTCGACGAGGACCGCGTGCGTATTGGGGTATTCGCCGTCCTCGATGGCCCGGGTGATGGCCGCCATGCTGTCGACGTCGAACCGCGCCGCAGCGAGCGACTGCACCGACCACCCGTCGTCGAGTTCCTCCGGCACGTACGTGGTCGAGGGACCCGTGCAGGCGGCGAGAACGAGCAGCAAAATGGAGCAGGCGCGACGGCCGGGCATGGTCTCTCCCCAGTGGACATGACGAAGGTCCTCGGCCGATGATAGGGGGGCGTGCTCCGGACGGCAAGGACGGCCGTGCGGCGGGATGGCGTCGGACGGGCAGACCGACGCTCGCGCGCCGGTTACCCCATAGCCCATGGCACACCTCCGGCAGCCGGTCTCACCATGCCGAACTCGTCAGCGCGATCGCCGCCGCTTCCGTCAGCGGGTGTGCTGCACCGAGAAGGTAGATAGCGATCAAGCCAAGCAGCCCGACCACCAGCACATAGTACATCGTCGGCAGGACCGTCTTGCGGAGCGTGGCCCCCTCCTGACCCAGGAGACCCACCGTCGCGGATGCCGCCACGACGTTGTGGATCGCGATCATGTTTCCCGCGGCCGCGCCGACCGCCTGTAATCCCACGACGAGGGCGCTGCTGATCGCCAGTTGCGTTGCGACCCCGTGCTGCAACAGGGCGAACATGAGATTGCTCACCGTGTTGCTCCCGGCGATGAACGCACCGAGCGCGCCGACACTGGGCGCGAAGAGCGGCCACACCGGTCCCACGTGCTGCGCCACCCACGAGGCCATGGCGATCGGCATCGACGGAAGCGGCGTGCCCATCACCAACTCCGACATGTTCGCCCCCGAGTTGATGTAGATGCGCACCATGGGGACGGTGAACAGGAGCACGAAACCGGCCGAGAGCGTCACGCGGGTTGCGTCGCGCACGGCACCGACGATCTGGCGGCTGCCCATGCGGTGCGTGATCCACGTCATGACGACCGCCGCAACGAGCATGGTCGCCGGGAGGTACAGGGGGGCCGTCGCTCCGGAGATCCCGGTAGCCAGGATCTCCGCCCACTGGATGCGGACCGATTGCAGGTATCCCCCAAACGGCAACTGTGGCAGTCGGGTCACGATCAGCAGACCCGCCAGCAGTGCGTATGGTGCCCACGCGGCCGCCGTCCCGACCCGGGGCGTCCCGTCCGGCTCCTCGATCCGGTGGGTGTCTCCCCCGAACCAGTGCCTCGGCCAGCTGTCGGGAGGCGCAAAGTCCCAGGTGTCGCGCGGGCGGAGGAAGCCGCGCCGAGCAGCCGTGGTCACCAACATCAGGCCGGTGGCTGCACCGAACACCGTGGGAAACTCGGGTCCCAGGAGGACACCGGTCAGGGTGTAGGGGATGGTGAACGCCAATCCGCCGAACAGCGCGAAGGGGAGAATCGACAGACCCTCGGTCCACGAGCGGTTGGCCCCGAAGAATCGGGTCATCATCACGACCATGAGCGTGGGCATGAGCGTGCCGGTGATGCCGTGCAGCCAGGCGGCATGGACCGCGACGGCGCGGACGTGCGCGTCGAGGGTGAGCCCCGCCGCCTGGAGTTGCGCCGTCACTTCCGGGCTCGCGAGTCCTTGCCGGACGCCGATGAGAATGGGGGTACCCACCGCGCCGAACGTGACGGCCGTGCTCTGGATCATCATCCCGATCATGACGGCCGCGGCGGCCGGGAACCCGAGCGCGACCAGCAGCGGACCGGCAATGGCCGCCGGCGTGCCGAAGCCGGCGGTACCCTCGATGAACGACCCAAACAGCCATGCGACGATGACCACCTGCACGCGACGGTCGTCGCTCACGGCGTGGAAGCTGCGGCGGATCGCCGCCGCCCCCCCGGAGTGCTCGAGGCTCTTGAGCAGCAGGAGCGCCCCGAAGATGATGAGGAGGATGTCGAAGGTGACGAACAGCCCCTGGATGCTGGACGCGGCGACGGTGGTCACATCGACCCGCCAGACACTCCGGGCCATGACCGCCGTCGCGAAAAACACGAGCGGCATTGCATGCTTGGCTGGCATGCGGAATCCCACCAGCAGCACCGCTGCCAGCACGATTGGCAGAGCGGCGACCAGCGCCTGCACGTCTGCGCTCATGGGCGGCGAGGATCGACTCGGCGTCGATCAGGCCGAGCGGTCACGGCCATCGCGTGCCCCGGGCGACGTGCGTCACGCACGTACCCATCCGCACACGCGGCATTCGTGTCGCCAGCGAGCGTCCGGCCGGCGGCGAGCTTCAAAGCGGGCGGCTACTCGTCGCCGAGCTCCCGCACCTTCACGTTCCGGAACCAGAACACGCTGCCGTGGTCCTGGATCACGATGTGCCCCGTCGCCGCACTGCCGTAGTCGGGTGCATCCAGCCACTTTCCGGCGTTCTTGAGGCTGTCCCACTCGGCGGTCCACCGACGGAATTCCAGAACCTTTACCCCGTTGAGCCAGTGCTCCACGTGATCTCCATCGACGACGATGCGGCTGGCGTTCCACTCTCCCACCGGATTCAGCGGTTTGTCAGTCGCGGCCGAGTGCATCGCGTAGTTCGCGGCAGTCTTCTGCCACTCTTCCAGTGGCTCCGGGAACCCGACGTCGTCCACGAGCTGGTACTCCGGGCCGGTCTTCCAGGCGGCATCGTACCGCTCGTCCTCGATGACGCCGTACATGATGCCGCTGTTGCCGCCCTCAGTGGCCTTCCACTCGAGACTCAACTCGAAGTTCGTGAACTCCTCATCGGTCACGAGGTCGGCGCGCATGTCGCTGCCGTAGTTGCCCTCGGTCCCGACCGACTTGACGGTGCCATCCTCGACCGTCCAGGCTTCCAGACTCGCTCCGTTGTACCCATGCCAGCCCGACAGGCTTTCACCGTCGAACAGGGGCCGCCATCCCTCGGTGTCCTGCTGAGCACAGGCGACAACCACGGCCAGCGTGCTCGGCACCAACCACCATAGCGCTCTCGCATTCATGACTCGTCTCCGATTGGCGTGCTGAAAAGCAAACGGTTCAACCTTACTCAAGTATGTGCCTGCGTCGGGGAGCCGTCCATCGCGCGCATGCACACGGCGCATTCGCACGGTGCGGTGCGACCTGCCCTCGAAGTACCTCGACGCTACCTCGTGCGGGCCCGAACGCGGACGGCAAAGGCCGCTGCAGGATTGACGGCGACCAGTCGGTGGAGCTCGTCATCCGTAAACTCGGCCTCGGCGAGAGCCGGCAGCAGCTCCGTGAAGAGCGTCTCGTATGAACGGAACGTCCCCCCGCCCGGTTCGCCCACGTGGTACCAGCCGGCGTCGTGCGAGAGGAGCACACGATCGAGCACGTCCTCCGCCTTCAGATAGGCGAGCCGCTCCACATAGCGCGCAACGTTCTCGGGGGCGAGCCCGTCGAGCGAGATCCACGCGCCGCTCCGTGCCGCTCGCACCACGGCTGTCGAATCCACCTCGGCCTGCGCGTGAACCCAGATCCACGCACTCCGATCGACCCCCTCCGCGTCGAGCACGGCCAACTGCTCGAAGGCAGGGCCTGCAAGCCCCGTATGGGCCGCGATCGTGAGGCCCGTGCGCAAGTGGGTGCGTGCCGCCGCCTCGATCAGCTTGCGGTCGATCTCGGACAGCGGGCCAGGCTCGACGCCGATCTTGATGAATCCGGGCCGAATGCCGGTCCCGTCGATGCCCGTCTCCCACTCACCGATCCATCGAGCCGCCAGCGAGTCGGCTGAGTCGGCAAAGGCATGCGGCGGCAGATACCGATCCTCGAGCGCACCGTAGTAGCCCGTGCTCACGAGCAGATGCATCCCGCTGGCGTCCGCGAGCCGCCGGAGCAGCAGCGGATCGCGCCCGAGGTACGCAGGCGTGGCGTCGATCAAGGTCCGAGCGCCGAGTGCTCGCACTTGCTGCAGGTATGGCAGCACCGCTGCAAAGACGGAGTCGCGATCGTAGCGGTCCGGGCTCGCGAGCTCGGCTCCGGCGAAGTCGACCAACACGTGCTCGTGCGGCACCGTGACCCCCATCTCGGCGGGCGGGATCGGGCCGTTCACCGTCATGACCGACGCGGCGGGAGAGGTATCCGTGGCGCAGCCGGGAAGTAATGCCGTCCCCAGCAGCAGGCCGAACGACAAGACGAGTCTAGGGAGTGGAGTCATTGCGCGTTTCTCCTTGGTCCATTGAAGCTATACGCACGAGCCCGCGTGTACCCAGACGGCGGGACCAATGGGTGCGGCGCGGAGGGTGCTGGACAAGCGCGGCGCCGAGCCGTCATACTGGCAGCAACGAACGTCGATGGGAGCATGACCATGATCCGGTTCGCGATCATCGTGGGTGCGTCGCTACTCGCGGGAATGACAGCTCCGCAGACGGGCGACATCGAGGTGGGCTTCGGCAAGGCAGACATCACGCCGGATCTGAACCGGCACGTCGTCTGGCTGGCAGGTTACGGGAACAACCGCCGCGCCACCGGGGTGCACGACGGCCTGTGGGCCCGTGCGGTCGTGCTCCGCGAGGGTGAACGTAAGGTGGCGCTGGTATCGGTCGATCTCGTCGGCCTGCAGCAGCCGGCCGTGATGCGGGTACGCGCGCGGCTCCCGGAGTACCAGCATGTACTCGTCTCCAGCACTCACAACCACGAGGGACCTGATGTCATCGGTCTCTGGGGACCCTCCCAGCTCGAGTCAGGCGTGGACCCGGCGTACGTCGAGTTCGCCGTGGAGCGGATCGTCGAGGCCGTGCGGGCAGCGGAGACAGTGCTGACGCCGGCGCATGCCGCGTACGGCACGGCCGAGGCACCGGAATTGGTGGTCGACTCGCGCCTCCCGATTGTGAAGGACCCGATCCTTCGTGCCGTCCGCTTCACGACCGCCGGCGGCGCACCCCTCGGCCTTCTCGTACAGTTCAGCAACCATCCCGAGAGCCTGGGAGCGGAGAATCCGCTCGTCACCGCAGACTTCCCGCACTACACGATCGCCGCGCTGGAATCCCGCTGGGGCGTCCCGGTCGCGTACTTCACCGGAGCCGTCGGCGGGCTGATGTCGAACCCGTCGGAGTTTCGCACGTCGGATGGAACGCTGCTGCAAGACGGGACCTTCGCCTTCGCCGAGGCCTACGGCGAGGCGGTCGCCCACGCGTTCGATGAGGCTCTTGCCACTGCCGAGCCCGTATCCCTGTCGCCGCTCACAGCCAAGGCGGTGACGGTCTTCGTCCCGCTTGCTAATCCGGGCTATCGTCAGGGTCGCGCCATCGGCGTGCTGACTCGCGACGCCTTCACCTGGACCGGTCGCGCGGACAGCGCCGGCGCACCGGTCCCAGACGAGCAGGTCGAGGGCGACATCGCGCTCGCGACGGAAGTGGCGTACGTTCGCGCCGGCGAGCTGCATATCGCGGGTATTCCGGGCGAGCTGTATCCCGAGCTGGTGTACGGCGCGTACCAGTCGCCGCCCGAACCGCACGCCGACTTTCCCGACGCCCCGACGGAACCGCCCATCATGGCGATCCTGCCGGGCGAGAACGCCCTGATCTTCGGCCTGGCCAACGACGAGGTCGGCTACATCATCCCCAAGCGGCAGTGGGACGACGTGGCGCCGTTCGCCTATGGACGGGAGGAGAAGCAGTACGGTGAAGTGAACAGCGTGGGCCCTGAGGTCGCACCGATCTTGATGGAGGGGCTGCGGAGGGCGGTTGGGCGGTAGGGCGGTGCGTCGGTAGGGCGCGCGACCGCCCCTGCCCAGTCTGTTCCGGTCACTGCTCGTCGGGTGGACGCGCCATCGGCCTGTCCTGCCTCCGCTCCGCTTCCCTCGCCGTGCAGCGGAGTGCATATCTGTAGCTCACGACCAATCGTCGATTCCCGGGAGCACCCCATGTCCGAGCGCGTGATCCTCGCCTACAGCGGCGGCCTGGATACGTCGGTCATCCTCAAGTGGCTGACGATCCGCGGCTACGATGTGCTTGCCTACATTGCGGACGTCGGCCAGCATGACGACTTCGACGCGGCCAGGGAGAAGGCGCTGCGCACGGGTGCCAGCAAGGTGCGGGTCGAGGACCTGCGCGAGGAGTTCGTCACAGACTTCATCTTTCCGGCCTTCAAGGCCAACGCGATGTACGAGGGCCGCTATCTCCTCGGTACGGCGCTCGCGCGGCCATTGATCGCGAAGCGACAGATCCAGCTCGCCATCGAGGAGGATGCACCGTACGTGGCTCACGGTGCGACGGGCAAGGGCAACGACCAGGTCCGCTTCGAGCTCGCCTACTACGCACTGCATCCCACGATCAAGGTGCTGGCTCCCTGGAAGGACCGGGAGTTTCTCGTGCGCTTCAAGGGTCGGTCGGAATTGATCGAGTTTTCCCGGGAGCACGGGATCGACGTGACCGCGACGGCCGAGAAGCCGTTCAGCGAGGACGACAACCTCCTCCACATCTCACACGAGGCTGGCGTGCTGGAGGACCCCGAGCACGTGGCAGGTGAAGACGTCTACTCCCGCACCACCCCGCCCGAACGGGCTCCCGACACGCCGGGCCGGATCGCGATCACCTTCAAGGACGGCGTGCCGACCCGGGTCGAGAACCTCGACGACGGCACGACGCACACCCGGCCCCTGGAGCTGTTCCAGTATCTGAACGAAATCGGCAGCCTGCACGGCGTCGGACGGGTAGACATGGTCGAGAATCGCTTCGTCGGGATCAAGTCGCGCGGCATCTACGAGACACCGGGTGGCATGATCCTCCACACCGCCCATCTCGATATCGAGGGCATCGCGATGGACCGCGAGGTCATGAAGCTCAGGAACATGCTCACCGCAAAGCTGTCCGAGCTGATCTACAACGGCTTCTGGTTCAGCCCGGAGATGGACTTCCTCATGGCGGCGGTGGACAAGAGCCAGGAGGTGATCGACGGAACGGTGTTCCTGAAGCTCTACAAAGGCAATGTGATGGCCGTTGCGCGGGAGTGCTCGTCGTCCCTCTACGATCGGGAGTTGTCGAGCATGCACATCGAAGGCGGCTTCAACCAGGAGGATGCCCAGGGCTTCATCCGGATCAACGCACTCCGACTCATGGCGCACAGCGCGATCATGCACAAGAAGCACATTCACTGGGGCGTCGAGTGATGCCTCTGCGGCACGACGGCCCCGGATTCGCTGGTGGCTCCTTGATGCGCGTCGGCAGAGGAGTCGCGGCCCTGGCCGTCGTCACGTTGGGTGCGTGCTCCGGCACACCGGATCGCGCCGACGAGCGACCCAACATCCTGTGGATCACCAGTGAGGACAACGGCCCGTTCCTGGGTGCGTACGGTGATTCGCTGGCCGACACGCCGAATCTCGACCGGCTCGCGGAGCGCGGCACGGTCTACGAGAACGCCTTTGCGACCACGCCGGTCTGCGCGCCCGCACGGTTCACTCTGATCACCGGGCTCTATGCCAATGCCGCGGGCACCGAGCACATGCGCAGTCGCTACCCCATCCCGGGCACCATTCGGTTCTTCCCGGAGTACCTACGCGAGGCAGGCTACCACACGACGAACAACAGGAAGAAGGACTACAACACCCTCGATCGCCCCGAGGCGTGGGTGGAATCGAGCGAGACGGCCTCGTACCGAACGAGAGGTCCGGGTCAGCCGTTCTTCCACGTCAGGAACTTCACCGTCACCCACGAGAGTAGCCTGCACGATCCGATCGACACCCAGATCCACGATCCGGAAGCGATGCGCATCCCCCCCTATCATCCACCGACCGAGGCGATCAAGACCGATTGGGCACACTACTACGACCAAGTCACGCAGCTGGATGCGATGGTGGGAGAGGTGCTGGACGATCTGGAGGCGGCAGGGGAGGCCGAGAACACCATCGTGTTCTACTTCAGCGACCACGGTGGCGTGCTCGGACGATCGAAGCGGTTCATGTTCGAGTCTGGACTGCACGTGCCGCTGATCGTCTACGTGCCTCCGAAGTTCCGGGATTTGGCCCCCGGCGTTGCCCGGACCGATCGGCTGGTATCGTTCGTCGATTTCCCCAAGACGGTGCTGAGCCTCGCGGGCATCGAGCCGCCGGACGACATGCAGGGCTCGGCGTTTCTCGGGGCCTATCGGGATCTCCCGAGAGACTATGTCTACGCCTATCGCGGCCGGATGGACGAACGCTTCGAACTCGTGCGGACGGTCCGGGATGCGGAGTACCTCTATGTCCGCAACTTCATGCCGCACCGGATCTACGGCCAGCATCTCGACTACTTGTGGCGGGCACCGTCGATGCGGAGCTGGTACGCGGAGTTCCTGGCCGGAAGGCTGAACGATGTCCAGCGGCGCTTCTTCGAGACGAAGCCGGCCGAGGAGCTGTATCACGTCGCGTCGGACCCGCACAACGTGCGCAACCTCGCCGACGATCCCGGCCACCAGGAGGCGCTCGAGCGGCTGCGGCGGGCCGGTGCCGATTGGCGGCGGGCGGTGCGGGATCTGGGATTCATCCCGGAGGAGACGATCAACGAGCGGCGCGGAAACCGATCGCTGTACGAGGCGGCGCGCGAGCCGTCGTTCCCGCTGGAGGACATCATCGGCACGGCGGAGCTGGCCACGCGGAACGCCGGCGATCACTTGGATATGCTGGCGGATCGACTGGACCATCCGGACTGCGCGGTCCGCTTCTGGGCTGCGACCGGATTCTCGGTGGCCGATTCCCGGCCGGCTGGCATGCGTCCAGTGCTGCGGGAGCACGCGGAAGACATCTGTCCCGCCGCCCGCACGGCCATCGCGGAGGCACTGTACCGCTACGGAGACCACGCGACGGCTCTGTCCCTGCTCGAACAGGCGCTGCACGACGACCGCTTGTTCGTGGTGCTCCGGGCCTTGAACACCATCGCCAGCCTGGACCTCGACAGTCTGCCGGCGTCGATCGCCGACCGGGTGCGGCGGCTGGAGCGTTCGACCTGGGAGCAGCCGGGCAACACCGACTACGTGCCTCATGCCGCATCAGCCATCATCGATCGATAGGGCCGTGGTTCCACGATGGCTCGCCACGCCCTGACCGCACGCGTTTCTGCTCGGCCGCGTCCCGCCGACCGCAGTGCTGCAAGGAGGGATTCAATGGTGGCGCCCGTGCCCGTTCGACACCTCGTATTCGTGTCGTGTTGGATCGGTATCGTGACCGGGGCCGGGTGCCGTGCCCCCGCGACAACAGGAGATCGTGCCATGGAGGAGCTTCCGGAGATCACCGTGGCCTCGACGGAGGACTTCGACGTCACCGGAGAAGGGGCGGCGGCGGCGTGGGCGCGCGCCGAGTGGGTTTCGCTCGAGCGGCGAGGGAACGACGGGCTCGCATACGAGACCCGCATAAAGCTCCTGTACTCGGCGACCGGCCTCTACGTCCTCATGGACGGCACCGATGCCCGGCTCACCGCCACGCTCACGGAGGACTTCCTCGATCTCTGGGAGGAGGACGTCTTCGAGGTCTTCCTGTGGACGGATGAGGCCTACCCCGTGTACTTCGAGTACGAAATCTCACCGCTTGGGTACGAACTCCCCATCTTGGTCCCGAACTTCGACGGAGAGTTCCTGGGCTGGCGGCCCTGGCACTACGAGGGCGAGCGTCGCACGCGCCGAGCGACGAGCACACTCGGCGGACCACGCGAATCGGGCGCGGTCATTGACGGGTGGCGGGCAGAGGTCTTCATCCCATGGGTCCTGCTGAAGCCCTTGCCCAACGTGCCTCCGCAGCCCGGCTCCCAGTGGCGTGCAAACTTCTATCGGGTCGACTATGACGGCGAGACGCCGACTGCGTGGTCCTGGGCTCCCGTGAGCTCAACGTTTCACGAGTTTCAGCGCTTCGGGATCCTCAGGTTCCGCGAGTAGGCGACTGGAGCCGACGGTGACGTCGTGCCCACAGACAGCAACCGGCAGGCGAGACACCCAGACGCCCCGTCTCGATCGCCGAGCGCGTGGCGGGCCCCGGAGCGGGTGTCAGTGAGCGGCCACCCGTCTGGGATACCTGCCCGAGGCGCGAACTGCACGCCGTGGAGGGGCCCGCCACGCGCCCAACAGCGTCAGCCGAGTCCGCTCGCCGACATGAAGCCGGATCGGTTCAGCCGGGACACGCACCTGCCTGGGCAGGCCGATACACTCATCACGGCCAATCGAGATCGAGAGACTCCGATGCACACCACGCTCCGCTCGCTCACAGTCCTCATCAGCATGCTGGCCTGTGCTACGCCGGCCATCTGCACGGGGCAGTCGGACGTGCCCCGGGTCTTCAACGGGGCACCCGCAGCCTTCTGGATCTTCCACCCCGATGCTCCAAGAGACACCTACGGCGTCTTTCACTTCCGGCGAGTGGTGACGCTCGATCGGGTGCCCGACAGCTTCGTCGTGCACGTCTCCGGCGACAATCGGTACCGGTTCTTGGTCAACGGCCGCCACGTGGCCTCCGGGCCGCAGCGATCGGATCTCATGCATTGGCGGTATCAGACGGTGGATCTGGCCCCCTTTCTCCGCGTCGGCCAGAACGTGCTCGCTGCGCTGGTGTGGAACTGGGGCGCGCACCGGCCGGTCGCGCAATTCAGCTACCGCACCGGTTTCCTGCTCCAGGGCGACGGCGAGTCGGAATCCGTGGTGAACACGAATCGCAGCTGGCGGGTGCTGCACAACACTGGGTACGAGGCCGTTCCCGTTTCGGGCAATGACGTCGGGGGGTACTACGCCGCGCCACCCGGGGAGTCGCTCGATGCGGGCCGGTATCCGTGGGGGTGGGCCGACACCCACTACGACGATACCGGCTGGGTGGACGCCGCGACGATCACCGGCTGGAATGCGGAGATCACGCGACGTCGTGGAGCACATCTGACCGGCGAGGCATGGGGATGGCATCTGGTTCCCCGCTCCATTCCGCCGATGGAAGAGCGGGCGGTGCGCTTTGCGTCCATTCGCCGGACGCGCGGTGTCACGGCGGATGACGCGTTCCTGCACGGCCGGGGGGACATGACGATTCCTCCACGAACCACCGCGAGCATCCTGCTCGATCAGTCCCATCTCACCAACGCCTACCTCGTGCTGGCCGTGAGCGGCGGAGCCGGAGGCGAACTCCGCGTGACCTACGCCGAGGCGCTGCGAGACGCCGAGGGCCGGAAAGGCAACCGCAATGAGATCGACGGCAAGCAGATCGCCGGTGTGAGGGATGTGTTCCGCCCCGACGGAGGGCGTGACCGTCGGTTCCGGACGCTCTGGTTCCGCACCTATCGCTACGTGCAGCTGGATATCGTGACGGCCGATGATCCGCTCAGCGTCCACGACGTGCACGGAATCTTCACCGCCTATCCGTTCGAGCTGCGCGCGCGCTTCGCCGGAGACCGTCCGTGGCTGGCGGACATGTGGGAGATGAACTGGCGGGTGCTGCGGCTGTGCGCGTTCGAGACCTACTTCGACACGCCGTACTACGAGCAGCTCCAATACGTGGGTGACACCAGAGTCCAGGCGCTGCTTTCACTGTACCTGAGCGGCGACGATCGCCTGGTCCGGCAGGCGATCTCCCACTTCGATCGCTCGCGGATCCCAGAGGGCATCACCGCCAGCCGTTACCCGTCGGCCGTCGCGCAGTACATCCCCCCGTTCTCGCTGATCTGGATCGCCATGGTGCACGATTATTGGATGCACCGTGACGACCCGGAGTTCGTGCGCGGGCTCCTGCCCGGCATGCGCAGTGTGCTGGCGTGGTTCGAGCGGCACGTGGACGAGACCGGCATGGTGGGCCCGCTGGAGTGGTGGCCGTTCGTGGACTGGGCCGTCGAGTGGCCGCTCGGCGTTCCTCCGGGCGGCGACGACGGGCATTCGACGGTGATCTCGCTGCAGTACGTGTACGCGCTCGAGCGCGCGGCCGACATCGAGCAGGCGCTTGGACTCGCGAGCGAAGCCCGGCACTATCGTGCGCGTGCCGATTCCCTCAAGGCCGCCGTCGGCCGGTTGGCGTGGGATTCCGGGCGCGGCCTCGTGCGCGACGAGCCGGATAGGGAGCTGTACAGCCAGCACGCGAACACCATGGCGGTGTTGGTAGGCGCCGTTCCCGACGGACAGCAGTGGGACGTCATGGAGGCGGTTCTCGCCGACTCGACGCTGACCCAAGCGACGTACTACTTCGGCTTCTACGTCCTCGAGGCACTCGCGCGCGCCGGTCTGGGCGATCGATACGTCGAGCAGCTCGAGCCGTGGCGTGCCATGCTGGCGCTGGGACTCACAACCACACCCGAGCAACCCGAGCCGACCCGCTCCGATTCCCACGCGTGGAGCGCGCATCCGAATCATGGACTGCTCGCGACCGTCCTGGGCATCAGGCCTGCTGCACCGGGCTTCCGCGCGGTCCGCATAGCACCACATCTCGGTCCCATGCGTCGGGCGGGTGGTACGGTGCCCCACCCGGGTGGAACCATCGAGGTTGAGCTGGAGCGCGACGGTGAGGACGGGCTGATCGCCACGGTTGCGCTGCCTGCGGGGCTGAGCGGCGTGTTCGAGTGGCGGGGTGACGAGGTCCCGCTCGCAGGCGGCAGGCAGACGCTCACGTTTGGCAGGCGGTAGGGCGGTACGGCGGTGATGATCGAGAGCCGCGTGCGGTGGCGGGTGAGACGGTGAGCCACCTGAATCACAGGACCGCCCTCAGGGCGCTCACCCTGATGAATCCCCGCAAGACGTACCACCGTGCATCGATTCGGGGCGTTGAACGCATCCCAGAGTCCGGAGCAGCTGTGCTGGTGAGCAACCACGGGCGCCTGGTGTTCGACGCCTTCATCCTGCTCCGTCTCATCCTCCGCGCGCGCGAACGGCTCCCGCGCGCCATGGCAGACCACATGTGGTTCAGGCTGCCGCTGTTCCACCGCCTCTTCCGGCTGGCCGGTGCCGTCGATGGTACCCGTGATAACGCACTGCGACTCCTCGGCCAGGGCGAACTCGTGCTCACGTATCCCGGAGGCGTGCCCGAAGTGCTGAACGGCCGGTACGGGCACGAGCACATCGACTGGGGCGGGCGTCACGGCTTCGCCCGGATCGCTATCGAGGCGCGCGTACCGGTGATTCCGATTGCCGGGATCGGGGTCAACAACGGACTGATCTTCCTGTCGAGCGGTCGGCTGCTCGGCCGGTTGCTCTATCGGCACATCCTCCGCCTCGGGCCGAGCTACGCCGCGTACCGCAATCCCCTGGCCCTCGGTCTGTTCCCCGTGCCGCTCCCGTTATCGATGGCCGTTGCCGTCCCGCTCCCATGTCGGCTCACCTACGTGGTCGGCGAACCGCTCTACCCGCCCGCGACGACGCGGGACGGTGTAACGCCACAGGAGGAGCAGCAGTTTGCGCATCGGGTCAGCGATGCGATGCGGGAGCTGATCGGGCGGTAGGTCGGTAGGTGCGGCAGCCTACCGACCCACCGTGTCGTGCTGGACCTGGGGGAGAGCCGCCCTCACCAGGCTGGCTAGAAGCGCCCTTCACGCACCTGGCCCTTCTCGAGTCCCTCGCGGAGTACGACCACTCGATCGACGGTGATCGTCTCGTCGTCCAGCGGCGGGGCATCACCCTTCTCGGCCCCGATCTGCGCAAGGCTCTTCAGCCGATCGAGGATGCCCACGCCGGCGACGGCCTTGCCTTCGCCGTAGTACTCGAACCAGGGTATGCCGTGGCTGCGGTACTCCTTCGCCGTGAGCGGCGTGGTCGGCGGCTCCTCACCGGTGATCGCCCTCCAGACCTGGGAGTTCGCGATATGGACGAAGCAGCGAGCGGCGTGATTCTGGTCCCAATCAGACAGTTGGAACGGATCGTCGTAGATCTCCTGCCGCATGCGTCCGCCGAGTGCCAGGCCCATGTCAAGCCCGCGGCACCGAGACAGCATCATCGACGCCGCCGGCAGCGCCTCGATCGCCCGTGCGCGTTCCGCGATCCACTTCTCGTATGCCGTGCGCTTGAGTGGATATGCGATGAGCTGCAGCCCCCCGACCTCCGACTTGCCGGTGAGTTGCTCCTCCGCGCTGTACCCGCTGCCGAGCGGCATGGCGACGAACTGCCGAATGACACCTTTCTCGACACAGTACCCGTCCAGCCAGGGTTGCTTGGGCACGGTCACGTAGTCCTGCGGACGACGATGCAACGCATTCGACCAGGGCTTGCCCGTCACGGCGTCGATCTTCCCGGCGGCGATCTTGACCGCGAACGGGTACCCGCCGTCGAAGTTGACCCACAGCGCTTCCGACTGATACATCGGGAGCATCACGCCCCCGTGCTCAAGCCACAGCGGCGGGACCGAGTCGGCGAAGTCGTCGACGTGTCGGAGGGGGAAGGGTCCGAGGCCTGCCGGCAGCGGATAGTGCCCCCCGTCGTCCGGGATGCGCAGCGTGCGCTGAAAGTGGAGCGACATCCGCGCCTCGGGATGCACGTCCGGAAACCGCATGTGCAGGCAATCATCGCGCAGCTCGATCATGGCATCCTCCTCACCATTACCAGGTACCGTCTCGGACCTCACGGACCAACCGCAGGACCGCGTGGTCGGGCAGGTCCTTCATCTCGCGAATCAGAGCGGCGAACAGCTCAGGCCGGTGCCGGATCGCCTGCTGGAGATCGGACGAGACTTTTCCGGCCAGCGCCAGCAGGACGTCGGCGTCTTCCCCGAGTTCCCCCGCCAGCGCGACGATCTTCGCTTCGGAGGGCGGCGCCGCCTCCCCCCGCTCGACCTTGCTGAGGAACGACGGCTCGACTCCGATGCGCTGGGCGACCTGGCGGACCGAGTAGCCGGAGTCGGCCTCCCTGAGCGCTTCGCGGCGCCGCCGAACGTAGTCACCGAACCCGTTCGTCATGTGAGTAGTATGTACTACTCAGTACACAATGTCAAGGGTCAGCGGAGTGGAACCTTCAAGTTTCTATTTTACAAATGTTTATGATGTTTGTAGCAAGAGTGCTACAGCCCTACCGCACCAGACAGGCAATGGAAATCGAGGGGTTCAAACCCACGGCTCAGAGCGCTTCCAGCAGCGCCTCGGTCCGGTCCCACAGCATCGGACCGAGCTCAGGGTGCGCCTGCGCCCATGCCGGCTCGTTCCGCTGGAGCTCGGGGCCGTAGAACCCACTCTCATATCCGCCCCCGGCCAGCCGCGCGATGTCCGCCCCGGCATCCTCAGGCGAGCGCGTGAATAGACGTCCGACCGACTGGAAGAACAGCCGAGCGAGGGGCGTGCCCATGGTGGTCTTGGTGCGGACCAGCCCCGGACCGTAGTTGCAGACGGTGATGTCCACGTGGCGTCGCATCAGCTCCCGCGTCAGCAGCTCGTTCAATGCCGCTGACTTGCCGATCATCGCGAACTTCCGGTAGCTGCGCGTGCTCTGCAGATCGTCGAGGTCGATGTCTCTGGCAAAGGTGCCCCCACCGGCGACCACGATGACCAGCGGATCGGCAGCAGCGCGCAACCGCTCGAGCAGGTCACGAGTCAGCACGAAGCGCTGGAGGTATTGCAGCATGAACGCGAGCTCGATGCCCTCACGGGTTTGCGTTCGCCGCCACGGGAAGGCGCCACCCGCATTGTTCACCAGCGTATCGACCCGGTCGAGCCGCCTGTTGACCTCGGCCGCAGCTCGCTGCACCTCGCGGACGGTCGACAAATCTGCCATCACGTAGTCGACCTCGCATTTGCGGTCTCGCGCGGCACACTCGGCTCTCACGGCTTCGCATCGGGCCTGACTGCGCCCGATCAGCAGCAGCCGTGCACCCTGACGGGCGAGTTCCACAGCCGCGACTCTGCCCATGCCGTCGGTGGCACCCGTGATGACGATGGTTCGCGCGCCGGGGTCGGAACGATCGACTGTCGACTCGGGCCCGGTCATGGACACGCTCCCGCGAGTTGGACTCGCCCAACGATACGACGTGCCCGGGCTCAGAGCCACCTCGCCACGTGGCGCCGAATGGGAGCGATTCCCTCCGATACTTCCAGGTAGTTTGGGAGGCGCGGTAGCCGATCCTTCAGACCGCGGTCGAGCTTGCGCGTGCACGCAGATGGTCGAGCGCGGCAAGCCGCGTCACGTCAGCCAGCCAGCGGCGGACGGGATACTGGGCGGGGCTGAAGCGGCGCGTCTCGTACACCACATCGCGCGCGACGGCTCGCACGACGGCGGCCGCTTCCGTCTGATCGCAGAGGATCCTGAGTGCGAGGGCATAGAGCTGAGGACTGTGGCGGTGGAACAGTGCGGTGAGCGCCTGCTTCTCACCAGCGGCGATGCGCTCGAGGAGCACGCTGTCGGGCGATGTCTCTGCGTCCGGTGTCGCGGGTTCGGTCGCTGCGGGCGGGGTGAGGTACAGACGGTCGTGCTGCATGGTCGGTGCTCCTCGATGTTCGACGGGCCGACAAATGCGATCTCGTTCCGTGGAGGAGACGGCAGCGGGCGTCGGCAGGTAACGGTACCGTCAATTGCCGTCCTCTCCCTGTGATCGATCTCACAGCGATCGACGATCAGCTCTGCCCTCGCACCACGACGACGCGCACGACGCCGACTACCGATTGATCCAGTACGAGGCCTTGATCAGGAAGGTGTTGTTGGCCGGAAGACGGAAGAGGTCGCGGAGATCACCGCCGAATCCCTGGGCTCCCTCTTCCCCGACCACGCCCTCGCGCCCCTGGCTCCACACCACGAACAGGATCGAGCCGGGCAAGTACTCCCAGCGGAATACGACGTTCGACCGGAACTGTTTGTAGTTGAACCCTCCCGGATCTGCCGCCACTTCGGGATCGAAGTACGGCCGGTACCGATCGTCGTACGCCTCGGCGCGCGGCGTGTCCGACAACTCGCGCAGGTCGCTGTAGGTGCCCTTCGAGATGAAGGGCTGGGCGTAGACCTGGAGAGTCATGGTCGGGGAGATGGTGTAGTCGATCCGGGCGGTCAGCGCCGTCGTCGTCTGCTCGAGCCGCGCGAAGCCGTAGTGGGTCACGCCCACCGAATCGGTGACGTTGTCGTACCACTGGTAGCCGTTGTCGTTCGCGGACCACTCGAACGAGATCGCCGCCGCGAACCGGCTCGAGAGCTTGAGGCTCAGCTCCGGCTCGACTTCCACTCTCCGCAGGTGACCGGCTCCACCCCGGACGAAGCCGACCGACAGCTCCGGCACCACCCGGCGGCGGTTGTCACCGTCGATGGAAAGCCACGACGAGAGGTACGGGTCCTGCCGCACCGCTGGCCCGCCACGCGCCGCGCGGTCGTCATAGGTGGCGCCGAGCTGGCCCACGGTGACCCCCGTGTGAACGCGCCAGTTGTTCCGCAGGGTGACGTGCACGTTCGTGTTGGCCGCCCGCTCCAGCGGCAGTCCTTCCGTGGTCCAGATCTGCCACCAGTTCCAGTTCCACTGGAAGTCCTGGTACAGCGTGCGCTGGTGCCGGTCGTAGTAGCCGGCCCACGTCGTCCAGTTGTGTGAGCCGGCACGCTGGAGGTAGCCCAGGTCGTTGATCTCGAAGCCGGGGGAGCGCCGCTGCCACGAGGTCTGGAACTGCACGTGCCGCCCCGCCACCTTGGCGAATTTCACCTCCTCGGCGTCGCCCGTGAGCGCCGATCGGGATGGATCGTAGGGCAGGTTCGCATCCGGTCGCTGGTAGTAGTGCACGGAGCTGCGCTGGATGGCGTCGATGACCGATGGGTCGCCCGAAACGCGACTCCCGGTCAGGAGCGCAGAGATCTGGTACGTGCGATCGAGTAACCGGTGCCGGAAGGTGACCGCCCCCGCGTACGAGCTGCTCGGCAGGTACGGCGTGCTCCACTCGTCGAGCCCACGATTGACCGCGGTGAACAGTGCGCCGACGCTGCCGTCCCCGTCGTTATAGTCCTGGTCGAGCCGCACAACCGCATAGTTGGTGGGCGGCTCGATGGTCTGGCGGTCCACGCCCCGCTCCCGCGCCGTGACGGCATCGAGCACGCCGATCCTGAGCCCGCCCCCGAAGCGGCCCGTCAGCTTCCCCGCCCCGATGATCGTGGTGGAGGCCGGCGGCGCCGGGTCGTCATAGGTGTCGGCGAGGCTTGGCGCGCGCCCGATGCGCCGACTGTAGAACAGCCGATCCCCACCGCAGTTCACCGCGTTACAGTTGATGGGTACTTGGAACAGACCGCTCCCCGCCACGAAGAACGGACGCTTCTCCGGAAAGAACGTCTCGTAGGCCGTGAGGTTCAGTACGGCCGGGTCCGCCTCCACCTGACCGAAGTCGGGGTTGACCGTGGCGTCGAGGGTGAGGTTGGAGACCACGCGGTACTTGAGATCTGCTCCGATGGAGAGGTTCTGCTTGCGCGTGACGCCGCTCCCCTGATCGTGCCAGTCACTCTTGGCGACCGCGTACGGCGCGGCCTCGAGCCGGCGTGGTGCCTCGAGGTCGTCGAAGCCGGACACGTCGGCAAATTGGGAAACCATCCCCGCCGCGGTCCGGCTGAACACCGGCCAGGCGATGCGCTCGTTGTAGCGGTAGAGGTCGCGGTTGATGGCGAATCCGAACGTGTGCTCCGGCTCGGGACCGTAGCGCATCTGTGACAGTGGGACCCGGAACTCCGCCGTCCATCCCAGCGAGTCGATGTGCGTGGCCACGTCCCACACCGCATCCCAGGCGGAGTCTTCGTCGCCGTCGTCGTAGATCGCGGCGTCGTAGCGGCCGCCGGCAGCGGTGACACCGAACTCGTAGCCGGTGCGGCGGTCGTGGTAGGAGTCGACCAGCACGACGACGCGGTCGGATTCGGGATAGTCGTCACGTCGTCCGACGAGGCGGATGATGCTGTCGGGGTGGGGATCGAAGCAGCGCACGAACACGTACAGGTTCGCCGCATCGTAGGCGATCTGTGCGGCGGTCGGGAAGCGCGCCGGATCCCCTTCGGTCGGGGACCACTCCCCGAATTCTGTGATGGAAGAAACCTCGCGCCAGATGGCGTCATCGGCGCGGCCGTCAATGACAGGCGGCACGGTGGCCCGCACGGCGCGCGCTGTGGGACGTGCAGTAACCGTGCTATCGGGATCCTGCGGGGGCTGTGCCTGCAGCGGGCTCAGCACCACGCCAACAATCGCGACCACTCCGATCATGAATTCCCCCGGACCCGGAGGCGCTTCTCCCTCTTGGATACGTACGGGAGGGGAATCGTTGGAGTGTCACGAAGTGGCCGTCAGCTTCGGCAGCGCACGAGCCGGCGAGACCGAACCCGAAGCGTGAACGGTGAAGGGTGAAGGGCGAAGAGTGAGGCGACAATCGGGAGATCGGTGTCGTGTCAGGTTGGCGTCCCGACACGACAGGCGCCGGATCACATATCTTTCAACCGAAGGAGGTATCACGATGTCCTTGCTCACCCGCATCTTCGGCCGCGTGGCCGACCCGAGGCGCCCCCTGCGCCAGCACCAGCGCGACGCGCTCCGGGAGCCTCCCTGCACGCCGGAGCCGCCGCGCGATCCGCCAGCCGTCCGGCCGCCCCGTGGCGGTTGCTCGACGGGTCCCGAGCCGTGGATCGGCGGCCGCAATCAACCGAGTTAGAGCCGACGGTCGACAGGCCGACCGCCGGACCGTCCCAGCGCGCTACCGCCCGCCGGGATACCCCACCGTCTGCGCGAGAATGATGTGCTGCTCGGGTGCGAGTCCCATGGCTTCGGCCAGTCCCGGCCCGTCGATCGAGGCGCGGACGACCGTCGCGAGCCCCGCTGACGCACAGTAGAGGTAGCCGTTCTGGGCAATGACGTCGGTACCCGCCCAGTTGTAGCGCTCCTTTTCAGCGTCGGTCACGTTTCCCTGCCGACTGCGGTCGGCCCCAAAGAGCAGGTGGAGTGGCGCGTCGGCGGCGACACCGCCCCGGTTTCCCGCGATGCGGGAAGCGCGTAGGCGTCATAGGTTACCGCCATGAAATTGCTTGCCGCCCCCCTCGCCGTCATCACGCTCGCGGTGTCCGCGTGCGCGAGAGCCCCCGAGCCCCCACCGAACATCGTGTTCGCCGTTGCCGACGACTGGAGCTGGCCGCACGCGGGTGCGTACGGCGATTCGGTGGTCGCAACACCGACCTTCGACCGTCTGGCCGCAGAAGGCGTGCTGTTCGAGCAGGCATTCGTCTCCGCGCCCTCGTGTACGCCGAGCCGTGGTGCGATCGTCACGGGCCAGCACTTCTGGCGGCTCGGGGCCGGCGCGCAACTGTGGAGTTCGTGGCCGTCCGAGTTCCCCGAGTATCCGAAGCTCCTTGCCGAGGCGGGCTATCACGTGGGCTCGTTCCGCAAGGGATGGGGACCGGGCGAGCATCCACACCACTCCGACAACCCCGCCGGTCCGCAGTACGAATCGCTGGAGGCGTTCTTCGCGGCCCGCCTGGAAGGCCAGCCGTTCAGCCTGTGGTTCGGCAGCTCGGATCCGCACCGGCCCTACGAGCCGGGCTCGGGCGCCGCGTCGGGCATCGATCTCGCTGCGATCGCGCTCATGCCGCACTTCCCAGATGCACCGGAGGTGCGCTCCGACGTCGCCGACTACTACTGGGAGGTACAGCGGTTCGATCGCGAGGTGGGCGAGCTGCTCGCCAGGATCGAGGCGATGGGCGAGTTGGACAACACGCTGGTCATCGTGACCTCCGACAACGGGATGCCGTTCCCTCGTGCCAAGGCCACGGTGTACGACGCCGGCACCCGCATGCCGTTCGTGGTGCGCTGGCCCGCGCGTGTGCCTGCACGCCGCCGGGTCACGGACCTGATCTCCCTGACCGATGTGGCCCCGACGATCCTCGAAGCTGCGGGCCTTCCGGTGCCCGACGCGATGACCGGCCTCTCTCTGATGCCCGTGCTGACGTCTTCCGCGTCCGGGCGTGTCGACGCCTCTCGCGACCACGCCCTGTTCGGCAAGGAGCGGCACGTGCCGGCACAGGAGGCGCCCATCAGCGGCGGCTATCCGATGCGTGCCATCCGTACCGACGTCCACCTCTACATCCGCAACTTCCTCCCCGACCGCTGGCCCGTGGGGACCCCCAGCTACCGGACCGCCTATATCGACGGCGCCTGGCTCGCCGACGCCGACAACGGCCCCACGAAGAGCTACTTCTGGGAGCACCGGGACGAGCCCCGCGGGCGGATCCTCTACGACCTCGCCTTCGGCAAGCATCCGGCCGAAGAGCTGTACGACCTCCGTGCGGATCCCGGTCAGCTCACCAACGTGGCGAGCGATCCTTCGTACGCCGCTATCAAGGGCATGCTGTCCCGGCGCCTCATGGACGCGCTCGACGCCACCGGCGATCCGCGCGTCGTGGGCGGCGCTCACGCGTGGGAGACGCAACCGTACCTGGGCGGCGCGCCGCGGTGGGAAGGGCAGTAGCGCCCCTCAGCTCCACACGCGGTCCCACGAGCGGATCTCGTTCCACTCGGGCGTCGGCGCGAACAGCTCTTCCCCCTCCACGAGGAACTCGCGCACTACCTCCTCGTCGAGCTCGACGCCGATGCCGGGTGATTCGGGGACCTTCACGTAGCCATCCTGCACGAGGGGTTTCTCGATGCCGGTCACCAAGTCGTCGAACCGCGGCGAGTCCACGGCGTGATGCTCGAGCCAGCGGAAGTTCTCGGTGGCCGCCGCAGCGTGCACCGACCCCAGGAACGACACCGGCCCCGCCGCGTGATGCAGCATGAAGCCAATCCCGTGCATCGAGGCGAAGTCGCCGATCTTCTTCGTCTCGAGGATCCCGCCCGCGGTGTTGGGATCCGGATGCACGATGTCCACCGCGTGCCGGGCGATCAGGTCGTGGAACCCGCCGTACAGGCGGTAGATGTCCTCCCCGGTCTGCGTCGGGGTCGTGGACGATTCGGTGATCTGCTTCCACTCATCGGTGTAGTGCCAGGGGATGATGTCCTCGACGTACGCGAGGCTGTACGGCTCCGCCGCCCGGGCGATCTTGATGGCCTCGTTGACGCCGAAGTGCCCCCAGTGATCGGTTCCCAGCGGGATCTCGTAGCCGATCTGCGACCGCATCACATCGAGGAACTCCATCAGCCGACCCAGGCCCTTCTCCGTGATCTGGACTCCGGTGAACGGATGCTCAGTCAGCCCGTAATCGCGGTACTCGTACTGCCAGGGCTCGAGCGGACCGTCGGGCGCGTTGATGAGCGCACCCGGCACGTCCCTGATGAGGTTGATCCCGATGTCCATCTTGAGCGCCGTGTAGCCCCGGTCGATCCGCTCCTGCATCCGCTGGGCGTACTCGTGCGGATCCCGCGATACGGTCGTATCGCAGTAGAGCCGCACGCGGTCGCGGTACTTCCCGCCCAACAGCTGGTAGACGGGGACGCCGAAGGCCTTGCCGGCCAGGTCCCACAGCGCCATCTCCACGCCGGACACGCCGCCACCCTGCCGCCCGTGGTACCCGAACTGGCGGATCTTCTTGAACAGCCGCTCGACATTGCACGGATTCTCGCCGAGTATTCTGCTCTTGAGGAACAGGGCGTATTCTTTGGCGGCCCCGTCACGCACGTCGCCGTGCCCCACGATCCCCTGGTTGGTGTAGATCCGCACGATCGGGGTGCGGAACACCACGTCGGTGATCTCGGCGATGCGCATGTCGGTGATCTGGAGGTCCGCGGGCGCCGAGTAGCGGTTCACGCGCTGGGTGAGGAATCCCAGCTGCTCGTGGATCGACCGATCCAGCAGGAACGCGGCGGACAGGCCGCCCAGGCCGGCTTTCAGGAAATCGCGGCGGGAATCGACGGGATGGTCGGCATCTGTGTCGTGCATGATCGCAAGGCTCGGGTTGGGGGTCGGATCCTTGACCGGTGAGCGCTCACTCGATAGGTAATCAACGCCTGCTCAGCTCATGCGCAATGTCCTCTCCCGTACGCTGCTGATCGCCTCGCTGCTCTTCGCGGCCGCCTTCGCCCTCGCTTGGGCGCGTGGCGGCGATGCGCTGACCGGCCCGCTGCTCACGCTGGCGTTCGTGACCCTGGCCGTCAGCTGCTACGGTCACCCGACGCGTAAGCGATTCGCGTACACCGTGTGGATCTTCGCGGCCGTCACGGTCTCGATGACCTACCCCCAGTACTTCCGTCAGATTGGCGCGTTCGACCTGCAACGGACCATCGTGCCGCTGCTCCAGATCATCATGTTCGGCATGGGGTCGCAGCTGAGCCTCAAGAACTTCGCCGACGTGATCCGCATGCCGCACGGGGTGTTCGTCGGCATCGCCTGCCAGTTCACCATCATGCCCCTCCTCGGCGTCAGCATCGCCACGCTGTTCGCCTTTCCGCCGGAGATCGCGGCCGGCATCGTGCTGGTGGGCTCGTCGCCGAGCGGGCTCGCATCCAACGTCATGTCGTTCATCGCCAGGGCGAATCTGGCGCTGTCCGTCACGCTCACGGCGGTGGCTACCCTGCTGGCCCCGCTCATGACCCCGCTCCTCATGAAGCTGCTGGCCGGGCAGTACGTACCGATCGACTTCTGGAACATGATGCTGAGCATCGTCAACATCGTGATCCTGCCGATCGTGGCCGGGCTCATCTTCAACGCCATCGGGTACGGCCAGACCAGGCGTCGCAGCACGATCGTCCAGGCCGCAGCCTACCTGCTCATCATCGTCGCCAAGAACGTGCTGAATCAGCAGGTGAACGACGTGGCGCTGCGGCCGTTCCTGTCCGGCGCCGTCACCGACATGGTGTGGTTCTCCGTGCTGCCGATCGCGGCGGCGCTCGTCTTCCGGTACTACTCCCGCGGCCGGAAGGCGTGGCTGGATCGGATCATGGCCCTGGTGTCGATGGTCGGGATCGCCGTCATCATCACGATCATCACGGCCGCGGGGCGGGATAGCCTGCTGGCCATCGGGCTGGCCCTGATCGTAGCGTGTCTGATCCACAACCTCGCCGGCTATTGCCTGGGCTACTGGAGCTGCCGGCTGCTGTCGATGGACGAGCAGTCGTGCCGCACCATCGCACTCGAGGTGGGGATGCAGAACGGCGGGCTGGCGAGTGGGATCGCACTCGAGATGGGCAAGGTCGCGACCATCGGCTTGGCACCGGCCGTCTTCGGCCCCATGATGAACGTGACGGGCTCCTCCCTGGCCACCTGGTGGAGGGACAAGACATGAAGCACATGATGCTCGCGCTGGGCGTGGTCGCTCTCCTTCTCGCCGACGGCGCCGCCGTCAACGCACAGATCGC
>Ga0209536_100002501_pt1 | contig 30015 bp, 17 predicted proteins | sample DeeMarSeWOR28_12_FD_187461 | JGI IMG/M metagenome (GOLD analysis project Ga0209536, IMG submission 187461) | Marine sediment microbial communities from White Oak River estuary, North Carolina - WOR-2-8_12 (SPAdes) (version 2) | ecosystem: Environmental > Aquatic > Marine > Intertidal zone >...
CAGACTTTGCCTGCCCATGGGCTATCGGCACTTGTGTTATTTACCTCATCAACACGCCAATAGTATGTCGAATTAAACTCAAGCTTACCTGGATCGTAGTTCTCTTCGCCGAGTGCTTTTGGCCCTTTATATTCAGGTGAGGTTGTAGTTGCATTCCTAACGGTATCCGCATCCGTACCGAAGTATACCTCGTGCGAAGCGGCGACAGAGCCGGCATCCCAGGTAAGAATCACTGATGGCTTTACATCAACATCGCCATTGGCCGGATTGGGATTGCTGGCAGCTCCTACGGTCGTGAAGTTCCAGACTTCGCCTTTATACGTTTCTGGACCCTCAAACTCATCGACGCGCCAGTAATAAGTCTTGGCCAGCTTAAGGGGGCCGGGATTGAAATTCGTAGTGCCGTTGGGAGTACCCATGGCCCTGCTGCTTACTTCATCGAAATCATCACCGAAGACGACATAGTGCAATTTTGAACCGAAACCTGCCGTCCAGCTAAGTATTGCATCCAGGTCGACTAACTCGGCTTCATTCGCAGGATCAGGGGAATATGCGGTCTTGGGTGGAACTGAGAAACTCCAGACTTTACCTTTCCAGGGACTGTTTGGCTCGGCTTCGTTTACCTCGTCTATCCGCCAGTAGTAAGTAGTACCTGGAATGAGGCCATCAGGATAGGCATATCCGGGAAAGCCGGCAATATAATATGTATCGGTGTAGTTACCCCGGAACGTATCGCTGGTACCGTTGTTCACATCATCAAAATTATCGCCCAAATACACATCATGTGAGACCGCGTAACTTCCCGCTATCCAGGAAATAGTTACCCATATATCGGGATGCAGCGCACCATCAGCAGGATCGGGGCCAAAAGCATAAGGCCACGGCTCCCCTTCCATCGCGCCCAGGACCTCGAGCGGTGATAGAACGTGGTCATAAAGACGTACGTCGTCGATAAGCCCCGTGTAGTAACGTGAGTCAAGGACATTGCCTCCGATAGCAATTGTGTCCAGGGCATTCAATGGGTTACTATTCGAATGTGGTATTGTCTCTTCATGCTGGCCGTTGATATATATACCGATTTGTCCATCCTGCGCACTTCTTGTTGCAGCTACATGCACCCATTGACCCGTTACGATATCTGTATCGGAGTTTACTGATGTGTCAGGGCTTCCGCAGAAAAACGAGAGCTTAGTTCCCAGGACTGCGAGGATAAAATCGTTTGCTACTCCTCCAACATCCGACCATATTAGACCACTGCCCTGGTAACCCTGGCTGCCGAGGCTAAGTCCGGGTGTGTCTGTTTTAATCCAGGCAGCGAGCGTAAAATCATCCTGCACGATCCGGGTTATCTCCACGTAATCGCCGTCGCCGTCAAATTCCAGTGCCCCGCCGATTCGTCCGCTCGTCCATTGTGGATCACCGTTCAAGGTACCATCATTACCGTTGCCGGATGTGTCATAGGCGACGTTGCCGGAGCCCTCGTCGAAGCTCAAATGAGCAACGAGATCAGCTGATGCACTGCCCGTTACTCTCAGCACAAGCATAAAGGTAATTAGGCAAATCAATTTCTTACACATAATAATCCTCCTTATCAAAGAGTTTGAATAATTACGTTTTAACTATGTACTATAGCAATTAACGGCAAACTTAACATTTGCTTTGTTTCCTCCACGTCTGCTCGGTGCAATTTCTTATGACTTGAGGTAAGCCTCCTTCAAAAGCAGACTATGAACATTTAATATTAATCCACAGGTGTAAAAAGCCTTGGAAGTTCGGCCACAATGTAAAAATACCCTAAATCTTCCATTATTATTTATACCAGATTGGTTATTGTTGAGTCAATGCAAATCTTTTTTCTTTACGGAGAACAGCCGGTTTAAAGGGCATAAAAAGTAGCCGGAAATAGGAAATATATATTTCCGGCTACTCGACTAACTTCCAAGGTAGTTGTACAACAGAGGAAAAATCTATCATCTACATTTTTTAACTTATTCGACTGCTTCTACGACTTCAACTTCAATTTCACCTATCAGTTCAGCTTCAAACTGGTCTTTAATTAGACATGTGAACTTATCCAATCCCGTAAAGCCGACTGGGGGCGTATAGGTAAACCATGCCCCACCCGGATCAACGATAGTCCCGCCGTTGATACTGGTTTCATCGACTGTGTACAAGCTGACCCAGTCACCATCGGGATCGCTGACATTCCAAAGCAGGTTCGAGACAGAGATAACAACCGTTAGGTCCTTGGTGGTAGTAACCTTGTATGGATCCGCTACAGGAGGTTGATTTTCCTGGACCACTGTTAATTCAACCACATCGCTTGTGACCGAGTTGGAATCATTTGTTACTATAACCGAATAAGAACCGGCCGAACTATTATCAACAGGATTTAAACTCAGCGTACGTTTAGCAGCATTAGGATCGTCGATTGTATCTCCGTTGAAAAGCCACTGATAAGACAGCGGAGGTCTTCCTAAGGCTACGACTGAAAGAGTTGTTTTGCCATTGTTACGCACAGTTTTGTTTTCCGGCTGTGTAATAATCGTCGGAGCCCCGATCGGCAATGCTTCGCCGACACCTCGCATTTCAGCACGGAATCCGGTTAAATGCATATTCCATCCGGTTGTATCCTCTATAAGATTGACTACGAACTCAAGTGTGTTCAGACCTGGAACAAATCCTTCTGAGATTGTGAAAGGATTAAACCCTCTATATGCCTGGAAATTGGTGTTTGTATTACCGGTTGACTGGCCGTTTAAAAAGATGTCCACGCCTTCGGTGTTTAACGACCACTTACCTTCCAATATGGCTGTATTCGGATCGGCTGAATCAATTACAAAGGTGGTTTGATAGGCATATCGCCCGAAAGCATTGGTTCCAGGATTAACGGTTGGACCTATCCATCTCGATTCCTCGGAATTGATAACGAACGATGGGAAAGGACCGTTATCATCAAGCCAGACTGTTGTGTCCGGTCCTAAGTTGTTCAGATCATTACTATCGACGAGGAAATAGTGTGGATCAACAGACTCTCCGGATAATGCAGTACCTGAGTCATCAATACCTGTATTGAACAGTTCGGAGAATGTGGCTCCTACAGTAACCTTAGCAGCATCACTGACAGCGCTGCCGTGCGCATTGGTAGCGATAACTCTATATTCTCCGTCGTTTTCAAATGCAACATTGGGTATAAGCAACGTATCGCTGACCTCGCCCGGCAGATTGACATCATTAAACTGCCACTGGTAGGACATGGGAAGCGCCCCGGAGACAAGGGCCTGAAGTTTTAATGTCTCGCCCAATCCGACTAATTTATCAGATGGCTGGACAGAGAATACCGGGGCGAGGATCGATCCCTCACTGGTAAAGAGCATCTCATTTGGTAACCGATCCAAGCTGCTAATACGGACTTCGTCGATCAGGCCGCGGAAATACTCTCCTCCCGGATTGCGACCACTGCTTCCAATGGTAAATATTGGTGAGCCTCCTAAGTCAGCTTGCATATTGAATTCTGCCAGCAATGCCGCTTCTATCTTACCTTTATCGATCAATGTCCAGTAAACTTTCAAATTTCCATCCGTACCTTCGGTGCCGTTATAAGCGGCGGCAACATGGTACCATTGCCCTGCGACCGCAGCATTAGGACCACTGGAAGGCAGCGGCGCGGTGAGGCTTTGAACGCCACCTGCCAATAAGATGAACTCCAGCAAACCCTGTGTATTGATACGGAATTGCCATGACCGGGTTTCCAGTCCTCCGCTATTCTCGCCACAAATAATATTCATGTGGTTAAGGGGCGCCAGGGGATCAACGTCCGGGCGAATAATCGCTTCGAATGTGAATGCCCCGTCTGACCCGACGAACTCTGGCAAGGGCTGAGAACCAGCCCCAGCATATGAACCACCGCTGCCTGTCAGCATTGCCGTTGTAAAACCTTCAAGTGACGGATTACCAAGAGTAGCATTTCCTTGAAGAGTGAGGATCATTGGTGTGTACGCTGCATAATCACTGACGGTGGTGCTGTCCGCTGTTTCATCAAAATGCCACAGGTGCAGTGTTTGGCCGTCCGCCTCATAAGGACCTACATGTGTTCGGCTGACGAACTGCATTTCATTTGGATAACGATCCAAAGCACTGATACGAACCTCATCAATAAGCCCTTGAAATCCCTCTCCATCGGGATTTCTGCCGCTTGTACCAACAACAAATAAGGGTTCACCTCCGAGGTCGGCCTGCATATTGAATTCAGCAAGCAGATTTGCTTCAGTTCTGTTCTCATCAAGTAAAGTCCAGTACACTTTAAGGTTTCCATTGGTTCCTTCGAACCCTGTATAGGTCACAGCCACATGGTACCACTGGCCCTGTAAAGCCGCGTTTGCTCCACTGGATGGAAGCGGAGCAGTAAGACTCTGAACTCCACCGGCCAGTAAGATGAATTCCAACTGGCCTGCAGTATTTATACGAAACTGCCATGACCTGACATCCAAGCCGCCTTCTCGGTCACCACAAAGAATCTGCATGTGATTAGGGGGCGCCAAAGGATCAACATCCGGGCGAATGATGGCCTCAAATGTAAATGATCCACCGAAATCAGAGAAAGTGAACTGTGATATAGGTTGATAACCTACATCGACCCAGGCATAGGACCCATTGCCTGCCTGTAATGCAGTTCCAAAACCCGCTGCCGAGGCAGGTTCGATTGTGCCTATCAGGTCCAGCATCAGCGGTGTAGCGTTTATCACAGTTTCGTCAATTACGATTGTACTATCCGGTGCTCCGTCGAAATGCCATAAATGAAGTGTAAAATCATCTGCCCGATACGGGCCGACAATGGCTGCTTGAGTTATAACTTTATGACCAAACAGGCACAGCACGACTGCGAAAAGTAATTTTGATGTTTTCATGTTTATCCTCCTTTTCATATACCATATTGTTACTTACACGTTATTAAAACTTAACTCATCATTTGATGCTATCAGGAAATATAAAATCCGCCGTTTTGTGATTTTTCTGGTGCATCCGTTTTCAATCTACCTTCCACCATTCTTTATGTCATAGGGTTTTCGGGTGCTTTTGCTATGTTTTGCTGGTATTTAGTTTACCAGATAGCTACTTCTCATGTCAATAACGAAAGTGTCAAAGTCTTTTCATATCAGTTGTTATACGTATAGGATTTGACAAGCTGCTTTACAGGCGATAAAGTATGCTTAAAAGGGGGGTAAATTAACAGAATATTTTAGGAATCTCGATATGAAGAAACTAACATTTGGGTTGTTGAGCATGTTTTTGCTGATGACTATAGCATCTGCGACTACAGGTGCCGAATGGATATCGCTTTTCGATGGCAAGACTCTGACCGGATGGAAAGCTGGCGACAATAGCGGAACGTTCAAAGTTCAAGACGGAATGATCGTTGGCGATGGCCCACTGAGCCATCTGTTTTATATCGGCCCCATCGAAGAGCACGATTTTATCAACTTCGAATTGAAAGTGGACGTCAAGACAATGTCGAAGGCCGACTCCGGGATTTATTTTCACACCGAATACCAGCAGGAGGGTTTTCCGGGAAAAGGTTACGAAGTCCAGATAAACAATAGCACTCCTTCGTCGGAAGGTAATTGGGAAATGCGAAGGACCGGAAGCCTTTATGGAGTTCGAGATGTATTCGTCTCATGCGCTAAAGACCAGAAATGGTTCACGGTTCATATTGTTGTCGAAGGCCGGCGGATTCGCGTCAGCATCGACGACAGGTTGCTGGTTGATTACGTCGAGCCCGATGAACCTGTACGGGCAGCAAAGAGTATAGGCAAGAAACTGTCACATGGTACGTTCGCCCTGCAGGGATTCGGTGAAGATAGTGTTGTATATTTCAGGAATATCCGGATTAAACTGCTACCGGCCGGTGGACGGGGCAAGGATTCCCGCTCAGCCGAGCAGATTGCATACGAAAAGCGGATTTCGGCCTTTCATGCCAAAGAAATTCCATTAGTCGATTACCATGTTCATCTGAAAGGGGGATTGACTCTCGAAGAGGCGCTGGAACAATCCAGGGCCGCCGGCATAACTTACGGAATCGCGGAAAACTGCGGCCTGGGATTTCCCGTGACAAATGATGAGCAGTTGAAGCAGTCGTTCGACCGGTTGGAAGGGCGGCCTGTCTTCAAAGCGATGCAGGCCGAGGGTCGTGAGTGGGTCAAGATGTTCTCGCCGGAATTAATCGCTAAATTCGATTATCTTTTTTCCGATGCTTTGACCTTCCACGACAAGCAGGGTCGCCGGACCCGGCTATGGATGGCAAACGAAGTATTTATCGACGACGAGCAGGAATTCATGGATATGTACGTCGGCAAGATTGTGACGATACTGGAGAATGAGCCAATCGATATCTTTGTGAATCCGACGTTTCTACCGGCAGTGATTGCCGAGAGATACGATGAGCTTTGGACACAGCAGCGAATGCAGAAAGTAATTCAGGCTGCTGTCAAGAATGATGTTGCAATTGAAATCAATGCCAGGTATCGCATTCCCAGCGTGAAATTTATCAAGCTGGCAAAACAGGCTGGGGTGAAGTTTGCATTCGGAACCAACAACGGCGGTAGAGAACTGGGGCACCTGGAATACTCGGTCGAAGTGGCTGAACAATGCGGATTGACTAAAGATGATATGTTTGTCCCAAAGCCATACGGCAAAAAACCAATTCAGACGAAAAAACAACGTTGAACGAGTTAGTGTTTGAATTTTTACCAACTATGGTGCGACAATTATCTATAGCTCGTCAAGCCATTTGTTAGCGGCTACGGCCACAGCGGATAGGTCAATATCTTTCTGAGAATCTTTTACTGTATTTTTGTCTTTTGAATCGGTAGGAGCAGGTTCTGCTGGTTTTTCTATCTGCTCCTGATTTGAATCTGTCTTGCTGTCCCGACCTTTCCTGTTTTTTTCCAGCACGTCGATCAGCAGTATGGCGGCCCGGCTGGTGTGGCTGTTAAGTCTGGCGTTTTCCAGATGCCCGGCGGCTTCATCGAGTTTACCGATACCAAGAAGCTGATAACCGAGCAGGAGTCCCATTCTCGCGTTGGTGGGATTCTTATCGAGGGCTTCGGATAGTTGTTCGATCTGTTTGATTAAGATGCTTTCATCGGAATACAGGCCACGAGGGTAGAACACGCCTTCCTGCTCCGGTGATGATTTCAACAGAGCTTCTTGCAGAGCTTCTCCTGCCCGTTCATATTGACCATTTGCGAAAAGGCCCTGCACATGAGCGAACGGCATTACTATGTCCTCGGGCGACAACTGCATTGCATCATGAAACTTCGCTGTCGCGGTGGTATAATCACCGGCATCGAATGCCTTTACTGCCGCTTCGAAGTCACGGTCGGCCTGAGTCTCATCCGCCGGTTCGCCCGGGGCATTATCTTCGAACTTTTTTTGTGCTTTGTTTAATTCTTCGCCCTGGGGGGCGGCGTTGTAATAATAGTAATTGTAAGAGTTGCCGGCGACTACGTATTCTGGGGGATAGCAACCGTACCAACAGTAAGGATGCCATCCGTACCAGTAGTAACGACGATAGGTATAGCAGGGCCAGTAACCGCAGAGACTGACGAATACAAACCTGCGGTGGTAGTACGGCCAGAAACAGCCGAATGTAAATGAAGGGCCCCAACCGTAGCAGATGGGACGGCAGCAATCCGGCCAGGAAATCCAGTAGAATATCCGGTGAGACGGATAATGTTTACGATGGTAGTGGTAATAGCTTTTTTGAGTTGATGGATAGTCGTAATGACCTACTGTTCTGCTTACCCGGCTGCCGTCTGTGGTTGTGCCGTCTCTGTAGATTGGAGCGTCACTTCTTCGCGAAGGCCGGCGGCTTGAACTTCCAACACTGTATGAGCTTATACCTGATTCCGAAATGCTCGGTGTATAAATCCGGGAACTACGAGTATTCGGGCTCGTTCGTGTTTGCGGTTCAATCCTTCTTGAGCTTCTGCCTATACCTCGTGAACTGTTGCCTCTCGAGAGGGAAACTGACCGGGTTGATATGGAAGAGCGGGATGATTGACTAATGCTGTTTGAATTACTTCGTGAACTTTGCCTGCTTCCGGAGCTTCTTGAAGATGATCGGGAACTCGATGATCTACTACTTCTTCTTGATGCCATCAAGGGGTCGTTTAAAATCATCGCTCCGAGCACAATTATGAGCATTAATTTCCGTATAAATCCTGATTCTTTCATTATCGAATCTCGTACGAGTTCTATTTTCAATGCGGTAGATTGCAAAGAAAATAGCTGATTATCATTTTAGCAGAATAACTGCAGTTTGTCAAGTAAATCAGTAACATTAAGACATTCCAAGTAATAATAAGCTCGATTCAAAGGGCGGTTAGAATTTTGCAGCTAAGCTTGCGCCAATAGCAAATGCTGCCCCTGTTTGTTGATACTCGATTATAAACATGCCGTTTTCAGTAAGTTCAATTTGGGTGCCGATGTAAGCACCGAAATATGAGTCTTCTTCGACAGTCCAGGACGTTTTTGTAGTCAACAGCCCACCCGAGTCTGGATCGATCTGGTTGTACACGTCTTGCCAATCTCCGAAAACTAAATGCAGGAAAGGGCCGCCATAAATCGTAAATCTTTCCGTTAACTCATAGCTCGGGCCTACTGCGATCTGGATTTGGGTAAGGTCGAACTCAACAGTATCATCAGCCACCGGCCATTCTTTCGGTCTTATTGCCCCATCCAAATCTGACCAATCGGCTTGTAATAGTCCACCTAATTTGAGTCTGCCTTCTTCGTAAAATGTTGCTTTGATACCGCCGCCGAAGGCAAAATCAGTATTGCTGTCGAATTCCTCGCCGGATGGCCAAAAAGTCGAGCCTCTGAATTTGGCATTTGTTCCACCTAAACGTAAAAATATTTCAAGGAAGTCAGTGGCGCCATAACCAATATTGACGTACACCGTATTTGTCTCGACGTCTTTTAATTTCAGATCCGATTCTGGTCCTGATGCAATAAACCAGCCATCGAGATATTCGAAATATTTGCCATCATTTAATTCAAGATCCATCTCGCTGTATGAGTAGTCGGCTCCTATTCTAAAATCTTCCTCTTTCAGGCTTGATGCCGGCGGTCCCATAGGGCTCAAGGCAAAAGCTGCCAGCCCGCTTACGCAGATAATTGCAATTGCAAAACCTAAACAACATATCCATCTTAAATTTTCTGTCCGCATCATGATAAATCTCCTAAGTTTTTATATCTTTTAGTCCCAATAGAGCATTATTTAGATTACAATTATAAGTATCTATTTACATAAGGCAATTTATGACGAATTAGTAACTTATTTTTTGAGTTTATTTTAAAAATATGAAAAAGCAAAAATCTGATGCAGCATTAATCGGTATAGTTTTGTCGGGTTTGACCATGTCGGTTGGATGGGGATTTCGTGGCGATTACGGCCATGAAGCGGGAGCAATGGTGCCGGGCGCGCTTTTGGGCCTTGCTATCTGCCTGGCTTCCGGCAGACAAGATTGGTGGCGACGCTCGACTATTATGGCTTTCTGCGGCGCTATTGGCTGGGCTTTCGGAGGGCAGATGAGCTATGGAAAAGTTATCGGCTACACTGCAGCCTCTTCACTTTTGGACGTCGCCTATGGTTACGGCAGCCTTTTCCTGATCGGAGGATTGTGGGCAGGGATTGGTTCGGCCATACTTGCGCTTAGCGTGACTCAATCCCGCTCATATCTGGAGAAGTTCGCCGGCCCACTGGTGATGTTGTGGCTCGGATGGTTTGCTATGGACATCAGCGGCTTGACCGAGTGGCTTGCTGAGACATGGTATTTGCATGACACCGACTGGTTTGCGGCGTTGTCTGCTCTGATTATAGCAGGAGCGTATGCAATTATTGTCCCCCACAGCCGACCGACCTGCTTTTTTATTATGCTGTTGGCCGGCGGATGGTGGGCCGGATATATAATTCTGACTGTCCTGTTGGGATTGCACATGACACCACCACGTAGCGATAACTGGTCGGGTTGTGTCGGTCTGTTTGTTGCAGTTGTGTTTTATCTAGTTCGTCAAAAGAATCGAGCTGCATTAAATGTAACGCTTTTTGGATTCCTGGCCGGTGGGATAGGTTTTGCCGTAGGAGACTTTTTCAATATGCTCGGTCGCGCTCAGTGGGGGCCGATCGGCCATTACGAAGCGCTACAGGGTCTGGACTACTGGAAATGGATGGAGCAGTTGTTCGGATTGATTATGGGTTTAGGAGTCTCGATGGCTTTCCTTAGGCGTTTAAGGCCGAAGCTGGTCCAACCGGAAGAGGATCAGAGCGGCGAAAACCTCAATACCATTGGATTGATTTTTCTGCTGCTGATTATGATGTGGGATAACCTGCATAAAAACGTAATAAACTGGGCAAATGGCAAACACATTCCGGAACACCTCTTTGGAATTCCTGCTCAATGGTGGTTTTTAATTGTCGGGCTGCTCCTGTCAGCAATAATATTAACGGCGATTATCATGCGTCGCCGTCAGAATTTGCCCTTGGCGCCCTCCAGTGATTTCGGACGAGGTCAGTTATTGTTCCTTATCGTTCTCTGGATAGCAATCGCCGGTGCTTTCACCCAGGCTCTCCCGGGGATGGCCAGAAAAGGTACATTCTTCGTACACCTGACATTCTGGATTACCGGCGGGATTTGCTCTTTGATTGTATTGGTATTATCCGATAAACCAAGACCTTTATCGAAAATACAGATTGTCGACTCCGATAAATTCTGGAAACCCGGCTTGCGACATTCGATAAGCTGGCTGCTGGTTCCCGCCCTGATAATCCTATTGGCGTATCTTACCGTCTCGTCACATGAAGAAATGCTGCCGGGAAGCAACCTTCGCTTCACGAAGAACCTGCAGCAATAACATATACACCTACTTACCAGCGGTGAATATGAAGAACTTATCACGTCACAAAGTATCTGGGCAATAGCAAATTGCTATGGGGTTGTTAGTAGCTTCGTCTGTCGCCGCCGCCGCCACCTCGTCCGCCGCGTCCGCGTCCTCCTCCACCGCCGCCACCGCGCCTCGAATCTCGTCGTCCGCCGCCTCCACCACGATTAGCCGGCCTGGGCCGGGCTTCGTTTACGTTAATCTTTTTGCCCTTCAACTCCCGTTCCTCCAGACCGCTTATTGCCGCCGTAGCTTCTTCTTTTGAGGGCATTTCTACAAATCCAAATCCTCTTGACTCACCACTGAACTTGTCCTTAATCACCCTGGCTGATTCAACCTGTCCGAATGTCTCAAATTCCTGGCGCAAGTCTTCGTCTGTTACTTCGTGGGACAAATTTCCTACATAAATGTTCATTCTGTTCTCCTTACTTACCTATTTGTTCGCACCAGGGTAAATTTTCACATAGAGAAAAAACTGGTACGTATCATATTCTCTGAAATGTTTGCTGCTCTTGGTTAGGATGGTGTACAATTCCCAATAAAAGTTTTGCAGAATAAAAGAAATGATACTAATGATAAGCCAGGATGCAGCATTGGCACGTGCCGGTTCTGCTATTTCAGCACTCACATAAAACGATCATTTCAATATTTTTAATACAGTATAACCTGTTGTGAAATGGTTGCAATAACAATTTCCGGATTTTTCGATGAAATATCAATATATTTGTGATATTCTTTAGGCTGGTCACAGGATGAAAGGAATTTTATGAAGAGAATTGTTCTTGCCTTATCGATAATTCTAACTGCAACTGATTTGATAGCTGCACCACCGAATGTTGAGCTTGTTAGAGGTGAAAACAGAGTTGACGTAATGATTGCCCGGGAGCTTTTTACGAGCTATCTCTATGGTGATGATATGCCCAAGCCGCTGCTGGTTCCGGTGCGAACACCATCAGGCATCGAAGTCAGCAGGCGTCATCCACTCACCGAGGTGGAAAGCGGAAGCATGGATCATGAGCATCACGTCGGTATTTTCTTTGCCGTCGATTTGGTCAATGGTGTCAAGTTCTGGAACAATAAAAGCCTCTCACCACAAATCAGGCATAAGGAAATCACGGAAGTAGCCGGCGGCGCCGGTACCGGAAAACTCTCTGTCGTCTCGAACTGGATAGATGAGAACAAGCAGGTTTTGCTTGAGGAAAAAAGGACAATGCTCTTTATCGCCGGGCATGAGCATGAATACGCAATCGACCTGAGCATCGATTTGACGGCCATATGCCCCCGCGTCCAGTTCGAAGATATTGAGGAAGGTATGCTCGCGATTCGCGTCAGCGACTATCTTAGAGAGGGTAATCCTGAAATATTGCCGCAGCCGGATAAACCTCTGCCGAACGAGTCTATCGCCGGCACAGGCAGGTATTTCAGCTCCAACGGCGATGTAACGGCAAAGAACGTCTGGGGCAAGCGGGCACGCTGGGTGGCGCTTCAAGGCGTCAGGCAGGATAAGATTGTCGGCATTGCCATTCTCAACCACCCGGCCAGCATAAACTATCCTACGTACTGGCATGTTAGAAATTACGGACTGTTCTCGGCCAATCCGCTCGGCCAGGGTGACTTCCAAAGACAGCAGCCTAAGAAATATCGTAAGAACAAAATAATACCGCTTAGGCTAACGCTCGAACAGGGCGAGACGGCACATTTCAGGTTTCTCGTGATTGTTTACGAAGGATTCCGAACGAACCAGCAGATTGAAGAAAGATTCAAAAAATTCTCAGAGTGAAGGGAGATTGACGATGAATAAACTTACACGCAGAGATTTTGTCAAAAGTACCGCGGCAGTCGGCGCAGCGATAGCAATACCGTTCTCCAAAGCACGAGGGGCAAACGATGATCTTCGCGTTGGTGTGGCGGGAATTCGCGGCCGCGGTAACGGACTCGCGAATGAATTTAACGACCTTAAAGGCGTGCGAACAGTTGTATTGTGTGACGTTGATGGCGAGGTCCTTGAAAAGCGGGTGAAGCAATACAAAGACCGCAACCAATCGGTCATCGGTTACGTCGATTATCGCCGGATGCTCGAAGACAAGTTCATCGATATCATTGCTATCGCAACACCCGACCACTGGCACGTACCCATGGCCGCAGCGTCGATCGTTGCCGGCAAGGATGTGTACGTGGAAAAACCGCTCAGTCACACCATCGCTGAAGGCCGTTTGCTTGTGAATCTGGCCCGCAAACACGGAAAGATAGTCCAGCACGGCACGCAGGCACGAAGCAGCGACGGCATAAGAGAAGGAATCGAATATCTCAAATCGGGCAAGCTTGGTAAAATCCGCATGGCCAAAGCGATAAACTGTCAACTTCGAGGTCCAATTGGCCATGAGCCCGACAGCGAAACGCCGCTCGGCGTCAATTACGACCTTTGGCTTGGTCCGGCGCCGAAGCGGCCTTTCAACAAAAACCGCTATCACTACAACTGGCACTGGTTCTGGGACTACGGCACGGGCGATACCGGCAACGATGGTATCCACCAGATTGACATCGCCCGCTGGGGACTCGGCGTAGAAATGCCGAAGGCCATTTCGTGCAGCGGCGGGCAGCTCTTCTACGATGATGACCACGAAACGCCCGATACCCAGGTCGCAACGTTCGAGTACGACGATGTCTATTTGATGTATGAAATGCGGCTATGGACGCCGTATGGTCTTGAAGGTCACGATAACGGTGATATCTTCTACGGCGACGAAGGAACGATGTCCATTGGCAGAAAAGGTTGGCAGGTGACATTCAAGAACGGCAAAGAAGGCCCCGGCGGCCCGCGAGGCAGCTACTCACACGCAGAGAATTTCATCAAAGCCGTCCGAAGCCGCAAGGCGAGCGACCTGAACGCCGGCGTCGAGGTCGGCCACTGCTCAGCAGCGCTCTGTCACATGGCAAATATCGCAATGCGGGTGGGATACCGGCTGAAATTCGACGCCGCAAATGAACGCTTCATCGACAACGCCGAAGCCAACACCTACTTGTCCAAGCAATACCGTAAAAGCTACGAGCTTCCAACACTTTGAAGGTTCATAATCATAATATGAAGGTATCGAGTGTGTGAAACCTGGCGATGACTGACAAACTACAGCAAGCGAAAAACTCGTAAAATGGGGAATCTTGGTTCCGGTGAATCAAACATGAAACGAATCGTGACAATCATAGGAAGGCTGTTGCTTTTGTTGGTGATATGCTTGATTGGTATATCATGTGAGCGTGAGAGTCCTCCACTTCCTGATCTTCTGATCAATATAGGATCACATCGCCTTCAGATGCATCTGGAGGGGAAAGGGACTCCGACTGTTGTCATCGAAGCCGGTATAACTGACCAGATGGAAAACTGGAGGCCGTTACAGCAGCGCATTGCCAGAGAGACGTTCATCGTCACCTACAATCGAGCCGGATATGGGCAGAGTGAGCCCGGGCCGCTGTCACGGCACTGTGGTCGTGAGGCGGAAGAACTAAAAGCTCTGCTCGAAGCTGCGTCAGTGCCAGGTCCCTATGTTATTGTTGGTCACTCCTTAGGCGGGCTCAACGCACAGGCCTTCGCAGCGAAATACCCTAAAGATGTTGCCGGGATTGTCCTGCTTGATCCTCCCCCGTTGTCCTTCATTCGCGGTGAGAAATACACGAGCCTGCTAGCATTGGCCAATCAAATGACTGCAGAATGGCAGGCGGTTGCCGATGGGGGCACCGAATCTACAAATCCCCAGGAGAAAGCTCGGGCGGTTTTCTTCAGGATGATCGCATCGGAGCATCGCGAGATGTTCGACGAGAGTGCAAAGCTGGTTTCAGAAATCTCGTCCTTTGGGGATACGCCGCTGATAGTGATGGCTTCAGGGAAGGCCAATCCTGTTTTTGGGGACATTGCGGAAGAGTATCAGAAATACTGGATCGAGCAAAGCCGTTCTCTTAGTCACAAATCCTCCAAAGGAAAATTCATCCTGGCAGAGGAAAGCACGCATAACCTGTATACCGATGTACCGGATCTTGTGGTTGAAAGCATTCTTTCGGTCGTTTATCAGGCTCGTTGAGAGTATTAGAATGAAGTACTCAACTATAATAATTATGTCAGGACAAGAACAATTCTCACTTTGTGACCTTTGAGCTATTGGGCCCGCAGGGATCGATTTGATTTAGGTTTTTGCTTTCAAGAATTTTGTAACAGTCGGACAGGTCGAATGATTTCAGGATATTCGGCACAAGTGCTGATAGCGGCCATGAATAAGTCTCCGACTCGGCGATGTCTGAGTAGCTGGTTAGGGCGTTTTTCAGCGTTACCTGCTTGACATCATCCGACAGTACGGCTGTGAATGTTGCCGGGATCGTGCCCCAGCCTTTGGCGACTAAGTGGATATCCTCGTGGCCATTGCTCTTGAGCCAGCTAAGCACGCGGAGGATATCACGGGTTCTTTGGCCGGGATATGGCTTGCCGAGCATAATCGAATGAATCGCATAGAAGTAATCGCTGCCATAGTCACTGAGATATGAATTTTCGTCACATGTGTCTGGCTTAGATTCTCCGATACCTCGCACGTCGCAAGTGTAAAAGGGAGTATTGGGCTCGGCGGCAATCAACTCTTTGATAAGTGGTTCAGAGCGCAATTCGGCGTCGCTGGACTGGTGCGAGATGTAAAGGATGGCCCGCTTTTGCCCTTTGGGCGGCCGGGAGTACAGCCGCTCGTTGGAAAGACAGTACACCACGGCAAGAATCCCCGGCTCGGTTTCGACGAGGTAGGTCGTCCAACGAGGCTTCGGGAATCGACGCGAACTCCAGTTGCGGAGAATCCGGTATTCGGGAGGCTTTTGTTTTTGAAAAGCAGCCGATCCGCGGAATCCCAGCACCTTTGCGATATGCCGCTTGAGCATGGGAGCGGGAATATTTTTTCGTCGCTCCTTCGCCAGTTGCTCGGACAGCTCTTTTGTAAATGAATATATGGGGCGAGAATTTAGCTCACAGACCTGCCCGCGAGGTGCGCAATAAAGCGTTTCATCTTTTTCAATGACCAGTTCCGGTTCGCTCGTTGCGTCGGAAATTCCCGTGACACGATTGAACAGTCGATACATAGCCTCGCGGTTTTCCTGGGAATAGCCGTGATAGCCCGGGCCGATATAAAGGCCGATGTTCTCTTTGGCTCCCATGAGTCCATACAAATGGCCAAGCCGCTTATAAGCCTCTTCGGCTCCGCGGGCGTCGAAATAATCGCCTTCCTTTGCAAGAATGATAACCGGTTTGGGCGCCATTGCAGCAAGAAAATCAGAATGGTCAAGCCCTAAAGCTAACGCATTCGGCGGGCACTGCTCGGTGTCGGCGGGAAGCTCGTTTTCCGTGTTCCGGCGGAAAGTTGTGACAAAGCAGCTTGGGGCTCCCATTGTCCAGCGGCGCTCGACGCCGCACAGCCAGGTCGTCATTGTACCGCCGCCCGAATTGCCGGTGACGCCGATATGTTTCGGGTCGACCTCGTCCCGGCTCAACAGGTAATCCAAGGCACGTATGCCATCCCAGGCCCGCCAGGACCCGATGAACTCGCCTACGAGAAATTGTTGGTTACCGGCATGTAAATGCTCGCGGACGCCGACGCCGATTTTTGATTTCAGGTTCTCATCGGGGTATTGGAGGCGTTCACCCTGTCCAATGGGATCATAGATCAAAACGACGTATCCCTGCCGGGCGAGTCCCTGGGCGAAGGATTGGTACAGATTAATCATTTTTCCGGTTGCCGAGTGGCCGCACGTGCCGACGACGCCAGGCAGCGGAAAGTCCCGTCCTTTAGGGATATAAAGGTTTGCTGTGACGAGAAAATTGGGCCGGCTCTCGAAGATAATGTTCTCTATTTTGTAAGCATCCCTCTCGACGACGCCGGTGATACGCGGATTGAGCGGCGTTTTTTCAGGCCAGGGCCCAAAGCACTGCTGTATCTTTTGACGAACTTCACGAACGTAGGCTTCGGCATCCGCCTTTGTTATAAGGCCGGCTCGTCGCTCATTAGCTTGGTTCTCGATTCGACGAACGGATTTGACAAAGTATTCCTGTACCATATGGGGAAATCGATTAAGAGGCTTGAATGAGTCATTGTTAGATGAAGCTTCAGCTTTTGCAGGGCTGATATAAAGCAGGGCAACAATCACAATAATGAGAACGTTAATGGCTCCGATATGATAGCTTGTCATCTTTCTCGATCTTTCTTTTGAGGGAACGTGTGAATAGAACATTATTTAATCCTTAAAAAGTTTTAATAATATCAGGATTTTGTAATTTAGTTTTGCATTATAACCTTCTTGATAGTTGATGGAAACAAACAAGTCAAATCCAGATTGAAAAGAGAAAAAACGTGACAGAATTCCGACAATGTGGATAATGCCTTCAAATCTGAAATCTGTAGGGGTTATAAATGAAGCTTATAATATGGTTTTTAGAGACACGGCCACAGTTTCTTTTGCTGTCGGTTGTTCTGGTTCTTGTCGGTACGGCGATTGCCCGATATGAAGGTTGTTTCGATCTGCTTAAATTTGTGCTTACTTTGATAGGCTTGGTATTGGCTCATTCCAGCGTCAATATTCTGAATGATTATTTTGATTATAAGAGCGGCATAGATTTGGAAACCAAACGAACGCCATTTTCCGGCGGCAGTGGAATTCTTCCTGCCGGACTTCTCACGCCGAAAGGCGTGTATATGTATGGCGTGGGCTGTCTGATTGCGGCTTTTGCAATTGGTATTTATCTTACTTTTGTTTCCGGCTGGCAGCTTCTGCCTTTGATCCTTCTTGGCGGCCCGGTGATTTACTTTTACACTTCTCATTTGACAAAATGGCTGGTAGGAGAATTCTGGGCTGGTCTTGGATTGGGAATGCTGCCGGTTTTAGGGACGTATTTTGTTCAAACCGGCAGATACAGCCTTGAAGCTTTCGTTGCCTCTCTGGCGCCCGGATTCTTAACTGCGAATTTGCTTTTCTTAAATGAGTTTCCCGACATAGAAGCCGACAAAAAAGGCGGCCGGTATAATCTTGTAATCGCCCTGGGGCCTAAAAATGCAAGCCGGTTATATGCTGCATTGGTGTTGATGGCATATCTGAGCATTATTGGTGGGATTGTATTCAAATTAATGCCACCATTAACCCTCATTGGCTTTCATTCGATATTTTTTGCTTATAAAGCCGTAAAAATAACGTTTAAGCATTACGATAATGCCCATGAATTGGTGCCTGCATTAAAAGCTAATGTTTTAACTGTGCTCGTAACAGATGTTTTTCTTGCTCTTGGCTATTTAATAAGCAGCTTTCGATAAAATGCTTCGTAACATTTAAACGAAAGCAGCAGGTTAAATATCATCTGATAACGGAACAATTTTCAACACAAGGCCGGTGTTACCGTAGGGGCCGAGAGCCGAGCTTGCCAGAACATAAATCTCACCATCATTATCCAATCCCAATCCTTTAACATAAAGATTCAGGTTTTGAGAGTCGTTTCCGATCAGCAATTCCTGGATTTCTCCAGTAAAAAGGTCGGCTGTAAATAAACGGCCATCCGGATCTCGAAAACCTCTTGAGAAGTCGCCGAAAACGTAGAGTGCTCGCAATTCAGGAATTTGTGCTCCGTAGTACATATGGCCGCCGATGACGGATAAGCCGTCATCATGGTCATATTGGGCTACGGGATCTATTAGGCCCGAATCCTCGAATAGTAAGCCAATATCCTGACCTACCGGATCAAACAGGAAATCGCCTTCTTTGATGCGCCATCCATAGTTAAGTCCTTTGCGTACGATGTTTATCTCTTCGACAAAATCCTGCCCGACGTCGGCGGCGATAAGCATGCCGCTGAGCGTGTCAAAACTGAAGCGATAAGGATTACGGAAACCATAGGCGTATATCTCATCAATACCGTCGATTCCGACAAAATAATTGTCCCATGGGATTCTATAAGCCCCGTTAGCGCCGGCGGCATCTCGGCTGTCCGGCGTTAATTCCGGTGATATCGGGTCTATTCTTAGGATACTGCCATGCACGGTATTGATATTCTGTCCGTTGCCATCATCACCATGGCCGGCATCCGTGTCATTGGCTCCTCCTCCGTCGCCGAGTGCGATATAGAGATAGCCATCCGGGCCGAAAGCCATAGCTCCGCCGTTATGATTGAACTGGGGCTGATCGATTCTCAGCAGTACTCTCGCTGAATCCGGATTAATATGCAGGCCGCTTTCAGCCAGTTGCCACTCGGTAATTACACTCTGATGGTTGATTTGATCGGGCGGCAGGTCTACCGTGAAATCTGCCGGGCCATTGACGGGTTCACTTGTGTACGTATAGATTTTGTGGTGACCCGGTAAAGCGGCGTCTGTGAAATCAGGATGGAAAGCAAGTCCCAATAGGCCGCGTTCGTCAAAATCGTCTACATCAAAACTGCCGAGGATTCCGAGTGGTTGAACGATACGATTCGTCACATCCAGGAACGGCTCGGCCTGGAGTTGTCCATCGGAGATAGTGAGAATTTTGCCTGCCTGATCCACGACATAGAGAAGGCCGGATACTTGCGGATCAGGTACTAAATCAATCGGTGCTGTAAGTCCCGAAGCGATAGTTTCCAGGTCAATCTGTACGGGTGATGGGCTGATACGCTCAGCAATAGGTAGACCCGATATGAGAAAATCACCCCGCATGTTAAACAAATGGGGGCGGCAACGATAGCCTGGAATCAAATCGTTTTTCGTCATGGCCTGGTAAAGCGGCAAAGTTAGTGTAAATCGAATAGTACCCTGGCCGTCATCCTCCCAGTTGACCTGAGGATCCGACTCGAACGGGCCCTCGATCGCCATAGACAGAAGCACGTTATCCTGGGCGGAAGACGTTGCTTTGGCGATGATTTCGAAGGGATGAACAGTGTAGTTAGTGACTTTCACCTGGTAACGTTTGCCGAGTTCAAGCGGCAGTGTGGGATCTTCGCTGCCGATTGTCCCAAAATCTATGTCGGACGGCTCGAAGGAATTCAGTCGGTACGAGGAAGACCCGATATTTCCAAATGTCCATGCAACATCGAAAATCTGCGCCCGGACAGAGACTGTATTGAACATTACGAACATTAAGGCGAAATATGACAATCTTGCTCTTGTTATCTTCATGGCATCCATTTTACAACTCCTTTTAGATTAAGAACATAAGTTAACGAATACCAATACACCCAAAAACATATCATTCTGCTATGATATTACGTCCAAAAGTAGCCTGAGTTCATTGTTCATTCCGTTCATAAAATAATTCCGAAAAATTTTTATTTTTCTTTTTGACAAATGCTACAGATGTAGTAAATTCTACTACATATGTAGTATAGAGAGGTAAATATGAAGCTGACCGAACCTGAATGGATAATCATGAATGCGTTGTGGGAAAAGCATCCGGCAAGGGCAAGAGATATTTTTGAAGAGCTGCCTGTTACCGTGAACTGGGCTTATACGACCGTAAAGACCATGCTGGATAGGCTTGTCGAGAAGAAGGCCGTAAGTAAAAGCAAGAAGGGCAATGCCGGCCTTTATGAGCCCCGCCTTTCACGTCGGCAGGCACGCAGGACCGCTTTGAGGATGGTGCTGGATAGGGCTTTTGATGGAGCTTTTGGCCCTATGATGTATTTTCTTGTGGAAGATGAGAATATGTCCGCCGGGCAGCGTAAAGAGTTAATCAAAATTCTTTCAGGAAAAAGCAAAAATAAGGGAGAGCGAAAATGATTACACAAATAAATAATGTTGCGGAAATCTGGTGGAACTGGATGTGGCCGATGTTCTGGCAGGTAGGTGTTCTTGTAGTTTTCCTTAGTGCTGTTGATCTTCTTTTGCGAAGACATGTTTGGCCGCAGGTGAGGTATACGCTGTGGTTGCTGGTTCTTATAAAGTTGATATTGCCTCCGAATATTTCCTTATCCACCAGCATCATATCACAAGTTCGAATACAGACAGACCGGATGGCAACACAGTTTATAGCTACAAACAGTCGGGCTGATTTTCCTTCTATTGAGCTAAGTTCAAGAAGGAACGCATATCTTACAGATATTGGCACCAAATCCTTCGTTGAACCTGAGGCCAAAATGGCAAACGTAGCAAAAGAGCCTCATATTAATACTCTTTCAAGTGATATTGTCGGATCAGATATCAGCGTAAAGCTCCACTGGTACTCATACACAATGGCGGTCTGGTTGATTGTTATGGTTACGTTGTCTTTGTGGGTGATGGTTAGATTTAGAAAACTCAGGAAGTTTCACGCCGGTAAGTTCTCCAGTACAGATTTGCCGCCGTGGTTTGGACCTTTACTCACAAAGACAATGGAAAAACTTGGTCTCCGAAAGATTCCTGAGATTGCTTTATCGGAAAACATTTCTTCTCCGGCGGTGTTCGGTGTATTCAGACCTGTACTTGTTCTGCCTGCAGTGGGCATTTATCGTCTGTCTCAAAAACGCACAGAACACATTCTGCTGCATGAACTTGCTCATATTAAACGTGGAGACTTGCTGGTCAATACGTTTTATATGTTACTGCAGATTGTTTATTGGTTCAATCCACTGCTCTGGCTGCTCCGGCGACGGTTACAACATTTGAGAGAACTTTGCTGTGATGCAACCGTTGCAGGAATTCTGCGAGACAAAACAACGGATTATCGCGAGACTATCCTGCAGAACGCAAAGTGGTTGCTGGCCAGACCGACAAGGGCCGGAATTGGGCTGTTAGGATTAGCTGAAGATTCTAACAACCTGATGACGCGCTTGATCTGGCTGGAGAAGAAGACCTGGAAGTACCGCTGGCTACGCATTTTCACGGTCTGTGTTGTTGTTGCCCTTATGGTAACGTGTGTTCTACCAATGGCAGAAGCCAGGACCAAAGCAGAAGCGTCCCGTATAAGAAACTTTAAAGATAATCCCATTAATTCATCTGACATTGCCTTGCTTTATCATTATGAGCCGGACGTTCGTATTCAAGCAGTCAAAATGATTGCGGAAAATAATGATTCAAGTTTGATAGACGACCTGATTAGGGCTCATAGTGTTGAGAACTATACGCCTGTGCACAATGAGTATGACAGGGTATTACAATCATTGACGGGGAACAGAAATGTCCGTGGTAAAGGTATCTGGAAAGCATGGCTTGACACAGAGGTTCGGGCTGGCCGGTTGAAAATCGAGTATTTGCCAATCAATCCAGCTGCCGATGTTCGAAGTGAAATTTTCGCTTTTGCTTTGGTTGGGTCGGATGGTTTTAATGAAATGGCGGCAGCCTTGACCGCGGCAGCTTATGACAGGCAAAAGTGTCATGATGCCCTTAGGTATATGGTATTGAATGACAACCTGCCCGGTGTGCAGAAATTTCTGAGCAGGAATTGGCTAAGCAGCATGTTTGCACATCGGGAAATAAATATTAATGACATCGGATATTTTTTGAACGGGCTTGCGAATCCAGGACAGCTTAGAAAACAAATCGGCGCTCAGGTTCGTAATTGTCTTGATTCGGATAATCCGGTTGTGGTTGCGAACGCACTGAATCTTATCGCTGGAGTGAAAGGTTATTCAACTCGATTTGTTGTTCCTGATGTGGAAGATAAGGTAGAAGTGCTTACTTCCAGTTCCGTGCCGGAAGTTGCTAAACAGGCGCAACGGGCATTAGAGAGAATCAAGCTTGGTGAGAAAGAAACAGCAAATGTCAGGACCGTCTCTCCGCAGCAGACGTCCCTGGAATCCCTTGCTTTAGTGAAGGATATACCCGGAGAGCTTATTTTCCATGGTCGGTATAAGCATCCAGGTCTAAGAAGAGACAACGAGAGCGAATTGTGGTTAAAGCAGACTCACGATGGGGCAATCACAGCGATTGCTCAACTGCCCTCTATGGCATCAACTATAATAGCATCGGGTGACAGACGCAACCGATTTACACATTATAAAGATATAAGTTCCCCGACAGGCAGGTCCGGCTATTCGATAGACCTTGAACTGCTCGATGGAAAGGTGTTATTGACTCGCCGAGGTGTACGTCAGGATTGCGATGATAAGGAGCTGAAGGTGCCTGGGGGGGCTTTGTTCAATCCCAATGCCCGCCCGGACTCGTATTGTGCCGCCAATATTCTGCTTCGAGGATTCGGCCTCGAAGAGGGCCAGTCGAAGGAATTTCACGTTTATGACTGGGACAATAGTGGCGATGCCATGGCGTATTATACTATCAAAGTCGAGCATGCCGGTACCGAGAGTGTTAAAGTTCCGGCGGGGAACTTCAAAGCGAACCATATTGTGCTGACACAGGTTACATCGGCCGATACATGGTTCAAGAAGCGTGCGGGTCATGTTACGGATTTCTGGATATTGGATAATGGCGTGATTGTGCGCGTCCTGCGTCATCGAGAGCCGTATGAAATCATGTTGTGGGACTACGATACTCCGGCTGAGCTGCCCGGTAAGTCAGCAGTTTCCGAACAAGTCAAAAAAGCACCTGCTGCGAAAAGCGAGATGCAGAGAATAATTGATTCTGTACCGGCCGGTCAGACAGTTACGATACCCAAAGGAATTTATACCGAACCGGTGACTATTACGAAACCTTTAACACTTAAAGGTGAATCCAGAAACGAATGTATTTTTGAAGTAACTTCAAATCAGCCTGCTGTTTCTATTGATTCTAAAGGGAAAGGTAAAGTTTTAATCGAGGGAGTCACAATTAAATGGCAGTTGGCGACCAGCGACAAGACAGAGCAGCCTTTTTCCGTCGGGGTTAAGGACACTGTCGTGGAAGTTAAGAATTGCTGCTTTGAGCCTCTGGGCACTTTCAAACGCTGCCCCGTGGCGATAAATTCCATGGGCTTTTCGGAATTGAATATTGATACGTGCAGATTCGAGGGATTCGAATATACCATCTGCTTCGGACAGGGTACAAAAGGAAGCATACGGAACAGCTTAATCATGGATTCCGGACATCAGGGGATTATGCTGTACGCAGGTGCAACGGTTGAGATTACTGGTAACGTTGTCACCGGTTCGAGATTTCACGCGGTACGCAGTACCGGCGGAACTTTGAATATGATTGATAACCTGATAATAAACAACGCCAACCGAGGAGTCTATCTCGGCAATAAAAGCGCAGGCGGTACAATAGCCAACAATGTCATAATTGGCAGCGGAACAGGCATAGGCGGCTTCGCCCGCTCGAACGTCAAGGTGGAAAACAATGTTATTGCCGACTCGATTTATGCCGGCATCGGAATGCGCGATTCATGTCGTTTATCCATACGCGACAATATTTTATGGGGCAACGAGCGGGGCTTGATTCTGTTTAAAGAAAGCGGCGGCAATGGCAATCGTTTGTATAAAAATACATTCTCGCGAAACAAGGTCGATGCCGAAAATATGGACAAAACGTCTGATTCAATTATTGCAGATCCAGTTTTTGTGGATGCCGAAAATGGTGACTTTTCGTTAAAACCGGGGCTGGCGTTGCAACAGAAGCAGGGGCTGACGAATCCTGAGATCTTCAAGAAGCTGTGGAAAATATGGAAAAACCGCAAAGATAAAAATATGCCGTTTACAGAAAAATAAAAGTTATGGATAGGAGAATATTAGCGGGGGAATATTCTCCACATTCGGCATGTTTTTAATATTTCTTTGCTTTCTCAATCCTTAGCTATCACTCTATGTTGTCAATTCGGGCATTCTGATCAGATTATGTTGTTAAAATTATTGTCTCAAGGGCAACAAATCCTATAATTGTCCATACTTAATAAGGTATTCGATACGAATGAAGACAGTCAAAGTTGCAATATGCCAGATATTTTGCCTGGATGGCGATCGCCTGGGCAATTTTGTCAGAATTGAAAACGCAATTCGCGAGGCGAAAGATGCCGGGGCGGATATTGCCTGCTTTCCTGAAACCGCGATTCTCGGTTGGATTAATCCTGATGCTCATAAGAGGGCGTACCAGATTCCGGGAGAGGATTCGGATAAACTCTGTAAGCTTGCCAAAGATTATGACCTTTATCTCTGTATCGGCTTGGCGGAGAAAGAAGGCCGTCGCTTATATGATTCGGTGATCCTGATAGATAACAAGGGGAATATTCTGCTGAAGCATCGCAAGATTAATCTTCTGATGGAATTAATGAATCCGCCTTACACTCCCGGCGAAAACATCGATGTTGTCGAAACCAAATTCGGGATAATCGGCCTTTTAATCTGTGCCGACACGCATGACAGTGAAATCCTTAAGCAAATGGCGACGCTGAAGCCGGATTTGCTGCTCATTCCGTATGGGTATGCCGCTGCCGAAGACGAGTGGCCCGGCCACGGCAAAGAACTTGAGAAAGTTGTCGTGAACACAGCAAAGAAGACAGGAGCATTCGTCATGGGGACAAATCTTGTCGGAGAGATAACAAACGGACCCTGGAAAGGCCGGATATACGGCGGGCAAAGCTTAGCCGCCGATAGAACAGGCCGGATCGTGGTAGTTGCCAAAGACCGCGACCGCGATATTAATATTGTCAAAATAAAAATAGACTATTGAAAAGAATGTGAGGTGAATATTATGAGAGGTCTTCACAAATGTTTGTGTATAGTACTAATTTCTATCGGATTGGTTTTATTGCTTTCGGGTCGAAGCCTAGCCAAGGTTAAAGCCTGGGAGGGTACCCTGACAATTCCTACTTATGGATGGGAAGAGGATGTTAATCCCAAGCTCTGGGCACTCGAAGGCGATGTGAAGTTTTCTACCACGGTCAAAGGCTCCATCGTCTATCCCTATCCAATGCAGGACCATCTTTCCAGAACCAAAAAAGACAGAACGTACAAAGCTCTGTTTCTTGAAAATGAATATCTGAAGGTCACCTGCCTTCCGGAACTGGGCGGTCGGCTGCATTCGGTTTTCGATAAAACCGAAGGCAAGGAAATGTTCCATCTGAACGATGTGATTAAGCCCGGCATGATTGCGATGCGCGGAGCATGGATCAGCGGCGGTGTCGAATGGAACGCCGGGCCGCAGGGGCATACGGTTACTATTCTATCGCCGGTCGATGCTCTGATCGGCGAAAATACAGACGGTTCAGCTTACCTCGAAATCAACAACCTGGAAAAAAGCCAGCGCACTCAGTGGACGGTGCGCGTTACCCTGCATCCGGGTAAAGCTTACCTGGATGAGCAGATTCGGATTTTCAATCCGGTCGATGCGGTCAGCCCGTATTATTTCTGGAACTGCACAGCTTTTCCAAACAATCCAGGCACGCGGTTTATATATCCCATGACTCTCGGCACGGACCATAACGGCGTCAAGTTCTTCTCCTGGCCCGTCCACGAAGGCAGGGACATGACCTGGCTGAAAAACTATGTGACCTACAATTCGGTTTTTGCTGTGGATTGCGTCTTTGATTTCTTCGGGGCTTACGAAGTCGATGCTGATAGAGGGATCGTGCAGGTTGCGGACCACCATGTGTTGGGCGGGAAAAAAGCATGGACCTGGGGGACGTGGGATTTTGGTATTGTCAGCCAGCAGAACCTGACTGACAATGACGGCCCATACGTCGAGGTACAAAGCGGACCGCTGCCGACGCAGTCGGATTACGGCATGTTATTGCCTAGGCAGGAAGTCTCGTGGCAGGAATACTGGTATCCGGTGCACGGGCTCGGCGATGGTTTTGAGTATGCAAATAAGGACATTGCAGTACAGACGGCTCGTGAGAATGATACTCTTAATTTACGTATTATCGCTACGAGTCCTTTCCCGGATTCGACCTGCCTGATTACTCGCGATGGCCGGCAGCTTTTGAAAAAGACCATAGACCTTGGGCCCGAGGAACCGAAGCAGGTGACGCTTTCATCAGCCGGGCAGTCGTCCCTCGAAGTTACCATTAAGACCGGTAAGCAGCAGGTACTTGCCTCGTTCATGACTCCTTTGCCGATTCCAGATACTCCCGAGCCAAAACCTTCAGATCTTATGAACAAGCCGGATGAGCAGCTTACGCTTGAGGAAAAATTTCTCAGAGGTCGAAAGCACGACCTTGCGACCAATCGCAGGAGGGCTCGTGAGTACTATGAAAAGGCATTGGCCGAAGATGAACAATATTCACCTGCTTTGAGAGCGCTGGCTGTTCTGGATATTGAAGCGGATCTGTACGTAAAAGCTGTTGATCGATTGAGAACTGCCGTCAAAAGAGATGATACCGATGGATTGTCCTGGTATTTTCTCGGTGTGAGTCATTTAAAGCTGGGAAATGATACCGAAGCGTTGCGTTGTGCTTATAGAGCGGTAAGATGTCTCGGCACGGATTCTCTCGGTTGCGATTTGGCTGGTCGTGCTCATATGCGCATAGGCGAGTATTCTCAAGCTATCGAGGTTTTCAGAAGGGCGGTCAGGCTGAATCCAAAGGATTACAAGGCAAAGGATCATCTGCTTCTGGCTTTGTATGCCGCCGGAAGGAAAAAACTGGCATATAAGCAGGCCGAAGAGTGCATTGCAAAGAATCCAACGGCTCTGGTTCCGAGAATGGTTATTGCGCTTCGAGGCAAGAACCAGAGGAATCGCTTTGTGCGAGAGGCTCTGGCTTTTGTGGGTGAAGATGAATTTGAGATGCTGGAAGCCAGTCTCGTTTTTGCGGAGGTCGGTATGGCGAATGAAGCCGAGAAGCTACTACGTGCAGCCTGTGTTGAGGCAGTACCGGAGGATCGACGAAGTCCATTGCCTTTGTATTATCTGGCATACCTTGCTTCGTTGCAGAAAGACCAGGCAAAAGCTGGAGAGTATCTTGATCGGGCGGCAAAGATACATCGGGATTTTATCTTTCCATCCCGTCCGGAAGAAGTCGCCGTTTTTGAGTATGTCGTAAAAAATAATCCCGGCGATGCCCATGCTCATCTGCATCTCGGAAATCTTTACAGCCACCTCGATCGGCAGGAAGAAGCGGTCCGGCACTGGAGCAGGGCGGTTGAGTTGGATTCGTCTTTGAGCGTAGCATTTCGAAATCTCGGCCTTCATGCCTGGTCGGTGGAGGAAGACCTTCCAAAGGCTGAGGCGTTCTTTCGAAAGGCCATTGCCGCCAGATCGAAAGACCAGACTTTGTATCGAGACCTGGCTGATATCCTGCTAGCGGCAAAAAGGCGACCTGATGCAATCAAGATCCTCGAATCGACGCCGTATGAGAGGGACCCCAAACGCGAAAAACCGCGTTTGGGAACCCAGAAAATCCGTCGGGCCGATATAATTATCATGCTCGCCAAGATGTATGTTGACGAACAGCAATACTCAGATGCGATTGACCTGCTTGAATCCACGCCGTACTTTGTCAACTGGGAAGGCCAGACTATTACCTGGGATCTCTTCCATAAAGCACATGTTGAACGAGGCCGGCAGCGTTTCGAAGAAGGAGACTACGCCGGGGCGCTGCGTGACTTCGAAGTCTCGCTGACATATCCAGAGAACATCGGCGTCGGCCGCTCCAACAGACCCCAGGAGGCAAAGGCACAGTACTGGCGAGGGAAGGCTCTGCAAGCTCTTGGACGTCTCGATGAAGCTCGCTCGGCGTGGAAGGAAGGGGCTGCTGGTTACGAACGTTCTGGCGAACAAAATGAGTACATTGCACTATGCAAAAAGGCACTATTAATGTGAAGAATACACATTTTTCAACGTTTTAATAGCTTAAAGCCCTAAAATATCTCAAGATTTATAAAATTATTGCCATTTGAAGAATATTTTGCTATAATGCTGGGACAGGAAGGCGTAACAGTATATCGAGTGGTTTTAAATGTGGAAAATAGGCTCAAGAGCGTATTGTATTTTTCTTAGTGTTTGATTTTTCCACAATAAGCAGCATCTACATAAGGAGTGAGGAGTTTGTTCTATTCGTTTTTTGTCGTTTTCGTATCGTCGGTATGTTCATGCGTCAAGTATGCTATAAATATTCAAGATTTTCCTGGGAGAGTAACAAATGAAACGTGTGAGTATTTTCATAATATCAATTTTAGTTGTGCTGCAATTGTGCAGTGGTTTATGGGCTTTGCCGACTACAGCCTATGATGCGGAAATGGTCGTGAAGGGCTGGCTTAAAGCCGATCCTAAACCTCTCAATTCTGATATCGGCCGGCGGATTGTGAGTGTTGAGACCATCACTGATGACCTTGGCAAGCCGGTTTATTACGTTGTTTCTTTACAGCCTTCCGGATTCGTAATAGTTTCGGCAGATGATTTGGTCGAGCCGATTATTGCTTTTTCCGGTAGCGGCACTTATGATCCTTCGTCCGGGAGTCCGTTAAAATCGCTGTTGACTGTGGATCTTAAAGCTCGACATGCTTCAGTTCGTAATACCTATGCTCCCCTGGCCGTAGCTTCACAGGTTTCTGTTAGTGAAACACAGAAGAAGTGGGATTATTTGATCGGGCTTGCCGGAGTGTCGGACGGCGGATATACACTGATGGCTATAGCTCCGATTCTCGATGATAATTTGTCCGATATTCGTGTAGCTCCACTCGCGCAGAGTAAATGGGGCCAGTGGAACTATTATGACAGCAACGATCAGCCTCGGGCCTGTTACAACTACTGTACACCGCGGCTTGTAAATAATAGAGCTTCTTTTGTTGAAGGAGATGTAAAAAACTATCCCGTCGGCTGCGTTGCCGTAGCCGTGGCCCAGTTTGTCCTGTCTCAGCGATATCCTCAGCACGCAATCGGGCCAAAGGAATTTACGATTTTAATCGAGGGGCAGGAGGGAGTCTGCTCGTTGCACGGCGGTGATGGTCCTGATGGGGCATACAACTGGGAAGATATGGTCGCAGAGCCCAATGACAGTACGACGGACAAGCAGTTCCGGGCTATCGGCGCACTTTGCTATGATGCTGCAATCGCAGTTGACACGGAATTCGGGCCTGAGGGATCGGGTGCATCTCTGGATAATGCTGTCAAGGGACTCCTGGAAACCTTCGAATATGACAATGCTGTGTGGGCGGAGAATGAGGGAGGCAATGTGAATCGAAAGCTTTTTCTTTCGCTGTTTAATTGTAATCTCGATGCCGGCATCCCTGTAATTCTCGGATTTCGCAACATCAGC